>Ga0316206_1002620_pt1 | contig 11709 bp, 9 predicted proteins | sample 6monthpyrite_MG_FD_204942 | JGI IMG/M metagenome (GOLD analysis project Ga0316206, IMG submission 204942) | Microbial mat bacterial communities from mineral coupon in-situ incubated in ocean water Damariscotta River, Maine, United States -... | ecosystem: Environmental > Aquatic > Marine >...
CATTTTAACAAAAATCTATACCAACGCCTTAAATTACAAAACCCAAATTATTTATGCAGCAATACCCTGGAATTAGAACAGCTTATTATAAAATAATTAAACATATTCAAGTTTTTTCACGATAATATAAATTCAATGGAAAAAACTAAAAAAGATAATTTTTTATTACACACTATAGACTGGCTAATCACGCCAGAAAATATAGAAAAATTTTCGCGACTGGAAAAATACAAAGCTCGCATTATTATGTCCGCGGACCTACTGGGAATCATTTTCCTGCTTAATTATTTGTTTGGTTTTACAAATTATCCTACAAATTATTCCTACAATTTCGCTGCTTTACTTAGTGTCTCAGTTTTTTGCGCCATGGGGTTTAGAGTTTTTAAGCTGAAGCTTCTCACTATAGCGTATATCGGAACTTTTTCTATGTGGCTTGCGCTGGTAACATTTATGTATCTGCAAGAAAACTATTTTAATGGCACAACAAGTTGGTTTTTCCCGTGTATTCTCCTCACCTACTTTATTATCAATGCGAAAGCGGCAGGAATAATGACCGTCTTGACCATCGTAACTTTTTTGATAAATTTTTTATACACACGAGAAAATGGTCTTAGTTTAGCTAGTGGATGGGACCTAGAGACCTGGGGTGCAAATCTCATTACCGACCATATTTGCTCTATAATCTTTGGTTATATCACTGTTTATTTTTATAGTTTATCCACAGAGAGGGCCGAAAAAGAACTCCTCAATACACAAAAAAAAGTCATTCTTCAGCAAGAATCAATGTTTAAAAGCTCACGTTTAGCCGAGCTTGGCGAGGTTGCTGCCGGTATTGCTCATGAAATCAACAACCCACTAACCGTTATACAGGGCCATTCACAGTATTTAAAAAAACATATTGAGAATAATAGTTTAGATACAGAAAAATTAAAAAATTGCACCATAAAAATCGAAGAGACTTGTCAAAGGATTACAAAAATCATTAGAAGTCTATCCTCCTACAGCAGGGAGGGTGACAATGATCAACTGGAAAAGATAGAATTAGTCGCCCTCATCGTTGACATTGAATTTCTTTTTTTAGAAAAATTTAAAAAAAACCAGATTACTTTCAAATTTGACCCCACAAAAAATCAGGTGACCATTTTGGCCAGAAGAGTTCAAATTTATCAAGTTTTAGTAAACCTCATCAATAATGCTTCCGATGCCATTGAAAATGAAACTGAAAAATGGATTGAAATCAAATCTATAAGCCAAAACGATGAATTTAAAATTTTGGTTATTGATTCGGGACCAGGGATTGACCAAACCCTGGAGCACAAAGCATTGCAGCCGTTTTATACCACGAAACCATTTGGCAAAGGAACTGGCCTCGGCCTTTCCATTGCGAATAATATTCTTTTACAACATAATGGTAGAATTCAAATTGAAAAAAACAATGGTCATTCTTGTGTTGCAATGATTTTTCCTAATTTCAATGAGTAGATCAAGTAGTGGGTAATATGCAGTTATGAAAAAAGTTAAGATTATTTTATCTGCTTTATTTTTAGTTTTTATGGTGGCAAGTTTACTTTATACAAATATTATATCTCCAGAAGATAAAAAGTCAGCATTTTCCTCCCTCTCTAAAATGTTTATGCCACTTTTTCTCCTTTTTTCCTTTTTCTTAATGTATTTAAAGCGCTCTGAAGAGAAAAAAGATAAAAAAAAACTGAGTCGAGAAGACAGGCAATTATTTAATTCCATAGAAAGCTCTCAATCTCATAGAGACATTAAGAATCCTGCAAATAAATAGTTGGCGGAACATCTCCCTTAAGCCATAATTAACGGCTACTATAAACCACACATAAGACTAGACTATGACTACAAAAGACGCCAAAACACCTCTTTTTTTTGGAGTTGTATTTTTCCTTTCGCTCTACCTACTTTGGCTAATGGCCAAACAGATGATTGGGCCAATCATATTTGGCGCCATTTTAGCCGGCGTTTTTTTTCCATTAAATTTAAACATCGAGAAAAAATTAAAAATTTCAAGGAATTTGGCATCCTGCTTAACCTGCCTTTTAATCTGCATTTTGGTATTAATGCCCTCCACCTTAATTATAGCTAATATAAGTAAAGAAGCTGTTCATCTCTATCAAAATATTGTCACTGGCCTCGAACAAAAGAATGTTAACGACTTTTTTTTTGGCGACGGCCTATTCGCCAAAATAATTAAACAATTTCCGGAATATTTTAATATTAATATTGAATTATCTGCATTAAAAGAAAAACTGCTCAATCTTACCAAAGGAGCTACGGGAAATATTCTTTTAACAATAAATGGCCTCATCGGAAACCTCTTCACTTTTATCTTTGATATAATGGTAATGATGGTAGTGACATTTGGTTTGCTGATTAAAGGAGAAATTTTAAAAAACTACGCTTTTGAGCTCTCTCCATTGCCTTACGAACAAGAGCAAACAATTTTATCAAAATTTAATCAAATGAATTATGTAACCTTAGTTTGTAATGGGATAGGTGGCGTCATACAGGGAGTTGCCGCAGGGGTGGCTTTTTGGTTGGTAGGCATTGAATCTGTCATGTTATGGACTATACTGATGATTCTCCTGGCATTTATTCCTCTGGTAGGTATCTCCCTGGTTACGGTACCTGCTGGCCTATACCTGATGCTAACAAATCAAGTCGCTGCCGGAGTTGGTCTTTTAATCTTTACTAGTTTAGTAGGTTTATTGGTGGAAAATTGGTTCAAACCCAAATTTATAGGAGGGCGCATTCAAATTGATTCAACATTTGTGCTACTGACAATTATTGGAGGCATGGGATTATTTGGCATGGCAGGAATTTTTTATGGCCCCATTATTGGAATTCTCTTTATCACTTTAGTCGAGCTCTACCACAACCATTATAAAGTTCATTAGAATTGCTGCATCCTAACTATAATTAAAGAAAATTCTATAGTATGCAGGTTTCTTAGAGATTAGCATCTCATCTATTTTTTAAACAAAAGGAGCTAATAATGAGAAAAGTCGAGGTCTTCAGTCTTTTAGGTTTTATCACGATCCTATTGACTCTGCTTTCTCCTCCCGCCAATGCCTACAATTTATACGCAGAGTTTGCGGTTCCTGAAACTCAGATGAATGGTCGCCTCTACCCGCAGAATCATCGCCTCGTCTATAGCGGTACAACCAAAAAAAGAGTAAGTTTAGGAAGAGCTGTCAATGCCATGTTAGGCACTGAAGACATTCATTATAATTCCTATACCTATATGAAAGTTCTCAATTGTCTGATGAAAGTTAAAGATCGGAAATGTTTGCGTAAAGGCTTTATTAAATATCTTCCACCGGGCAGATATTCACATTTGGTAAGCAATCGCAATTTTACCGTGCGAAATTTAGTCTCCAATGCTAGAACTCGCAATGGTGGTCATTTTACAGATTACCAAAAAGCTTCCAGGGCCGCTCAAGAAATTATGGACCAATACTTTCTGAGACTTGGCAAAAATACGATCTACAGAAATTTTGTAAAATTTAAATATACCATTGAAAACCTTTTGCCACGCAAAGTGAATACTCAAAACCTACCTTGGCCAAGCGAGGTTATCTACTCATCTGTACAATCTTATATCTCTGCGCTTTATGGCGGCAGGGTCTTAGTTTTTAACGAAGCTGAAAGAAGAAGCTTGGATCTTGGATATTGGAACTTGGTTAATAGTGGCTATTGGTATAGTACGAAAAAGGATATGGGAGAATTCATCACCGCCGGCTATTTAAAAGGCAAGGATATAGTAGGTTACCAAATCCGTAATCAAACGGGCTCGTTGTATCGCCCCTCACAAAGCCGCTCACTCCCAGTCTATCATAGTATTAAAATTGCCTTTTACAAAGAAGTAGTCGATGGGGTCCCCTATGTCTTAGTATTACAGTCAAATGGTATCGATTGTATTGAGAAGGTAGCGAGCTTTAATTATGCTTATTGTGTCAACCCGAGATTTTCTTCAGTGCCCTTTTATAAACCTAAAAAACTTAAAAAATATAAGAAAAAACCAGCGAAAGCGAGAGCGATGCTCAAAAAGATTCAAGCAGACCCCAACTTCTTCCCAAGAATTAGTGGTAGTGGTCCCACCCTTATCGGCGTTTACAGCTTAAGAGACGCGGGTGTACCCAATAAAATATTTGCAAAATACCAAGGTGTCAGAAGAGCGGCGGGCCAAAGAGATATCAAATGGCTGCAAAAAGAAGTTGATAGTGAAAATTTAGCAGATATTGAATTTTTCCCCGTCCATTAATGATAAATGTAAGACTTATATAGCAAGTAGCTCAGGCTGCTTGCTTATACACTTGTCTTAATCCTGTGGATTAGGGTTTAATTCAAAAATAATTTTACGAATATTAATTTGTGATTCTCGTATTTCTTCTTGGCTTATGGGCGCCTCTTTCTGATCCTCATGGATTTGACATTCGATACAATCGGCGGCCTCAGATAGAGTTTCCATATCTTCAGGCGCAACAGCTGGGCCTCTTCTCACCTTTGCTGGGTTGGTATGCATATCCTTTATGGCCAAAGGGTCGTTCAATGCACTTTCAGCAAATAAATTGAATGAAAAAAATATTGTCAAAGTAAATACTAATAGCACTTTCATCTCTTCTCCTAATTTTACAATCTACAAGTATAGATACAAAATAAGGGCCAAATTCTGGTTCATATCTCGTTGATAGTTCATGCATTCATTCTAAAAAATGTGGTAATAAATTCAATACTGTCTAAAAATTAGACAATTTATGCTCTCAATTTATGCTCTCTTATAAAAATTTTCCAAGAGAATTTTGCTTTTCGAGTAATTGGTTTAAGCTAGCATGCTCTTGATTTAGGCTTTCCAGCTCTCTATTTAAAGCCGCTACTTTTTTTTGTTTTCTCTGGATCTTTACTGCCATATGGCCAAAGTCATTATTGAGTTTTTCTTTCTTCACCATCGCCTGCGAAAAATCCGCCTGTTTATTTTTGATTTCCCGGTTTAAATTATCATGACGTTTTTTTTGTTCATTAAATAATTTTTCTTTAGTCTCTGTTTCATTTTTTATTTTATTAAATTCATCAGATGTCATCTTAATTTTTTTCAACTGTAAATTTATATTCTCATGTAATTCAATATTTTCTTGTTTTAACTCCATTCCTTTTTTCTGTGTTTTATGCGCTTGCTCTAATAAATTATTGAGTTGGTTTTTAAGAGAATCATTATGTTGATGATTCTTTTTATTTTCGCTAATGAGTTTTGCCATTTTATCGTGGATATATTGCTTATTGGCGGTCAATTTTGATAATAAAAGTCCTCTTTCATTAATTTCACACTTTAAATCAAAATTTTCTTTTGTTAAAAACTTCCCTCTTTTTTTTATATTGTCCAGCATATTGAGGTGATCTTTTATTTTAACATTAAGATTAAATAATATTTTTTTTAGTTCAGCGCTCTTAGCATTGATCGTATTTAATTTTTTACTCCATATGAGCTTCTTCCCCGCTAGTTCTTGAATCCTTTTTTCTTTAGCTTCAATTTCTTGAAAATTGCTGTTCTTAATTTTACTGGCGACGACCTCTAACTCGGGGAAATTTCTGACCTCTCTCTTCAGTAAGCTTTCCTGCTTTCGAAGATTTATAAGTTTGAGATCTTTTGCAGTTATTTCTTCTCTAATTTTATGACTTTTCGAGATTTTTTGTTCCAAATGAAGTTTCATTCTATCATTATCATGAGCGAGTGAATGAATTTCATTCTCAAGACTATTTAAATTTAAGTTCAGGCTTCTTATTTTATCTTCATTATTTTCAATTAATTTTTTCAAATTATGGGTAAGTTTTTTTTCCTTATCCTGTTCTCTTAATTTTACGTGGTACTCAGAACTTTTGTTTTTTAATTCTTCTCTTAATGCGTAAATTTTTCTTTTTTTAAAGGATAGGTTTTCTTTTTGTTCTGCAAACTCTAAGTCTAAAGAATTCAGAAAATGATCAAGTTTATCATTTTTAAAACATAATTTTTCATATTTCGAATTAATAAGGGCCACTTCATCCAAATGGCCATCGCCAATATTTTTCCTAAGGCTTCTTTCGTCTCTCTCAAATTCGTCTTTAATTTGATAAGACTCAAGTTCCTCTTTACTTTCAAAAAGAGCATTGTCTAAGCGATTATTAAAATTTGAACTTTGCCCCACCTTATCCACCTTTTATCAGATTTGCGTCCTTTCTCTATTATACCGAGTATTCCACTTTTCATTATAGTGGGAGAAATTATTGCCCAAGCAAATTAATTCACACGACTATCATTGAAAAAAAGTTGCACTTTATGTAATATACGGACGCTAATTCAAACAAGAGTAAGGTGAGCTGATCAATGAATTTTGTAAAAGAAATTAATAAATTTAATCCATCTTTAAAAATAGAAGATGCTTCCATGCCACCGGCAAGTTGGTACACTGAAAAAGAGTTTTTTAATCATGAAGTTAAAAATATTTTTAATAAAACCTGGCAACCTGTAGCTCATCTATCTCAACTTTCATCAGCAAACTCTTATCTCACTGGCGTCAGTTGCAATATCCCCTGGCTTATCACTCGCGATGAAGAAAATAAAATAAGAGGATTCTATAACGTTTGCCGCCATAAAGGACGAGAAATAGTGCGCGGAAGTGGAAATGCCCGGAAAAATGACCTCACTTGTGGTTATCATGCTTGGAAATATTGCTTCGATGGTCAATTAAAATCAGCTCCACAAATGGGGGGCATCAATAATTTTTATAAAGACCAAATGGGTTTATTGCCATTAGCTGTTGAAGAATGGGGAAATTGGATTTTTATTAATGGTAAGAATGATAGTTTGCCATTATCTGAAACCCTTGGGAATCTCACCATGATGCTGGAGCAACGGAATTGGTCTAAACTGCAGTATCATTCAACAAAAGAATGGACCATTAATTGTAATTGGAAGGTCTATATTGATAATTACCTTGATGGTGGTTACCATATCCCATTTATGCACCCTAGCCTAGATGCTCAGCTCGATATGCATACCTATAAAACGGTACTCTATGAAAACTATAATATACAGACTTCTGGTGCCACAAGCTCAGTAAAAAACAATCTCTCTTATGATCCAAATCAACGAATTGGTGATGGTAGTATTTACGCATGGATATTTCCGAATTTTATGCTTAACCTTTATGGTAATTGCCTGGATACCAATCTCGTTCTTCCAATTGATGAAAATACATGTAAGGTAAAATATGAATTTTATTATCATGAGATTGATAACAAAGAAGCCGAAGACTTTATCAGCACCAGCATTAAACAAAGTGATGTCACACAAGTAGAAGATATTGAGATTTGTGAGTCTGTTCAACGAGGGCTAAATTCTGGAATTTATCGCAGCGGCCGCTATTCCCCAAAATGTGAAATTGGTGAGTATCAATTTCATCAATTTTTACACAAAATTTATTCACAGTAATATTGACTCAATTATTTTTCGTGATTATTATAGTATTATGAATCTATTTTTTCTCGAGGTTATAAATCTTATATTCCAATTTCAAAACTTATAAGACCTCGAGAAAAGATGGGCCATTTTTGGTATTGGAAAATAATAAATGAGCCCGAGCCAAACAACAGAAAAACTAACCATTTTTACAAGACCAAAAGGTTCTGCATATATATAGACCCCTGTAAATAATTGCATTGTTGGTGCCAAATATTGGATTAACGCTACCTCGCCTAACTTCAAAGTTGAAAGTGCTTTACCAAAAAAAAGCAATGGAGCTACCGATACCACCCCGGCACAGCTTAAAAAAAACAGATCTCTCCCGCTGGCGTACAAGAATATTTCATGGAGAGGTCGCCCCCAATAATTATTATAAATAAAAAAGGGAATAATTAAAAAAAGATGCTCAAAAAGTAACCCTTCAAATGCTTTGATTTCATACTTTTTTCGATAAAGACCGAGCAAACTAAAAGAAAATGCCATTACTAAAACAATCCAAAGGCTCCCAATGCCATCAATTGCGAAAATACAAACACCCATAAGAACTAAAAATAAAGCGCGTTTTTGATTTTTCGTTACCACTTCTTTTAAAAAAATGAGTCCCATCGCAACTTTAAACAAGGGACTTAAAAAATACGCCAAACTTGTCTCGACAATATGCCCATTCACCACCGCCCAAATATATAAACTCCAATTCAAACCCAAGAAGAGCGATGTTCCAATAAGCGGCACTAAATTTTTTCTAATATGCTCGATACGGATGGACTTCTTTTTTTTAAGCATAAAAAAAAGACTTAAAATCAACCCCCCACCTATGACCCTCAGGGACATTATATCGAGAGCATTGAAGCTGCGAAGTTGACTCCAGTATAAAGGGAATAACCCCCAGATGAAATAGGCCGTTAAAGCATGAATATAACCAATATTAGGAATCAAAAAAAGCCAATATTAAAAGGAATTTATTATATTATTAAGGGTCGTGCTTGGACGCATCGCTTGTAACACCGTTTTTGCAGAGGGATGATAATACCCTCCCAAGTCCACGGGATGGCCCTGGATAGCCGTTAACTCTTGTAAAATAGTTGTTTCACTGCCTTGTAACTGCTTTGCGAGCTGTGAAAATTTTTTCTGTAGCTCGAGGTCTTCATCCTGTTGAGCAAGTGCTTCCGCCCAATACATTGCCAAATAAAAATGACTCCCTCGATTATCGAGCTCACCCGCCTTACGCGAAGGTGATTTATTCTTTTTTAAAAATTTTCCATTCGCTTGTTCCAAAGTTTTTGCCAACAACTGAATCTTTAGGTTTCCTCTTTTCGTGCCTAGATCCTCTAATGCTGCCGAAAGGGCCAAAAACTCCCCAAGAGAATCCCATCTAAGATGGTTTTCTGCTATAAACTGTTGTACATGTTTAGGGGCAGAGCCCCCCGCTCCTGTTTCGAATAAACCACCCCCTGCCAATAAAGGCACAATTGACAACATTTTAGCACTTGTCCCCAATTCAAGAATGGGAAATAAATCAGTTAAATAATCTCTTAACACATTTCCAGTAACAGAAATTGTATCTTCTCCGTTTTTAACTCTTTCAAGTGTGTATTGAATAGCTTCGATTGGGGATAAAATTTTACTTTCAAACCCCGCTAGCTCAAATTCCGCTAAATATTGATGAACTTTTTTAATTAAATTGGCATCGTGTGCACGATTTTCATCGAGCCAAAAGATCGCCGGGTTTCCTGTAGCCTTGCCCCTATTAACCGCCAATTTTACCCAATCCTTAATCGCTTGCTCTTTAGTTTGGCACATCCTCCAAATATCTCCGGCCTGCACATCATATTGCAAGAGAGTTTCTCCATTGGCCGCGATAACTTTGACAATACCATCTGCAACGATTTGAAAAGTTTTATCGTGGGAACCATACTCTTCGGCTTTTTTGGCCATTAAACCAACATTGGAGACAGTGCCCATCGACGTGACGTCGAATGCCCCATGAGTTTTACAGAAATCAATGGTTGCTTGATAAATTCCCGCATAACAACGGTCGGGAACAAGCGATTTGGTATCGTGGAGCTTGCCGTCGGCCCCCCACATTTTACCAGATGATCTAATTGCCGCCGGCATGGAGGCATCAATAATCACATCACTAGGAGTGTGTAAGTTGGTAATGCCTTTATCAGAATCAACCATCGCCAGCTTTGGACGAGCAGTATAACTATCTTGTAAAGCCGCTGTAATTTCTGATTTTTGGGCCTCTGGTAATGTTTGTATTTTAGCATACACATCCCCCAAACCATTATTGACGTTGACACCTAATTCATCAAAAACACTTTGGTATTTTGCAAAGACATCTTTAAAATAAACTTTTACCGCGTGTCCAAAAATAATAGGGTCAGAAATTTTCATCATCGTAGCTTTCAAATGTAACGATAACATGACATCTTTATCCATGGCATCCTGCATCTCTTTTTCAAAATACTCACAGAGGGCAACGCAACTCATAACGGACCCATCAATGACTTCACCGGCCAGTAAGGGCGTACTCTGTTTGAGTATCTTCATCTCCCCAGCTTTGGAGGTAAATTCAATTTTAACATCGGTGGCATCTTTAACGCAGATAGATTTTTCACTGGAATAAAAATCTCCATGAGTCATTGAAGCTATATGCGACTTAGAAGTTGCCTCCCAGACCCCCATAGAATGCGGGTTGTCTTTTGCATATTGTTTAACAGGAGCTGCCACTCGTCGATCAGAATTACCTTCCCGCAATACCGGGTTGACCGCACTTCCTAAAATCTTCCCATACCGTGCACGAATCTCCTTATCGTGGTCAGCATCAACCTCTTCTGGAAAATCGGGAATTTTATACCCCTGAGATTGCAACTCCGAAATCGCCTCTTTTAGCTGGGGTATTGAAGCACTAATATTTGGCAATTTAATGATATTTGCCTCGGGGGTTTTTGCCAATTCCCCCAATTCGAATAAGTCGTCAGATATTTTTTGTTCTGGCGTTAAGGACTCTGGAAAATGAGCAATAATTCGCCCCGCTAAGGAAATGTCACGGGTTTCAACAACGATGTCTGCCGAGGCGGTAAAAGCCTGTATAATTGGCAATAATGATTCTGTTGCTAGTGCAGGTGCTTCATCAGTTTTTGTATAAATAATTTTAGCTTTCTGAGTCATCTTAATTCATCCTATACAAATTGTTTTAATAAAAAAATAGAGCTTATATTAAGTTACAGATTACATAAAGAAATAATTAGTTTACTATGTCACATCATTAAAAAAAGTTGTATGAAAGTTTCAGGTCCCATAGTTAAACGGATATAACTCAGCTTTCCTAAAGCTGTATTAGAGGTTCGATTCCTCTTGGGACCACCACACCTCTTTCAAGTTTTTAAAAAATTTGAAACAAAAAAACCTCATTCATTTTTTCAGCGGCATAAATCAATATGATTTGCTTGGGCCGTCTCTTAATAAACTCAAGTAATTGCACTTCCACAATAAATATTTCTTAACTATAACTTACCAGTAGTTGACAATTCCCGTGGTATAATATTCGCAAAACGGAAGCGGTGAGATATCGCCACTGGAAAAAGATTAGATTGTTATTAAGGGTATTATGGTGAAAACGCTTAAAGGCTATCGAGCGACAGAACAGCTCTACGAAACCCGTGATGAGGTTATCTACCGCACCCATCGCAGCGACAATAACCAACCGGTCATTCTTAAACTGCTGAAAAAAGATTTCCCTACGCTCAAAGAAATCGCTCGTCTGCAAAGAGAGTTTGACACCATTCGACGCTTTAAAGGAAAAGGTGTCATCGATGTCTTATCTATCGATAAATATAATAATAGTTATGTTTTGGTCATGGATGATTTTTCTGGTGAGCTACTCGCCAATATACTCGGTAAGGGACCGCTGACAACCGCTCAATTTTTTTCCATTGCGCTACAATTAACTGATGTTTTAGGGCATATTCACAGTGCCGGGGTTGTTCATAACGACATTAATCCTAACCATATTATTTGGCATCGAGAAAGCAATGGTTTAAGACTTATCGATTGCAATATGGCCTCCCAATTAAGCTTTGAAAATCCCTCCATCGCCAACCCCAATATGCTCGAGGGCACACTGGACTATATGTCCCCCGAGCAAACCGGCCGCATGAATAGGGCCGTTGATTATCGCTCTGATTTTT
>Ga0316206_1002621_pt1 | contig 11709 bp, 9 predicted proteins | sample 6monthpyrite_MG_FD_204942 | JGI IMG/M metagenome (GOLD analysis project Ga0316206, IMG submission 204942) | Microbial mat bacterial communities from mineral coupon in-situ incubated in ocean water Damariscotta River, Maine, United States -... | ecosystem: Environmental > Aquatic > Marine >...
ACAGGAGTAAGTGCAATAATACTTATACCTGGTACATATTCCATCGCAATAATAATGAGAAGTAAGGAGTATGTGGTGAGTACAAACAGAGCATATATAAAGTTACTTTTATGCAGACCAAAGGCAATGGGGAAAGTCTTTCGACCCACGTAACTGTCTGCTTTCATATCTGGATACTGATTTAATAAAAGAAGGTTATTTATCAGAAAAAAGGGAACCAGCGATATCAGCCAGGGTAATCTGGATTGTTCACCGGTTAATATCATATGAGTGCCGACGACCATCAGGACTCCAAATCCTAATCCCGGCGCGACCAGGCATAAAAAGGGAAAGCGGTTAAGCCATTGTGTGTAGGTTACTATTAATAAAATACCAACTATACCCATAGATAATATATGAATACCATCCTCAATAATAAAATAGATTCCGATCGTGATAGTCAGTAAGAGAAATATCAGCCCTGTAGTCAGAACTGTTAAAGCCATTTCAGGATTATCTGGCAGAGCACCACTACCACCACTAAAGGCTGTTTTTTCTGTTTTCAGGTCCAGCCCGCTTTTGAAATCGTAGTATTCATTAAGTGTGTTTACACTGATATGAGCTGAAATCGCGCCAATTAAAATGAGAAAAAAAATAAAATAATTCACCTGTGCGCCAGATGCCAGCGATGTACTTAAGCCTAAAAATACACAAACAGGTGATAGTACAAGGAAAGCGGGCCGAGTTGTCTTAATAACTGTTTTTATTGTCATGTAAGCCACTTAATGATAGATCTGGAAGTGTGTCAAATATATCGAGTTTGATTCTGTCAGGTTTTATTTTTTCTATACTTTTTATTTACAATAACTGCAGGCGTGGCAAAAGTAAATAAAAACAAGCCAAGCATTATGAGTGAATAATATTTGCCAATAAAATCATTTGATAGTGGTGTGGCATGAGGGTGAAATAATATTAATGCAGTAAATAGCGAGCTAAAGCCAAATATAATCACAAGTATTATATATGATGTTATTATTTTCCCTGTATTGTTCAAGATATTTATCCCTGGAAAGTTTGTTATATTTTATTGAAATATGCTCAAGCAGATTTTGTGGTTTACCTTATGAAAGAGAGAACAACTCTTCTGGAGTGTTGGTGGTGTGACCTCAATGTACTTCACGACCAGAGTGTCTTTCTTTTTGTTTTTATATTAAAAAAGGAGTAGATATCTTATCTACTCCTTTTTTCAGGTTCCTAGCTTTGTGCCAGCTGTCTCAGCACGTAGTGTAAAATGCCACCGTGGCGGTAATATTCAATTTCCTGCGGAGTATCGATACGAACTTGTGCAGTGAATTCAGTGGTTGATCCGTCTTCGGCAGTTGCTTTAACATTGACCTGTTTGGCAGAACCATCCCCAAGCCCTTCGATGCTGAAGGTTTCTTTACCGGTTAAACCGATAGAGGTAGCTGTTTCGCCATTGTTAAACTGTAAAGGTAAAATTCCCATACCCACAAGATTAGAGCGGTGGATACGTTCATAGCTTTCGGCTATTACGGCATTGATACCTAACAGGCGAGGACCTTTTGCTGCCCAGTCACGTGAGGAACCTGAACCGTATTCTTTACCAGCGATAACAATCAATGGAATGTTGTCTCGCTGATATTTCATTGAAGCATCAAAGATGCTCATTTGCTCGCCATCAGGCTGATGACAGGTGATACCACCTTCAGTACCGGGCGCGAGCAAGTTACGCAGTCGAATGTTGGCAAAAGTACCGCGCATCATTACCTCATGGTTACCACGGCGTGACCCAAGTGAATTAAAGTCTGCTGGTGCAATGCCTTTTTCCTGCAGGTATTTACCAGCAGGGCTGTCAGCTTTGATCGCGCCTGCGGGTGAGATGTGGTCAGTCGTTACAGAATCACCCAGTAGTGCCAGTACCCTGGCGCCGCTGATGTCACTCACTTCGTTGACATCCATCGTCATGTTTTCGAAGTAGGGCGGGTTCTTGATGTAGGTTGAATCTGGCTGCCAGTCAAACAGTTGGCCTTCTGGTGAATTAAGGTCGATCCAGCGGTTTTCCCCCTGATAAACATCAGCATAAGCCTGCGTAAACTCTGCACGGTTGACGCTATTGGTTACAGCTTGTTGTACTTCTGCGTGTGTAGGCCAGATATCTCGAAGATAAACATCTTTACCTTCCTTGCTGGTACCAAGCACGGCATTCTGGATATCGATGTTCATGGTGCCGGCAAGTGCATAGGCAACAACCAGTGGAGGAGAGGCAAGATAGTTCATGCGAACTTCTGCATGGACGCGGCCTTCAAAGTTACGGTTACCGGATAGAACAGAAGTCGCTGACAAGTCGCCTTCAGCAATGGCTTTTGATACAGCTTCTGGTAATGGTCCTGAGTTACCAATACAGGTAGCACAACCATAGCCTATAACGTGGAAGCCGAGACTCTCAAGATCTTCCATGACACCAGCCTGTTTCAGGTATTCGGTGACAACGCGTGATCCGGGGGCAAGTGATGTTTTTACCCACGGTTTTGTTTTTAGTCCAAGAGCATGCGCTTTTTTAGCAACCAGTCCGGCTGCCAGCATGACTGAAGGGTTGGAAGTATTAGTGCATGATGTAATGGATGCGATTACAACGGCTCCATCATCAAGCTCAACCGGCTCACCATTGACTTCTGTTTTTATGGCTTTACTGGTAATACTTCTTTCCTGTTTCAGGCTGGCTAAAGAATCAGTAAACATACTTTGGGATTTATCCAGTGGAATGCGATCTTGTGGACGTTTAGGACCTGCCAGGCAGGGTACAATCGTGGAGATATCCAGCGCTATTGTTGAGCTGAACTCCGCTTTGGGCATGTCGGCTGTGCGGAAGAATCCTTGCTCTTTTGCATAGGCTTCGGTAAGTGCAATTTGTTGCTCGTCCCGACCAGAGAGACGTAAATAATTGAGCGTTTCATTATCAATTGGGAAAATACCGCAGGTAGCACCATATTCAGGAGCCATATTTGCAATGGTTGCCCTGTCTGCCAGTGATAACTGATCAAGGCCATCGCCGAAGAATTCTACAAATTTTCCGACCACGCCATGTTTACGCAGTATTTCAACGATGGTTAACACCAGGTCTGTGGCCGTTGCACCTTCTTTCAGGCTGCCGGTGAGTTCGAAACCAACTACTTGCGGAATCAGCATGGAAACGGCTTGTCCAAGCATCGCTGCTTCAGCTTCTATTCCACCAACGCCCCAGCCGAGAACTCCAAGGCCATTGATCATCGTGGTATGAGAGTCAGTACCTACCAATGTATCCGGGTAGGCCTGTAATATACCATTATTTTCTTTAGCAAAAACAACCCTGGCCAGATATTCGAGATTGACCTGATGTACGATTCCGGTATCAGGTGGTACGACTTTGAAGTTGGAAAAGGCTTTTTGTCCCCATTTCAGAAAGCTGTAACGTTCCTGGTTACGTTTGTATTCCATATCAGCATTAATCTGAACGGCATCTTTATTGCCAAAGCTATCGATTTGTACTGAATGATCGATAACCAGTTCAGCAGGTTGCAGGGGGTTTATTTTTTCTGGATCACCGCCGAGCTTTGTAACTGCATCCCGCATGGCAGCCAGGTCAACAACGGCAGGCACACCGGTAAAGTCCTGCATTAATACGCGTGCCGGAGTGTAGGCGATCTCAGTATCAGGTTTGGCTTGTGGATTCCAGTTTGCTAAAGCTTTTATATCGTCTTCAGTGACATTGATTCCATCTTCATGGCGTAACAGGTTTTCGAGCAATATTTTCAATGAATATGGCAAACGGCCGGTATTTTCGACCGCGTTTAGTCTGTATATCTCGTAAGACTGGTTGTTGACCTTAAGTTGGGCACGTGAATTAAAACTGTTACTCATGGAAGCTCCTGTGTTCGCTCAAGCCTGTAGGAGCCGGCTTCATTTTGGCTCCAGGTCATTGTTTTTGATTAATAAATAAGATATTTATCCAACATCGTAAGGGCTAATTATATCATACCAGCGTATCAATGGCGGGTAGTTTGCCCAGAATTGCCTGTGCTTCTTGCAGAATAGCGCGACGTTTGAATATTAACTGGAGTCGTGTGCCACCACATTGTCGCCAGGCAACCGCAGAACGGATGCCCGCCAGCAGCAGAGCGCGTATCAGGCTGGCAGTGTCATTATCCTGAAGTCGGTCAGAATCACCCGATACCATGACTTTGGGTGTTAATGTACTGACTGTATTTTGGTACAGGTCTGCCAGACTGGCAATGACATTTTCGTGTGTAATAGAAAAATACTCGACTTGTGATCGGGCTATTTCAACACCATCATCAAGTTTTTGCATGAGTGAAGAATTTTTAGAAAGCTTTTTTTCAAGATAGAGCAGGGTAATGACATAACGTGTTAATTCGATATCACGTTGTTGTGAGTTATTCCCCATGTGTTGTAGCAACGAGGTTAATCCCATTCTCAGATGGGCTTTACTGGTATAAATAGCTTCAACATTTTCAGGCGCATCAACAAACAGACTATTGAGGCAAGCTTTTGTAGGTGTATCTATTTTTTTGCCTTCATTAGCAGCCCGTCTTACCAGTGCAGTACACTGAAATAAGCCAGCCAGGGTTAATACGCGTTCGTGTAATGTATGAGTCATTATGTTTTCTGTTAACAAAATAGGTAAAAAAACAGGCCATCGATGTGATGGCCTGCCTGAGTATATCAAGTTTAAATAAGTTTAACTGGCATGGGCTGTTTTATTTTCAGCCAGCTTTTTTTCCATCTGGCTAAGCAAGGAATCGATACCGCTTTTTTTGATGATATCTTTATAACTTGAACGGTAGTTACTAATTAAACTGACTTCTTCAATAATGACATCGTAGATCAGCCACTGGCCATTTTTTAGTGCCAGTTTGTAGTTAATAGGGATGTCAGCTGTTTTAGTAATAATCTTGGTATAAACAACAGCGCGTTTGGCATTGTTCATTTTTACGCGTAAAAATTCAATTTTTTCATTGGTATAGGCTTCCAGTCGGCCAATGTATGCTTGTTCCAGTTGTTTAGAAAATAACAATACAAATTTATTCTGTTGTTCCGGGCTGGCTTTTTTCCAGTTTCTCGACAAGGTGCGTTGTGACATCGCACGGAAATAAAAACGCTCATTGATGGCTTCGCGAATTTTAGCTCGCCTGGTTTCTGTATCGAGGTCTTTTTGCTTCAGAATATCCAGAATTTTGTTAACGGAGCCCTGCAACTGCGCTTGAGCTGAGTTATCAGCAACGCTAATGCCAGAGACTGACAGCAATAAACTAAAAATTAACAGATAAAGAGATTTATAATTTTTCACAATACACCTTGTTATTTTATGTTGTTAAATATTGGATACTAAAAAGCCGAAAAAGTTTCCTTGTCCGAATTATAGGCTTATTTCTTTACAGCGCCAGTCCGGTGTTGAATATAGGCGTCACGCAGGAATATATAAGGATCCAGCGAATCTTTTTTTATTGCTTCGTAGGTATCTTTGTCCAATGAAATGGTAGTTTCTATGTCTACAAATTTGACTGCCAGATATTCGCCAGTTTCATCCAGATAGGCTATAGGGTCTAGCCAGGTGCCATCCACGAGCAGACCTACACCATCACGAATGGTCGACGGGCCAAGAAACGGGATAACCAGATAAGGCCCATTGCCGACACCGTAGTGCCCCAGTGTTTGCCCAAAGTCTTCTTTTTTAATATTAATCCTGAAGTCATTTTTTGCAACATCAAATAAACCCAAAACGCCAATAGTACTGTTGATTAAAAAACGAAATGTTTCATTGCTGGCATCTTGACCTTTAAGTTGGAAAGCTGAATTTACAATTCTGACCGGTGCCAGCAGGTTACTAAAGAAGTTACCGATGGATTCTCTTCCACGTTGAGGCACAACTGACCGATAACCACGTGCAATGGGTTTAAGGACATGAACATAGGTTGCGTCATTAAATTTAAATACAGCACGGTTAAATGATTCGAACGGATCAGAAACTTCGATATCTTCATCATCGCCATTTGTGAAGTCATCATCTTGAGCCGTGACAGCCGGGGCAGCGGCAAGTTGTATAGTCTGAATATTATTTTTTTCTGCCAGGGTCGTGACGGAAAAGACCGATGATAGGAAGATGAAGATAGACAGTAATATTTTCATGATTATTTTTTACCACTTTCAAAGATATATTTACTAATCAGCTCTTCGAGACTGATAGCTGATTCTGTTTCAATGATCATTCCACCGGGTTTAATGGTCTCGTCAGAAGCGCCTGGTTTTATATTCACAAATCGGTCGCCAATGATGCCTGCGGTGCGAATAGATGCGATGGTGTCATCCTGAAGTTTAATATCACGTGTTAGCGACATTATTATTTCTGCTTCAAAATCATCATTGATGAGTTTGATTTTTTCAACTTTGCCTACTTTTACACCTGCAATTTCAACATTAGCACCTTCTTTCAGGCCTGCAATTGAATTAAACCTGGCCTTGATCTGATAATGATTGTCGTCAAACCAGTCAACTCCACTCACATTAATCGTCAAGTATGCAAAGCAGAGTAAGCCAATAATCATGAAGGAGCCAACGGCGAGCTCAAGTACGGATTTTTGCATCGTATTTTTCCTTTTTAAAACGGTTTTCCATGCTCGTCAAAGCATGATAGTGCCAATCAGATAATCGCTGGCAAGTATGACGACTGATGACATGACAACGGTGTCTGTGGTGACGCGGCTAACACCCTCTGCGCCATGTCCTCCTGCTTTGAGTATGTGCAGGAAATAACCTTTAAATGTTGCTATCCAGATAATCAGCAGGCCAAAAATAAGTGATTTTACCAGCCCGAGTTGAACATCTGTCCAGTCAACGCTGTTATACATACCCTGAAAATATGAGCCTTCGCTTACGCCCATTAGTACAACACCTACAAGATAGCCCCCCATAATACCAACAACATCAAAAATAAAAGTCAGCATAGGCAGTGCAATGATGGCGGCATAAAAGCGAGGCACCATTAAAAACCGGAATGGATCAATTCCCATGCATTCAAGCGCATCGATTTGTTCTGAGTGTCTCATAATACCCAGTTCAGCACAGATGGCTGAGCCGGCTCGGCCAATCACCATTAGTGCAGTCAGTACTGGCCCCAGTTCCTGGATCAGCCCTAGTCCGACAGCAGAACCTAGCAGGTCTGTCGAACCAAAATCTTTCAGGTTATGATACCCCTGTAATGCCAGCACCATACCGGTAAACAGACCGGTAAAAATAATAATAATAGTTGAACGCCCACCAATAAAGTGGATTTGTTTGATAATGCTGATTACTTTATGTGGTGGTGTCAGCATTTGACGCAGACAATGGGCCAGAAAAATACCCATCATACCGGTTGTCTGAACAAAATCGATGACGTTGGCACCCAGTTTTTGAATATGCTGGCGTATCATGCGCCAGTACCTGTCAGGCGTCTCATATACTCATCAGCGTCAACATGATCATTTCGGGGGCGGCGGTTAAGTAAATTTTGTACACGCTCTATCTTGCAGTTTTTAACTTCATCAACTGTACCGGTTATTAATACATTACCCTGATCGAGAACGGTAATGCGATCAGCGATGCGGAAGGCACTTTCCAGCTCATGGGTGACCACGACAATTGTCATGTTCATTGCTTTTTTTAAACGAACGATGAGTTCATCCAGTTCGGCTGATACAACTGGATCCAACCCGGCAGAAGGTTCATCAAAAAACAGAAGTTTAGGATCCATGATAATTGCACGTGCGAGTGCTACGCGTTTTAGCATGCCACCAGATAGTTCAGCTGGCATCAGGTTTTCAAATCCGGACAGGTTGACCACTTCCAGCTTCAGGCGACACATGATATCCATGGTGTTCTGATCCAGTTTTGTATGTTCACATAAAGGCAGCTGAATATTTTCTTTTACTGACATTGAACTGAATAATGCGCCACCCTGGAAAGAAACCCCGAATTGTTGACGGATTTTATACAATGCTTTCTGTGACAGGCCACAGATATGTTGTTCCATAAGATGGATGTCACCAGAGGACGGTTTGTTTAGTCCCAGCATGGTTCGTAACAGGGTTGTTTTTCCGGAACCACTGCCGCCCATAATGACCATGATCTCACCCGCATTGACTGTCAGATTGACGTTATGCAGGATCTCACGCTCACCATAATGACAGACAAGTTCTTCAACCTTGATAACTTTTGTAATGTCATTCATTTCCATATGGACTGCTTTCTCTTGTATTCGTTCTTGTTATTGAATAATTCCGCCACCCAGACAGATATCGTCCTGGTAGAAAACGACTGATTGTCCCGGTGTAATAGCACGTTGTGGTTTTTGAAAACTAACCTCAACACTGTCTTTATCCAGTTTTGTTATCGTACAGGACTGATCTGGCTGACGATAACGGGTTTTTGCAGTACATTTCAGTGGTAGCTCAGGTATTGTCTCGGCAATCCAGTGTAAATCCTTAGCAATTAACTGTTTTTTAAACAGCTGGGGATGATTATGTCCTTGTGCTACTAATAGAATATTATTTTTAAGGTCTTTATCAATAACATACCAGGGGTCTTCAGAGCCGGTTTTTTGCCCTCCGATCCCCAGGCCCTGACGCTGACCTAATGTATAGTACATCAAGCCCTGGTGCTGGCCAATAATGTTGCCATCAGGCGTGATCATATCACCGGGTTGAGCGGGGAGATAGGTTTGCAAAAAGTCACGGAAATTTCTTTCGCCAATAAAACAGATACCGGTACTGTCTTTCTTGCGCGCATTAATAAATTGATGTTTGTCAGCAATTTTGCGTACCTGGCTTTTTTCCAGTTCACCAATCGGGAACAGGCTTTTGCTGAGAGGGTATTGACCCAATGCATACAGGAAGTAACTCTGATCTTTGTTTGCATCCAGTCCTTTTTTCAGGCGCTGCCTGCCATTAACGATATCAGCACGCACGTAGTGACCGGTAGCAATACCATCTGCACCAAGGTCCAGTGCATAATCAAGGAAGGCTTTAAATTTGATTTCACGATTGCACATGATGTCCGGGTTAGGTGTACGGCCCGCTCGATATTCGGCCAGAAAATATTCAAAGACCCGATCCCAGTACTCAGCAGAGAAATTGACGGTATGCAGCGGGATACCCAGTGTGCCACAGACTGAGCGAGCATCACGAAGGTCTTCTTCTGCGGTGCATATTTCCCGGGTATCATCTTCTTCCCAGTTTTTCATGAAAAGACCTTCAACCTGATAGCCTTGTTCCTGCAACAGCATGGCTGCAACGGAAGAGTCAACGCCACCTGACATACCCATCATGATTTTTTTATGTTGATTGCTCATGTTTCAAGTGATGTTAAAAGCTCAAGAGGAAAACATTTTCCTGCCAGATAGTCTTCAATGCAGGATAATACCAGTGGGCTGCGTAAGGTCACTGAATCAGCCCTGATCTCATCCAGGGTTAACCATAATGCCTGATGAATATCCGGATCGAGTTCAGCCTGATTGTCATGATGTATGGCATCACCAAAAAAACAAAAGCGCAGAAAGGTACGTTGCTGCCCGACATGTTTCCATTGATAGATACCGGTTAAATACTTCGGGACAAAGGTCCAGGCTGTTTCTTCCCGTGTCTCCCTGATGACAGCATTAATCAGGGTTTCGTTGTCTTCCAGATGCCCTGCGGGCTGGTTGAGTACCATTTTTTGATTAATTTCCTCTTCAACCATCAGAAAACGATCCTGTTGAACAGCAATGGCAGCGACGGTGACGTGAGGTTTCCAGATCATGGTATTTGGTGTTACTTGAATATATGTGAATAAAGCCTGTTGTATGTACTACAGTGTGACATAAATAGCAGAATCTGAACAGTTTATTGAAACTATGCCGTTAAAACTAGACGTAAGATCATACATCGATAATAATGGTGTGTGTTAACAATGTTAAAGGGTATTAATAAGCCTTACATGAAATTCTCTCAAAGTTTTCAAGGCCGCTTCCTGATTGTGGCTGCGTTAGTCGGCTTCTCGCTGCTTGCGATGGCGATATATACCAAAAATCTGGTGCGCGCTGATTCGCACCAGAGTTCTTTATTAGTGAATGAATACAAAAAAGCGAATGAATTAATCAAGATTATTAATGACCAGTATCTTAGTCTTAAGGGTTACATTTACCAATATTCGCTAATACTTTCTCCGGACTTGAAGCAGCAAACTACAAGCACATTGGTAAGTCTGGAAAAAGCCATTAATAAATTCAGAAACAGTGGTCTTATTGATCGATATCCGATGTTAAAAGAGCAGGTTATTAATCTGGGTGCTATTCGTATAGAGCTTGATGCAGCCATCAGAAAATTACTTGTGATTCAGTCTGATGCAAAAAATAGATATCCGGGTGTCAGAATATTAGTAGACGAACTGCAGCCAACTAATCGACGTTTTATCCAACAGATGGAATTAGCCAGAGCCGAGCTGGATGATATAAAACAGCCATTGAAAGCGAATATCGTCAGCACACTCAAGGAAATTCAGTATAACTGGGCCAGGCGGGTGAGCGAGGTACGACTGTTTATTGCTAATCGTAGTGGTACATTTGGTGACCCGGAAAAAGTATTGCCGGGTAATGTACGCACAGAGATTCTTTTTGCAGAACACATTGATGAATTACTGGAAGAGCTTCGGGATTTAGCTTACCAGGATAAAAATACTTTATTACTGCCTAATGCTATTAATGAAATGATTATTATCAGTCGCCGTTATAGTGTTATTTTCCATAAAGCAGTCGACTCATTCATGAGGCGAGACTGGAGGGCGGATGTTTTTTTTCTTGAAAAGCAGATAGAACCTTTATTAACAAAGAACATAAATATTTTACATAAAATAGAAATGCTACTGTCAACACAGGTGTCCCGGAAAATAAAACGCTCTTCTGAATTATCTGATGTTCTGACAACTTATTTGTGGTGGTTTGTATTGGCAGTTTATTTCCTGTTAATGCTTTCTTATCTTGCTTTTGAAAAAATGATCAGGCAGCCCTTGCTTGAGGTTGCCAAGGCAATGGAGGCACAAGGAAAGAATGAGGAATATAAAATACCTGAACTATCTTTTCAGGCAACTGAGTCAGAAGTACTGATAGAAGCTTTTCGCGGCATGAAAGAACAGGTTAATAGTCGTCAATTACGGCTACAATCTATTTTATTAAATGCCAGTGAAGGTATTGTTATCACTGACAGGAAAGGACTGATAGAAACATTTAATCCAGCGGCTGAAAGATTATTCGAGATAGATGAAAGCGAGGTAACAGGACAAAATATAACCGTATTGTTACAACCTGGTAGTGATATGCGTAAAAAGGCATGGTTATCTCTCTGGACGGGTAAAAATCTGGGTAACCGCGAACCTGTCGAGGTCAGATTACGACGTTTAAATGGTGATGAATTTACAATATCTATCATGATCAGTAGCATGATGCACCTGGGTGAAAGTTACTTTATAGCTATTGTTTCGGATGTTTCTGAGCACAAGGCGCTGGTAGACAAGTTACAAACACTGGCAGATATGGATTCCATGACAGGGTTGCATAATCGACGTTACTTTACAGAGGAACTTGATCGGCTCGTTGTACGTTCTATAAGACGAAATACTTTCGATAGTGCCTTGCTTTATATTGAC
>Ga0316206_1002623_pt1 | contig 11699 bp, 12 predicted proteins | sample 6monthpyrite_MG_FD_204942 | JGI IMG/M metagenome (GOLD analysis project Ga0316206, IMG submission 204942) | Microbial mat bacterial communities from mineral coupon in-situ incubated in ocean water Damariscotta River, Maine, United States -... | ecosystem: Environmental > Aquatic > Marine >...
TATTCCGGAGTCGAGGTAAAAGGTGTTCCATTTGGTACAGCCTTGAATCCTAATACCGGGCAGCTTATTGAAACTGATGATTACTTTTCCAAGATTGTTGTATTTTATAATAATGGTACTTCAGAAGATTTACTCGAATTGACTGAGAAAAACAAAGATGTTCAGGATTTTATAACTATTCGAAATAAACTTAATAATAAAGATAAAGAAGCAGTAAAAAAACGTTTTCACAAAACTGTTACTGGTAAAGGACGATTTTGTACCCGATGTCATACTGAAGAAAAGAAAAGTTATTTACCGTTTAGTAAACTGGGGTTTAGTGAACAACGCATTACTGATTTAACGAATCTGAGTATCATTGGTTTAGTCGAGAAGTACAAAGAGTTCTATATGCCGGATTTACTTTCTTCTGGTAATCAAAAATCAAAGAGTCAGACGAAAGAAGTAAAAAACCAGAAAAATGCCAATAAGATGAAAAAGGATCCTCGTGCATGGTGGAAGGAAAATTATGACACGCCAAGCACAGCACCCAAAAAATAATCGGAAACTTTATCTGTTTCTGATTGTGTCACTTGTATTCGGTTCAGGTATTGATGCAACAATTGCATCAGATACGCAGCCTGTCCGGCATATTTTCGATCTGGCTTTCACTGATAGCAGTCCCTTGAACTTACCATCGGATGTGGCTATTGCACCTGATGGTAGGATTTATATCGTTGATGGTGGTAATAGTCGTATTGTTATGTATAAATCAAATGGCGATTTTATTGGAACACTGGGAAGTAAAGGTGCCGGTGTTGGTCAATTTGACATGCCATTGGGAATTACGGTCGACAAGAAAGGCCGTGTTTATGTCGCGGATACAGGTAACTACCGTGTACAGATCTTTGACCATACGGGCATGTTTGTTAAACAGATTCCGATTCGCGATAAAGACCTAAAAATAAGACCGGTTGATATCGCAACCTCACCTTCTATGGATACACTTTATGTCACGGGTAATAACAATCACAAAGTAATGTTATATAACAGGCAAGGACATCAAATAGGTCAGTGGGGAAAAAAAGGTAACAACCCCTCCGAGTTTCGTTATCCGGCTACTATAACAGTAGGTAGAGATGGCGCTGTTTACGTTGTCGATGTGCTTAATAGTCGTGTTCAAATATTTGAAGTCAACGGTAAATTGCGTACCACCGTAGGTCGTTGGGGTGTTCTGCCCGGAGAATTATTTCGCCCAAAAGGTGTTGCCCTGGATAAAAATGAAAACATCTACATAACTGACAGCTACATGGATGTCATCGAAGTGTTTGACAATAAAACTAACTTTTTACATATATTAAGCAACAATAAGCAAGCTAACAAATTTGTCTCTCCTGTTGGTATGGCGATAGATTCAAACAACCGTATATATATTACCGAGATGCTTGAAAATAAAGTCTCGGTGTATTCGCTTGAGTAACGAGTATGGAATTGATGGCAACTGTAGTCACATTTTTTTTATCAGCAGGTAAGACTAAGCACTATCTTGCAGGTGTACTGTTGTTATTGTTAGCGATGCCGGCTGATGCGGCGCGTACGGTTGAAGCAAAACGCGAATGTGCTACCTGTCATATCATGTGGCTGGATGAATTTAAACGCAAAGATATAACGCCTTTAATTCCTTATGAACCCAGGCCTGTCACTAAAACAGGTAAACAGGATGTGACTAGCAGTGAGCGCATGTGTTTTTCATGCCATGACGGCTTTGTTCTTGATTCAAGATTTAAGTGGGACAAGAAGACTCATGGACATCCAGTGGGAGTTAAACCGTCAAAGGGTATGAAAATACCGACTTCAGAAGGCAAAACTATCTTTCCACTAAATGATGAGGGAAAGATTTATTGTGGTACCTGTCATACTGCACACGGCGTTGACTGGAGTAGCGAGGATTCGCCAATCTTTATGCGAGTAAAAAATATTGATTCGAGTTTATGTCTGGCTTGTCATCTGGACAAAAGTACCGGTCCCAAAGAAGGGAATCACCCGATCTTTAAAAAACCACCTCACAAACCAGATGGTATGGTAGAAGCAGGGGCGAAGTTTTCTAATGATGGCAGTGTGATTTGTCAGTCCTGTCACCGGCCCCATGGTGGCAAGCAGGAATCAATGTTAGTCAAAAACAATAGCAAAGCAGGTTTATGTTATTCATGTCATAAAGATAAACGTGCTGTGGTAGGTAGTAAACATGATATGGCAGAGATGGCGCCTGAGGTGAAAAATATTCATGGTGATGATGTTACAAAAGAGGGCCCATGCAGTGCATGCCATGTTCCCCATGGTGGTAAGGGACCTGCACTATGGGCAAGAACGATTCCGCTAAATGAAAAAGATAAAACTGCAGGTCTGTGTACAACCTGTCATAACAAAGATGGCATTGCAAAAGACAAGCTAACGGGTACGCATACCCATCCTGTTAATCTAACACTGGACAAACTTGATATTCAGTCAAATAAAAAACACTGGAGTAGCAAACATACTCTGGCGCAGGGAAATCAAGCCCCGGAGTCATTACCTTTATTTGATAATAATGGCCAACGAACTAACAAAGAAGGTCGTGTCAGTTGCCCCACTTGCCATGATCCACATAATTGGTCAGTGCTTGCCGATGCGAAAAAAGTGCTAGATTCTAAAAATACTAAAGAGTCTCCTAAGAATACTGAGGGAGATGGTAATAGTAGTTTCTTACGCATCAGCCAGGGTGAAGACAGCAAGCTGTGTTTAAATTGCCATGTCGACAAACGAACATTGAAACAGACTTCACACAATATTTCTTTAACGAATAAAGATAACAATCCCAAGTCAACAAATAAAAAAGACAGTTGTGGACATTGTCATGCAGTACATAATGCCAAAGGTATTACCTTGCGTAGCAGGGATAAAGGTGCTGGCAATATGTCTATTGAAACCTGGTGCAAGGACTGCCACAAAAAAGAAGGTCTGGCTAAAGATAAACTCGTTACCGAGCATTCTCATCCTCTCGGTGAGCACCCTGAAAATTTTTCAGTTAAGTCTGGTTTGCCACTGTTTGATAAGGAGGGTAAACGAGTCGAGCATAATGGTTTGGTTGATTGTGCGACGTGTCATAATCCTCATCAGTGGGCGCCTGACAAAATCGTATCGAATAATAAACAACCAGATAAAAAAGAGGGCGATGCTGGCAACAGTTTTTTACGTATAAAAGCATCTGGAAATTCAGTATTGTGTGCGAGTTGCCATCAAAAAAATGCTCTTGTTATAGGAACAGACCACGATATGTCGGTAACAGCAAAAAATACTAAAAATGGGCTTGGACAAACACCAGAACAATCCGGACTATGCGGTCAATGTCACGCTGTTCATAATTCTATATTAAAGAATAACTTATGGGCACTAAAAGCAGGAAAGGGTTCAGATATAAATGAGCAATCGTGCAGAAGTTGCCATAGCAAGGGTGGTAAAGCAGAAGCGAAAGTGCCACCATCATTACGTCATCCCAAAGAAGTGTTGGCTTGGTCTAGTGAGGCACGTAAGTTGGTAATTAAAAACAAGTTACCGGATATACGTGTGTTTGACAAAGAAGGCAAGGCAGCGCATTCAGGTGTTATTAGTTGTCCCAGTTGTCACAATCCACATCAATGGGATCCACGTAAAGCTAAACCGGGTAACGGAAAAAACATTGAGGGTGATGCATTAACAAGTTTTCTTCGTATTTCCAATAGTGAGTATATCGTTTGTGCCGATTGTCATGGTCAAGATTCACTATTCCGATATAAGTATTTCCATGGCAAAACATCACGTAAAAAATACCCATTGTATCGTTAGGTAACATTTGCCAAAGCATCGTTTATATGAATAATCCACAGTAAATTCTAAAGGCAAGTTCTTATTCAACGAGCTATACTTAAATGAATGTTTAAGTAGCATAATTAAAATAAGGAATTTACTATGGCTAATTATAATAATATCCTGGTAGCGGTTGATCTCTCAGATGCTGTTGATAGCGTAGTCCAGAAAGCTGTTGATGTGGCGCAGAGAAATCAAGCTAAAATGACCTTGTTCCATGTTGTTGAATACTTGCCGCCAATGGACGTTAGTTACGAACCTGCATTAACAACAAATTGGGCCATGGATAGTGATCTACTGGTTAAACATGCTACCGATCGTTTGCAAAAAATATGTGACAAACATCATCTCAAGGATATAAGGCAGGTTGTTGTTGTTGGAACAGCCAAGTATGAGATCTGTACATATGCGGGTGAGAACAACTGCGATTTAATTATACTGGGTGCTCACGGTCGACATGGTATTCGTTTATTATTGGGCTCTACAGCCAATGGTGTATTGCATGAAATGCCATGTGATGTAATGGCAATAAAAATAACAGAATAATATATGGAGAGTACTGATGATTGTGAGTAACTTGGAAGTGGTACCCGGTAAGCGCATCACCAAACATTTTGGTTTAGTACAAGGTAGTTCAGTACGTGCAAAGCATGTTGGTCGAGATTTTATGGCGGGTTTGAAAAATATATTCGGCGGAGAATTAAAAGGCTATACCGAGCTATTGCAAGAGTCACGTGAGGAAGCCTATAACCGGATGCTGGAAATGGCAAAATCTACCGGGGCGAATGCTGTACTCAATGTGCGATTTTCAACATCCAGCATCGCGGCAGGCGCAGCCGAATTATTTGCTTACGGTACGGCAGTTACTTTGGAGTAGTCTATATATGTATGACCTTATAATATTTATTAGCTTACTTGCCGTTGGTTATGGTTTTGGTCGCTATGCTGAGTCTAAACACTACATCTCAATTCGCAAACGCGAACAAGAACTTAACAGTCTTCCAGCAATCGCCTCGCGTGTACCACCCCCAGGAAGACCCGATTTAAGCAGTCAGTTAGTAACCGGTAGTGTTGTTATTTCAGTCGATTATTTTAAACGTTTTATTGCCAGTTTACGTAACATATTTGGTGGCCGACTAACTTCGTATGAAAGTCTGCTCGACCGTGCGCGTCGAGAAGCTATTTTGCGAATGAAAGAAGAAGCAAGGCGTTTGGATGCAGAGTTTGTTTTTAATATAAAAATGGAAACGGCCAGTATACACAAAGGCAGGGGTAATTCGATTGGCTCTGTGGAGGTTCTGGCATATGGCACAGCACTTTATTCTTTGTAAGCCATTATGGAATATTCAAACCCCGAATTGCCGGAAGATATAAATACCAGTAAGACGAGTCCATTAAAAGAGTTTTTTATATTGACTGTTGGCCTGGTGGCAATTGTATTTATAACTATTTATTTACTTATTGTGGTCATCGATAATTTTGCAGATAAAATACCTTTCGAACTGGAGCAAGATTTACCCATATCAGGGTTCATAGAAAAACAAAACTCAATAAAACTTCCCTCCTATCTTGTACAAGTCTCTCGGAAAGTCATAAAGAGCTTTAAGCTTCCTGCTCCAATGAGCATTACTGTACATTATGTTAATGATGATACGGTTAATGCATTTGCAACTTTGGGAGGGCATATTGTTTTGTATCGTGGTCTTTTGGAGAAGCTAACACACGAAGATGAATTAGCCATGGTCATTGCGCATGAAGTGGCACATATTAAATATCGTCACCCTATATTAAGTATGAGTCACGGCGTCGTAGTGGGTCTAGTACTCTCCGTTATCAGTTCTTCAGTGGGTGACTCAGTCGCAAGTGATATAATGGGTACAACCGGTATGGCTAGTTTATTAAGATTCTCACGAGAGTATGAATATCAGTCGGATAAAGAGGCGATTAACAGTCTAATTAAAATTTATGGCCATGCCGAAGGTGCCTTAGGTTTGTTTAAGGTATTCGAGTCTGAATTTGGTAAAGATCAATCATTTGAATTTCTCGCTACTCATCCTTTAACAAATAACCGTATTACTCAAACAAAAGAAATGATTGAAAGACATAATATTACTGGTTATAAGACAATGACGAATTTTCCAGTAAGCTTTAAATTATGGCTAGACAAGCAAAAGGAAAGTTTTAAAGTTAGTGAAAGAGAATTAGAGACTAAACATAGTAAAACAGAATAACATTATGCTGCTGCATATCGGCAGCTGAATAATAATAAAGTAAGTGTAGGAAGTAAAAAAGTAGTTTGATTTATTACTTTGCTTGTAAAATTTAATTTATTCTGAATTTTGCTCCATAAATAAAAATACATTATAAGCATTACTTCGATTTGCAGCATCGAAGGCAGGCAGTGATTTATAATCAGACCAGTCAATTTTTGAGTATGCTTCGGCAAACGGAATCCAGTTTTTAGTTGCAGTTTGCATTTTATCTTTAAGTAGCGAGAGGTAACCATAGGTTAGGTTTATTAACGCATTGGGATCTTTAGCGAGAGGTCCGTGACCGGGCAACACCGCAGTTACATTAACATCGCGCATATTATTGAGAGCCTTTAACCAGTTATTAATATTAGCCTGGCCAACAAAAGGGATTCGCCCTTCAAAAATAAGATCCCCGGAAAATAAAACATTATCAGGCTCAACGAGTAAGGTTAAGTCTCCTTGTGAATGAGCGTTGCCGATAAGCTGTATTTTAAATTTGATACCCCCCAGGCTGAATTGTGTATCTTTATCAATATATTCATCAGGTACAATAAGATGGGTCGAGTCATTTACCCATGGACTTAATTCAAAACGACGGGTGTCAAGTAGACTATCAGCAACAGCAGAAGCCAAATAAAGTTTGGCTCCTTCTGGCGCTATTATTTTTGCGCCCAATTCTTTAAAAACCTGTAGGCCATAGATATGGTCGGCATGGTAATGGCTCACCACAACATAACGAATAGGGAGAGCAGTGACTTTACGAATTTCAGCTAGTAAGCGAGCGGCAAGAGATGGTGTGCCTAATGCATCGAATACAACCACACCATCAGGCGTTACTATAAAACCGGCATTGGAGATAAATCCGGCATTGTCAGTTGGTATGCCGGCTTTACCTTGAACAAAATAAATATTTTTAGAAACTTTTATGGTTTTCATTTCAACATCAACGGCAGGGTAAACCGTCGCTGTTTTTGAATTTGCTTGCGCAGAAAAATTGAGCATAATAAAGATTAAGGTTATGAAAATTTTAATAAAATACATTTTTTTAACTCGTATAGTTGTTTATAGATTTAAGAGATGTTGCAATGAAGTGAAGTACGGCACTTATTGTTGAATAGACTACAAATATGGCGTTGAGTTCCACGTATTAGAAGACTAGGTTAGCATAAGAAGCGTAGTAATGGTTGAAAATCAGCCAATTCAATATATATTTTCCTGAATTAAAGTTTGTTTTGTGCAAGGTCTCAAATTTAGCAAATTGTTTACTGCACATATAGAACATTATTTTTCTCAAGCAATCCATAGGGTAGTATTAATAATAGTGATATAAATAATTAAGGAGTACACGGATGCGACTCTCTACAGCTCAAGATTTGAGTTTTCAAGATTTACCCTATATATGTCTTCCATTGTTTGCGCAAGTAGAAGTAGAACACTGCCTTAGAGGGGGATTTTCCTGTCATGAAATTAGCAACGTTAATCAATTTATTTCAAATGCGACAACAGGTGTTCGACGTGAGCAACAAGATAGTCTGCTAAGTAAAATAGGAGACGCCTGGGTATTTCTTGTTTATGTGTCCAGAAGTGAATTACCACCAGAACCGTTAGTGAGTTTGAGTACAAGTCTTAATATAGACAGAGATAGAGCAGGCTTACAAGTTGAACACTGGACGGTTCATCCCGGGTTAACTGATTCTGTAAAGTTTAGTGCAGAGCTCCTTATTCAGCGTCTTACCTATCACGAACGTATCTATGGTGTGCCCCATACTATTAGCGACAAACAGCCTCGGGAAGAACTCTGGCCTAAAAAACAAACCGGTATCTCACAGCAAGAATCATTTTGTGAGTTGAGTGACTTAAGTGATGGTGCTGTTTAGTTAGAGTGAAAATATTAAATACTAAGTTATACCTTTAGAATACTGTTGCTAAACAGTAACGCTATTCTGAAATAATTTTAAAACATTCTCCATAAAAATACTCATACAACTTCCTGCACTTTGCCGGTTAAAGCCTGAAGAACCTCACAAAATTTACCATTCTCAGTCATTGCGAGGAAGCGTAGAAAAAGATTCACTTTATTCACTCGCAAAGACATACTCTATTAATAGATATCAATATTTGTATCTTAACTACAATTTTTAATTGTTTTCAGTATTCATTTTGTGGGTATAACTCAGGGTTAAAGACTATTTTGATTGTAGGTTTTGTCTGTATTGGGAATTATGCGGCACTGAGCTAAGTGACGATAGTTTGGCTGTTATCCAGCTAAAGCATAGAAATAATTGCATTTTGAGCTCATTTAATTCGATAATGGGATAATGTTTACGGATGAAAAATGGGCAGAAGAGTTGGTGCGAAATAATATTTCCTGGATGCTAGCTGTCGCTGCCCGATTATTAGGTGATCGCGTTTTAGCGGAGGATGTGGTTCAAGATGCTTTTATTTCTGCCTTTAAGGGGTTTGAAAATTTTGAGAATCGTTCGAGTATAAAAACCTGGCTACATCGTATTACGGTTAATGCGGCGTTGATGAAGTTGCGTAAGCTTAAACGCCTTTCTGAACAAACGATGGATGATGATACTTTTGAATTTGACCAAAATGGTTGCCGTATCGAATCTGCCTGGAGCCAGATTGTAAGCACTGATACGATCGTTGAAAACGATCAATACCGAACACAGATACACATCGCCATCGATAATTTACCTGATGTTTATCGTATCGTTTTACTGCTTCGTGACATCGAAGGTTATAGCACAAATGAAGTTGCACAACGATTGGGTGTTTCAGAAAGCAACGTGAAGGTGCGTTTGCATCGAGCACGAGCTGCACTAAAAAAATTAATAGAGCCATTACTACATGGAGACGTACTTTAATGAAACCACAAAAACAAAATAAAGTATTACAAAAGTTAAAAGGTTTTATGTTAAGAAATATGCCTAACATGATTACCTGCAAAGAGTTCGACAATTTTATGGTGGACTATCTTGATAATGAGCTTCCTTCAAAGCAGCGAAACCAATTTGAGTTACACATACGTTTATGCAAAGAATGTCGACAATACCTCGATGCGTATCAACGTACGATTGATATCACTCATTCAGCGTATCCTTCTGCGGATGACGCTATTCCCAAAGACGTCCCCGAAGATCTAGTCAAGGCAATACTTAAAGCTCGAAAATCCTGAATATATCCATATAAATTCGCTATTCCCCACCTTTTCTGAAAAACAATCCAAATTTTACGATTTAAGTGTAACCCTTTCGGTTAGTTCTACATCCAATGGTTAACTAAAAATGCTGGACGCGATCCAGCTATAACTGAAGGATGAAGTATGAATATTAAAGCAGGCGTTATTTCCGGGTTTGTGGCTACGATTGTGCTATCAATAGTGATGATTGCAAAAGCCAAAATGGGCGTTATGCCTGAGTTAAATGCGATAAAAATGTTGGCCGGTATGATGGGCGCACCACTTTTTATGGGTTGGGTTGCACATTTTATGATTGGCGCGGTTGTCTGGGGAATATTATTTGCAGTCCTTGTCGATAAACTTCCTGGCAGCACGCTAATGAGTGCTGTTATTTTTTCAATTGGCGCATGGATAATGATGATGATTGGCCCAATGCCTATGGCTGGTGCGGGTATGTTTGGTCTGAATTTAGGAATAATGGCACCGATAGCAACGTTGATGTTGCATATTATTTGGGGTGTGGTACTTGGTTTAACTTACAAGCGTTTCGCAGCATGAAATTTTAATAATGCAAACGACACAAGGAGGCCTGGATGATGAAAAAATTAAACTCAAGCTAGTAAAGAATAACGCAATCATTATTCTTTAAATAATTTTAAAATTAAAGAGGATACTCGGATGAGAAAAATAATATCGTTAATAATACTCGCTACACTTGTTGCTATTGGAGTTATTAGTTGTGCGAATAATCAAGGTAAAAAGATGATGAAGCCACCCTTTGGAACACCGGCTGACGCTTCTTATGCTAATACACTTTGGCAGAATATGGACCATGCAGGTTTAAATCGAATCCCTGCAACCTTATATGTTGGTGGACCACCGCATGGAAAAGTGAGAGAAGTTTTAGAAGGAAAAATAGACGGTAAACGCGTGATTGTAAAACGAAACTATCGTGGTAAAGGTATTACGGTTAAATCTGTTGCAAGAAACCGGGCTAAATATATAAAATCCATTACTGTTATGGCTAAACGTGAGGCTGGCTATGATTCTGATAATAATGACTGGTTTTGGGTTAAATATAAACCTAATGGTCAGCTAATGTCTAACCCCAAGGGAATGAAGTTAGCAGGTCGAGTCGCAAAAGGTATGAATAAGGGCTGTATTGCTTGCCATAAATCCGCATCAGGAAATGATTTGGTGTTTGCTCATAATAAAGAAGCTAATGCTGAAATTACTATCGTAAAATAAAACAAGATGACTTTAGTTCGTTATAAGTACTCTTGGTTCGATTTTAATAATTATAAGCAGTCGAGCCTTGAGTTCATGACAGTTAAAATGAAGACAATACGTTGATGCTCATCGTACAAAAAAGCCTATCATTAGATAGGCCTTTTTGATTATATTAATATAAAAAGACTTAAACAGTTTGATAATAAATATTCTGAGGATGGTTTGCCTGGGCAAAGAAGAACCAGCGCTCTGCAATTAAGCCAATGTACTGAACAATGAAAGCACTGAATAATATAGTACGATTTGCATCTTCAATCCCAATCCAAACCAGAATTGTTGGCACAATAAATACCAGAACCAGAAAAACCCATTTGACAGATTTGAAAAATAAGGCTGACATGTGATGATTGAAATCACGTGTATTAACCGAACCCCCCATCATCCCCATTGCGATTTGTTTAACTTTTTTATGTCGAACACCAATGGCGGTTTGCGGAGATGATTTATATTTAATCTTGCTGTTGCGTATTAATGAGGCAGTGCGCGTAACCAGTGCTGTTAATGTAATAATAATAGACCAGATACCAAAGAACTTAAGGAGTCCCGGAGCCGTATAGGTAGCAAAAGCGGTTGCGAGTACAAAACCCGATGCAGTACCCAGGAGCGTGTAGTTTATTACAGTCAGTGGACTATGCCATTCTTGTAAAAATTTCAAACATGCGTAAATCATCGCGGTACATAAAAATAATGCGAACGTTGCAAGCATGCCGAAGATGCCAACTAACAATGACAATGATAACTCAGCACCGGCCTGACTTGTAAAAAGAACAATGTCCCAATCAAGATAATGCATGAGTGAATAAATAAATAGTAAACCCATTACCGCCGGTAAAGCGATTACTTCACGAGACAGCCATGATGTACGCCACATTGCAGCAGCGCGCCATGCACGTTCAGGATGGCCGAGATGGAAGAAAGAGGCAATTAACCCACCAACTAAAAAGACTAAGGCGATAAATCCACCAATGCTATAAAAGTAAGTACTGCTTTCACCGGGGAGTAGTTTTACAGCGGAATAACTTTGTCCTGTAAATAGAGCTAAAAACAATCCCTGGCCGACGCCAATTAAGGTTGTTAAAAATATGACACTGAATGCAGGATTCATTGTT
>Ga0316206_1002628_pt1 | contig 11680 bp, 5 predicted proteins | sample 6monthpyrite_MG_FD_204942 | JGI IMG/M metagenome (GOLD analysis project Ga0316206, IMG submission 204942) | Microbial mat bacterial communities from mineral coupon in-situ incubated in ocean water Damariscotta River, Maine, United States -... | ecosystem: Environmental > Aquatic > Marine >...
CTTGAACCGACACATGTGATGTATTTAAATTGGAGAGACCAAGCTGATTTGCGTAAGTGAGTAAACTTGAACCGACACATGTGATGTATTTAAATAGAATATATTGAAAAAAAGAGAGAATCAAATGAAACTTGAACCGACACATGTGATGTATTTAAATCGTCTAAAGTGTACCATAGATATTAAACTTCCCTTCTTGAACCGACACATGTGATGTATTTAAATGGGTGTGTTTGACTTTGGTGTAGTTGCGGAAGATTCTTGAACCGACACATGTGATGTATTTAAATCTTCATACTCTATAGCTATATCCAGTATAGCTGCTACTTGAACCGACACATGTGATGTATTTAAATAGTATATTTATATTTTTTATAGAAGAATTTATTCCTCTTGAACCGACACATGTGATGTATTTAAATACTCATTGTTGTACGATTAAAAACTAAATTCAAGAGCTTGAACCGACACATGTGATGTATTTAAATCTTTACTCGAAAAAATGGTAGAATTCTCGTGTTTACTTGAACCGACACATGTGATGTATTTAAATTTTGTATTTTCCATTTCTTCTCCTTATCTCTTTAAACTTGAACCGACACATGTGATGTATTTAAATCTTGGTAGAGCTATCTTACTTACAACTACATACACACTTGAACCGACACATGTGATGTATTTAAATTGCGAAAATGGTATTGGTAATGATAACTTTAGCATCTTGAACCGACACATGTGATGTATTTAAATAAAGAACACGCTATCGGGGACTTAACAACAACAGCTTGAACCGACACATGTGATGTATTTAAATGGGGACAAGCTGGGCTTTGTGGTTATTATCCCGCTTGAACCGACACATGTGATGTATTTAAATTGGGGCTACGAGCAAACGCAATGTGACTTTTTCCAACTTGAACCGACACATGTGATGTATTTAAATTCGAAAGTGAAAACAGTCTCACTTTTATTAGAAATCTTGAACCGACACATGTGATGTATTTAAATAAGTCAAGGCAAAGAACACTATGCACACAATAATACTTGAACCGACACATGTGATGTATTTAAATAGCAGAGATAGAAAAAGTCAAAGCGCAAACACCAACTTGAACCGACACATGTGATGTATTTAAATCTGACTAAAGTTGCCGTTACCGGCGTTAATGATGAACTTGAACCGACACATGTGATGTATTTAAATATAGCCTCACTTTGATACCGTTTATAAATTTCAGCTTGAACCGACACATGTGATGTATTTAAATTTATAAAGGACATAGTTCAGTAGAGAAGATAGCAGCTTGAACCGACACATGTGATGTATTTAAATATGAATATGAATTGCCTTTTGCAGATAAAAACGAAACCTTGAACCGACACATGTGATGTATTTAAATATTGTTGTCATTATGCAACCTTTTTGTCTAGCTTTCTTGAACCGACACATGTGATGTATTTAAATTTCTGAATAAGATGTGTTGCATATTTTGTGGCATCTTGAACCGACACATGTGATGTATTTAAATAGGAAAGTTCCAACTATTTACATCAAAGTTCCTCACTTGAACCGACACATGTGATGTATTTAAATCTATATTTAGTTGGAGCCACTTTTGGCTTCAACTCCTTGAACCGACACATGTGATGTATTTAAATTCTATCTCTTTTAAGATTTCTGTTTTTTCGGAAAGCTTGAACCGACACATGTGATGTATTTAAATAGAGCTGACGTCTTGATAGTTGTCGTTATGCTCAGTCTTGAACCGACACATGTGATGTATTTAAATAAAAATGATGGACTACTACAACAATGATTTGAGTAACTTGAACCGACACATGTGATGTATTTAAATCTGGCATGTGAAACTATCTTCTTAGTTTTAGGAAGCTTGAACCGACACATGTGATGTATTTAAATTATAGAGCCCATGCTGCACCTGCTATCGCGACATACTTGAACCGACACATGTGATGTATTTAAATGCCGTTGCGCGTTACTTTCATTTCCTGACATTCACTTGAACCGACACATGTGATGTATTTAAATATTAAAGGTCGTCCTATTGTTATTGATAACTCTACTTGAACCGACACATGTGATGTATTTAAATTCTTATATGTTAAATATTTCTTTTAATTTACATTCTTGAACCGACACATGTGATGTATTTAAATAACAATACTAAATGCACCTATAATCAAGTTCTATTCTTGAACCGACACATGTGATGTATTTAAATACGATTGACCGGTGGTGCAAAAACAGCCGGACTGACTTGAACCGACACATGTGATGTATTTAAATCTCATTGCCAAAAGAACTGCGTTTCTATCTCTTAACTTGAACCGACACATGTGATGTATTTAAATAGGGAAAGCTATACATATTGCCAGATTGAAACAGCTTGAACCGACACGTGTGATGTATTTAAATGTTTCTAATATAAAAATATGGGAAGATAGTCTAAAACTTGAACCGACACACGTGATGTATTTAAATAAAGTAGGGGTATGTCGAGCAGTTATTATCTATAACTTGAACCGACACATGTGATGTATTTAAATTCTTGAGCTGAATGCACTTGAAAAGGTAAACCTGGTACTTGAACCGACACATGTGATGTATTTAAATTTGTTAGGCTCTCAAACCCTTTGTCTCTGCTGTCTCCTTGAACCGACACATACGATGTATCTAATCTCCAAAAGTAATTTTGCAAATTCTGAAGTTATCAAATAACATGATGCTATTAACTGCAGAGAAACGCTACCACCTGTTGCCATTACCTAAAAGCTGTGAAATCTATTGCAGCAAAAAAGTACTATTGAAAGAGCTGGTGAAAAAAATCATTGCTATCTTCTTTGAAGATATTAAAGTATCTAACTTCATTTATAGTTAAAATTGACGATGTAGCAATACTTTGTCCAGAATTATTATGTTTTCTTGCTTCTTAACAAAGACAAGAGATACCTACCATTGTTTTTATCAGGTTTTAGAGTTTGTTGAGAGAGGCTCAAGTATTATAACTTGTTAGTGAGTAATAATATGCTTATAAGTGGTACTGGAGAGGGGATTTGAACCCCTAAGCCTTGCGGCGGTGGATTTTGAATCCACTATGTATACCATTCCATCACTCCAGCATTTTAACAATAAAAAAAGACACTTTAAAGACATCCGTTATGCACTTGGATATCCAAAACCTGTACTTCAAAGAGTGGAATGATAGTGGGTTATTGCTTAATTATAAATGAATTTTGTCGATATTAAAATATGGAACTTATGTTGCTATGGATTGAACATAATAAGGTTAATATAGCTAAGAGGCATGGAGGTGCATTATGAGGGTTACATCTAGTATGTACTACAAGAACATCTTTAACGATAGTTCTAAAGTAAATGAAAGACTTTTTGATGTTAACAAGCAGATATCTTCTGGGCTAAAAATACAATATGCCGGTGATAATGTAGCTACCTTTGCCGATACCATGAAACTAGACAACGAGCTGGTAACATTAGGGCAAATTAAAGGAAGCACAGAGAGCGCGTCTAAAATGACAAATCAAGCGGATGTAGTTCTTAATGAATTTCAGACTACAATGGATCGTACAAAAGTTCTGCTTATTCAGGCTGCAAGTTCAACTCAAAGTATTGCATCTTTGGATGCAGTTGCTAATGAGTTAAGAGGGCTTGAGAAGCATTTTAAAAATTTGGCAAATACTTCTATAAATGGACAATATATTTTTTCAGGTTCAGCTATTAACGTCAGACCTATAAGTGATGATGGGACTTATAATGGTAATGATGTCTCAATGAATGCTTTTTTAGGTTCAAGAATTCAACAGCAATACAATCTAACCGGATCAGACTTATTTTTAGGTGAAGAGGCACTTGTGAACAGAGAAGTCACTTCAAATGTACCTCAGTACAACTTAAGTGCTAAATATCCTGATTTTAAAGATGCTACAAGTGTCGAGAATGGTGTTAGTAGAACTATTACTGCCAGTAATACTATTCGTAATTTAATGGGTGATATAGATGACTCCACAAATACTGCTAGCCACTTTTATCTTAGGGGCGCAAAAAGCGATGGCACGTCTTTTAGTAAGCACATATCTATGAATGATTCTGAAAGCGTAGGTGAATTGTTGACTCAAATCGGTAATGCATATGGGAATACTGCAGATTTAAAAGTGGTAAATGTTTCTCTTAATAGCTCAGGTGAAATTGTAATACAAGATAAGATGAAAGGTTCAAGCAAATTAGATTTTCACATGGTAGGTGCAGTGGATTATAACTCTGCAAATGGCGCTGATAAAGCAAATATAAATGATGCAACATATGGAGCTACTGTCGGAAGTATCGATAACCTTGCAGCCGGTGAAACAAATTTTGACAAGATTATTAATAAAACAAGCAGTGCAGACAACAAAAAGTTGTATGTTAAAAATTTCGTAGAATCAAATTTCTCAGTTGCTCCCACTGAGGCTAAACTTATAAGTACGAAGTATACTTTGAACGGAACTGTTAACCCAGCTGATAACTACTCCATTACCGTGAACAATGGGAATGGAACCACAACAAACTATGGTCCGCTAAACGTTGCTCAGTTACAAACAAGCATTAATGCTGATAACAACTTTACGGTTGATCTTAGTACTCCGGGGGCTATTACACTCAATACTACGCCTCAGGGTGTAGCGAGTGGGGTTTCTATCGCGATGGATTTAACCACTTCAAATGGAACAGTTTCAGTCACTCCAACAATACTCAAGAGTGCAGTGCCAACAGGTAGTAATCCTTTAGTTTATGATAGAACCCAGTTTACTAAAGATGGCTCGAAATTATCTTCAACTACGCCTCAGGTTGTCAGAGGAACAAATGCTTTTGCATCTCCATCAACTAAAATTTCCGAAGTTGCAGACCTTTCTCAGGGAACTGCCGGAACATTAGATGGTACGCAGTTTAAAATCTCTGGAACCAAGACAAGTGGAGCTGCTTTTACTGCACAAATAGATTTCTCAAAAAGTGGCTCAACTTTTTCACTCGATGGTGGAGCAACAAAGTATGATATATTTAGTGCTGGCAATCAAAGGGCGGCAGTGAGTGCAGATGAAATGACTTATCAACAGCTTATGGATGTTACAAATATGATTGTAACAGGTAATTTGCCTGAGGCAGATACTTCAGCCGGTTATGATGCAGCTATAAGTGCATCGAAAAATGCTGGAAATACATTTTTAAGCTACGATGGAAAAATTCAGTTTCAAGACACAAATAACAGTAATACAAGGGCGAGCTTAGCAATTTTTGATTCAAATAGCGGCAACTTCAGCGGCGATTCATCGGTTATGACTTTTAACTCAAATAATGCACTCACGATTCGTGATCCAAAAACAGATTTCTTTAAAAACCTCAATGATATAATTACTGCTGTTGAGAATCATAAGCTTTATCCAGACAGTAAAAATATCGATGGAAGGAGTGTTGGAATAGAAAATTCAATATCTATGATTGATGACTTAATGGATCATGTCGGTAGAGCTCATGCTGTGGTTGGTGCACAATCTAATGCCCTGACAAATTCACTAGAGAGAACACAACTTCTAGAAATTAGCACGAGCACACTTCGCTCATCAGTCATTGATACAGATATAGCTAAAGCATCATTGGATTTAACACAGTTATCTTTAAATTTGCAGGCGATGTATTCAACAGTTACAAAGGTTTCCCAGCTAAGTTTGGTGAACTATCTGTAAAAATTTATCTTTTTGAATGCCGATAATATTATCATCTCGAACATTTTTGGCTATACTTCCTTAATTATTTAAAGTACATATTTTTAAAGGTAAAGTGATTTGAAAGATACATTTTTTATTATAGTTTTTGGAGTTTTAATTTATCTTGGTGTTGCAACAATACTTGGTAATAATGGGCCGATAGGTAGTTATGGGGCTATTTTCGCTTCACATAATCAACACTATTTTGGATATATCTCTTTTGTTTATCTTTTAGCTATGCTTGTTCCTTTATATTTTTTATATAAAACAACAGTTTTTACTTTCCGAAAAGCTGAAATTACTGTTGCCTCTTTGCTACTCTTTTTCTCCTTTCTTTTGTTTCAGTCCATGTTAGTCGATAATCAGTTTAGAGGTAAAATCGGTGCAGATTTTGTAGATTTCTTGTCTCCATATATAGGCATTTTTGGGCTTTGGATATTTTGGCTGATTGTAACTTTGGTTTCGAGTATTATTATTGTAGATAAAGATCCGCATGAACTTATAAGTATTTTTTCTAATTTAATTAAAAGTAAAATATCATTTCTCAAACCAGACAAAAAGATGGATAATAGTCTGCCCCATAAGCCTGAGACTGCCAAGCAAGAGATTAAAAAAAAAGATATTTTAACGACGGACTATGAAGATGAACTTGAGAAGCCATCTTTCTTAAGAAAAAAAGACAAAGAACAAGAACCGATACACAAGACTCCTAAACTGGAGGAGGCTTCTTCGCCAGAATATATATCTTCTAAAAGTGAAGATGATACACAAAAGCAGGACATCAAAATTACTACAGAAATACCGCAGATTAAAGATGCTGTAGAAGTTTTAACAAAAGATGATAAGCCCCATACCATTGTGGAGTTGGCGTCAAAAGTAAAAGAGCAAAAAAATGCTTTGATAATTGACGAACTGGAAGAAAATACAAAACTTTTAGAAAGCATAGAAAAAGGGGAAGTTGAAAAGCCTAAAAATTTTACACTTCCATCTGTAAACTTCTTGCAAAAACCTAGTATCACATCTCATAGTGTGGATGAGAGCGAAGTTGATGATAAAATTCGATATCTTATAGAAAAATTGGCACATTTTAAAATAGATGGTGATGTTGTAAGAACCTATGCAGGACCAGTTGTCTCAACTTTTGAGTTTAAACCGGCAGCCAATGTAAAGGTGTCTAGAATTTTGAACCTTCAAGATGATTTAGCTATGGCACTCTCAGCAGAGAGTATTCGTATTCAAGCTCCTATCCCTGGAAAGGATGTTGTAGGTATAGAGATACCAAATGCGACAGTAGATACAATTTACTTAAGGGATTTACTCGATAGTAAACTTTTTAAAGATTCATCATCTCCTTTGACGATAGTATTGGGTAAAGATATAGTTGGCAGACCATTTATCACAGATCTTAAAAAACTTCCGCATTTGCTTATTGCTGGAACGACTGGAAGTGGAAAAAGTGTTGGAATAAATGCCATGATACTGAGCCTTTTATACAAAAATTCACCTGACCAGTTAAGACTTCTTATGATAGATCCAAAAATGCTTGAATTTTCTATATATAATGATATCCCGCACCTTCTTACTCCCGTTATTACAAAACCTAAACAAGCGATTGTTGCATTAAGTAATATGGTCTCTGAGATGGAACGCAGATATGAGCTTATGAGTGAAAATAGAACAAAAAATATAGAAAACTATAATGACAAAGTTAAAAAAGAGGGAGGAGAACATTTTCCTTATATAGTGGTTATCATAGACGAATTAGCTGACTTGATGATGACAAGCGGAAAAGATGTTGAACACTCTATAGCAAGACTTGCTCAGATGGCAAGAGCTTCAGGGATACATTTGGTAGTTGCTACTCAGAGACCTTCTGTAGATGTTGTGACAGGTTTGATTAAAGCAAATTTACCATCTCGAATATCTTATAGGGTAGGGCAGAAGATAGATAGTAAAATAATTTTAGATCAGCAAGGTGCAGAGTCTTTACTTGGCAAGGGAGATATGCTTTTTACACCTCCGGGTGCAACAGGTTTAGTCCGTCTTCATGCACCATGGAGTACTGAAGAAGAGATAGAAAATATAGTTAATTTTATCAAATCTCAAAGAGAGCCAAACTATGATAAAAGTTTTTTACTTGAAGAAAATGAGATAAACTCCGGAGCTTCCCGTGATACTTATGAGGAACTGGACCCACTTTATGAAGAGGCTAAAAGTGTAGTTTTAACTGATAAGAAAACATCTATCTCATACCTGCAAAGAAAGTTGCAGATAGGGTACAACCGTTCAGCAAGAGTTATAGAGCAGCTAGAAGGCGAGGGTATTTTATCTGCTCCTAATGCAAAAGGCATCCGTGAAATATTGTAAAAGTTACTTGTATGACTAAATCGAAACTCTTTTTTACTAAACACACTAACTCTTTTAGTGTACACATTTTAAATCTAGAAGAACTCTCAGTAGAACAAATCCAAAAATTGCAACATTTTGTTAGTGAGAGAAGAGGTGTTTTTGATTTTGAAACATACTCTTTTGTTATTCAAAAAAGGTTAGAATTTGAAGAGTTTTTAAGTCTTATAAAAAGTAGTGATATTGAGGCTGTTTGCAAAGAGAAAGTTTTAGAAGTGAAAACTAAATCAAAAATAGAATTTGGAAAATATAAAGGTCTTTTTTATAGTGAAGTTCCTGATTCATACCTGAAATGGTTAAAAACTAACTACAGAGGTAAAGACAGAAATATTCTTGATATTGAATTACAAAGTAGAAATCTCTAGATAGTGTTACCTTTCTATACAATGTTAGAATAAAGTTCAATTATATTGTTTCTAATAGTAACACTTGTAAAATAGTATGATTTATATTTGGATATAATAATCCAAAATTAAATATACAGGAATAATTATGGCATTTATGGAAGAATATAAGTCACATGTAATTGAAAGAGAAAAACTTGGAGTACCGCCTCTGCCATTGTCAGCTGAGCAAACTGCTGCATTAATCGAAATGATTAAAGCGGACGAAGGTGATATGCAACTAAATATCGATCTTCTTACAAACCGTGTATCTCCGGGCGTTGATGATGCTGCTTACGTTAAAGCTGCTTTTTTAAATGATGTTGCTGCTGAAAATATAGCTATTGCTGCTATCGCTCCTGAAAAAGCGGTTGAGATGATGGGTATGATGCTTGGTGGTTATAATGTTAAGCCAATGATTGATGCACTTTCTTCTTCTAATACTGCTGTTGTAGCGGCGGCTGTTACTGCACTCAATAAAACTCTTCTTGTATATGATGCATTTAATGATGTTGAAGAGCTTCACAAAGCTGGTAATACGCATGCAACAGAAGTTATGACTTCTTGGGCAAATGCTGAATGGTTTACTCTCAAGCCGGTATTGGCTGAAAAAATTACTCTCACTGTATATAAAGTCCCAGGTGAAACTAATACAGATGATCTTTCTCCAGCTTCTGAAGCGTTTACTCGTTCAGATATTCCAGTACATGCAAACTCTATGCTTCAATCAAAAATGGAAGATCCACTTAACACGATTAAGAAATTAAAAGAGATGGGTAACCCTATTACTTACGTTGGTGATGTTGTTGGTACAGGTTCTTCTCGTAAGTCTGGTGTTAACTCTGTACAATGGCATATGGGTGTAGATATTCCTGGTGTTCCTAACAAGCGTACTGGCGGTGTTGTGCTTGGTGGTATTATCGCTCCAATCTTCTTTGCAACATGTGAAGACTCAGGTGCACTTCCATTAGAACTTGATGTGTCAAACATGGAGACGGGTGATGTTGTTACTATTTACCCATACAAGGGTGAAGCACATAAAGATGGTGCGTGTATTGCTACTTTCAAACTAAATCCTAACACAATTACTGATGAAGTGCGTGCCGGTGGACGTATTCCATTGATTATCGGTCGCGGTCTTACTTCAAAGGCACGTGCTGCTCTTGGTCTTGGTGCATCTACTGTATTCTTAACTGCCCAACAACCTGCTGATACAGGTAAAGGTTTTACTCTTGCACAAAAAATGGTAGGAAAGGCTTCAGGTCTTACCGGTGTTCGTCCAGGTATGTATGTAGAGCCGGAGATGTCAACAGTCGGTTCTCAAGATACTACCGGTCCAATGACACGTGATGAGATTAAAGAGCTTGCGGCACTTGGTTTCAATGCAGACTTAGTGATGCAATCTTTCTGTCACACAGCGGCGTACCCAAAACCGTCTGATGTAACAATGCATCACACACTTCCTGACTTTATCTCTCACCGTTCAGGTGTAGCTTTACGTCCAGGTGATGGTGTTATCCACTCATGGTTAAATCGCATGGTTCTTCCTGATACTGTAGGTACTGGAGCAGACTCCCATACACGTTTCCCTCTTGGTATCTCTTTTCCTGGTGGATCTGGTGTTGTTGCATTTGCCGGTGTTACAGGTTCTATGCCTCTTACTATGCCAGAATCGGTACTTGTACGTTTCTCAGGTGAAATGCAACCTGGTATCACTCTACGTGACCTTGTAAATGCTATCCCATATCAAGCGATTCAAGAAGGTCTTTTAACAGTACCTAAAGCTGGCAAAAAAAATATCTTTGCCGGTCGTATCTTAGAGATTGAAGGTTTGCCAGATCTTAAAGCTGAACAAGCATTTGAATTATCTGATGCTTCCGCTGAGCGTTCTGCTGCAGCATGTACGGTTCTTTTAAATACAGCTCCAGTTGAAGAGTATTTAAAATCGAATGTGGTTCTTCTTGAATCTATGATTAAAGATGGTTATGAAGATAAGCGTACTCTTGCTCGTCGTGTTGATAAAATGAAAGAGTGGTTAGCTAACCCATCATTAATGAAACCAGATGCTGATGCAGAATATGCAGCGGTAATCAATATTGATTTAAATAAAATTACAGAGCCAATTCTTGCTTGTCCTAATGATCCCGATAACGTCAAACTTTTAAGTGAAGTCGCCGGTACTAAAATTGATGAAGTATTCTTAGGTTCTTGTATGACAAATATCGGTCACTATCGTGCAGCTGGTGAAGTTATGCGTGGTGAAGGTAAAGTTGCAGTTGAGAAGTTCTGGATTGTTCCACCAACACGTATGGATGAACAACAACTTATCAACGAAGGTTACTATGATGTTTTTAAAGCAATCGAAGCACAAACAGAAGTACCGGGATGTTCACTATGCATGGGTAACCAAGCAAGTGCACGCCCCGGTTCAACTGTATTCTCAACTTCTACACGTAACTTTGATAATCGCCTAGGAAAAGGCACTCAAGTTTATCTTGGTTCTGCTGAGCTTGCGGCAGTATGTTCTAAACTCGGTCGTATCCCAACACCAGCAGAATATATGGATATTGTACCAGCTAAAATCGAAGGTAAAGAAGCGGATATTTATAAATATCTTAATTTTAATGAGATTGAAGGTTATCATCTTGAGGAGCGTAAAGTTGCCCAGGAGAAATATGGTATAACAGTTAAACCTGTATAATTATAAAATAAAAATAACGACGCAATCTCTGCGTCGTTACACCTCTTACATGTAAACTAAATCAATCTTTTATAAGATCAAATTCTGATGGAATTTTTGGTACAAAAGTACTGTTGTCTATTTCCATATTTTGTTTTTGATTTGTAAATAATATTTTTACCTTGTTATCAAATTCATCTAAATAAGAGATAGATTCTATAAAACCATTTTTTGAAGTAATTGTAAATTTTGATTCTCTATAAAAAGCCTGATAAACATCTTTTTTAATTTCCCTCGCACTTTCTACTATGCTGAAAAAATCAAATTTAGATTCAATCCTTTTAACAATAACCTGTTCTATCTCCGGTTCTATTATAGTTACATTGTAAGAATTTATATAAATATCTTTTTTTACCGGTTTTATATATCGCCA
>Ga0316206_1002631_pt1 | contig 11662 bp, 9 predicted proteins | sample 6monthpyrite_MG_FD_204942 | JGI IMG/M metagenome (GOLD analysis project Ga0316206, IMG submission 204942) | Microbial mat bacterial communities from mineral coupon in-situ incubated in ocean water Damariscotta River, Maine, United States -... | ecosystem: Environmental > Aquatic > Marine >...
GAGGTATCAACCAGCGCGATCACCGCCAGATCGTCCGCGGTCTCAACGCGGTACACCCCGCTCATTGCGATACCGAGGATCACAAACAACACCACCCGGAGCCCGACCGCCAGCCCGCGTCTCAACGGCGGGATCCCCCTCATCCACCGCCAACCAACGACGCCAGAGACCACCCCGACAAGCGAGAGCAAGAGCCACCACGGATGATCGACCGCGATATTCACTTCTCGTCACCGCTCTTCTTCGGAGCGTTCTTCGCAGCGCTCTTCGCTGGAGCCGTCTTCGAGGTCGCGTCCTGACCTTGAGGCGCGACCTTCGAGCCCGACTCAATCGCATCGGCCCGCTGCCCCGCTCGTTTGAAGACCTCGCGGACGACCCGGCGATACTTGCGGGGCACCTGCTGATCGACCGAGCGCAGGGCATCTTGTGACGCCTGACGGAGCCGCTGGGCCGCTGCCATCTTTGATGGTGCCCGTTCCGAAGCTTCGCCGTCGGGCGCATACCACTTGCCCACCGGCTCAGCATCGCCCGACTTGTCCTTCGACGACGCATCGACGGGGACAAAGTTTTCGCCCGCGTCCGGATCACCGCTCGGGGTGGCCCTCGTCTCATCGCGGGGCTCATTGCCCCCGCCGCCTTGTTGCGCTTGCTCGGGATCACCACGTCGAACACCAGAGCCCGGCTCCTCGCTTGGCTCTGGGGGCTGGTTCGGATCGATGAGCCTGCGGACCTCCTCGCGGATCTTGTCGGCCTGCTCCTGATTCTTCTGTGCCCGCTCCTTGCGCGCCTTCATGTCCTCGAGCGCCTCGTCGAGCGATCGCCCTTCTCGCCCCTGCTCGCCGTCCCGGCCCGCACCCTCATCACCGGTTTGCTCGGATTGCTCAGATTGCTCAGATTGCTCGGGCTGTTTCTCTTGCTGCTCTTGGTCCTGTTGATCGCCAGCCTTCGGAGATTGTGAGTCCTGCTCCTCGCCCTGCTGCAGATCTTGTTGGGAGCCATCTTTGGGCGTTTCCCGCTCAGTCTCTTGGCCCTGCTCGCCCTGATCGTTCTGCTCTTCGCCCTGCTTTTCGTTCTGCTCTTCGTTCTGCGTATCGTCCTGCTTTTCGGCGTCTGCCTGCTCGGACGGTTCATCTCCCTGCTGATCCTCGGAGGCCGACTTTTTCTCTTTCGCGTCCTGCGGTCCGGACTCAGACCCGTCTTGCTGCTCTTGATCGCCCGATCGCTGATCCGATTGTTGCGGCTCTCCTTGCTGCTGATCTCCTTGTTGCTGATCCTGCTCTGGGTTGGACTCCTTCTCGGGCTCTTGCTTTGGCTCTTGCTTGGGCTCTTGCTCATCAGGCGGGGTCGTTTGATCGTGCTGAGTCTCAGGTTCCGCCGTCGCGTCCTGCGCTTCCTGAGGCTCGGGCGATTGCTCATCCGCCGACCGGATCTCCTCCGCCTCGTCCCTGATCGAATCGGCCAGTTCTTGACTCAGTTCTTCGCTCGGTCCATCACTCGGCTCAACACCCGAATCGGTATCTTCTGACTCATCCCCGAGCGCATCGGGCTCGACCGCGTCGGCAAACTCCTCAAGCCGATCGGCGAGTTCCTGACGCTCGCTGGCGCTGAGTTCATCGACCTGCTCGCGCAGCTCGTCGATCGCTTGCTGGGCCTGATCGAAGTCCTGTTCCTCAATCGCGTCACCGAAATCGTTGAGCTGCTGGTCCCACACGCTCGGCTCTCCTGCTTGATCTTGCTGGCGATTCTGCGCTTCTGCGATCCGGTCGGCGATTTGAGACGCCTGTTCCTGCTCGCGCTCGCTCGCCTCGTCGAGCGCGTCGGCGAGTTTTTCGAGCTTGGCTGCCGCCTGCGCGTTGGCCTGCGCCGGATCATCAACGCCCTTGGCGAGTTCCTCTTCGAGCGAATCAAGCTCTTCGAGCGCCTCTTGCACCGCCGCCGGCTGGGGCGTTGGCTCAACATCCGTCTGATCGTCAATCGAATCCTTGATCGACGAGATGCTCGCGATCGCCTGATCCGGAATCACGCTTGGTTGTCGCTCTCCGCCAGCAGATCGCATCGGCATCCAGAGCCCGACACCGAGCACCATTGCCAGCACCGAGCCCGAACGCCTCCAGTTCTTTCGATCGACCGTCGTCATGGCCTGCTCAAGATCGACCCCCGACGCCGCCCGATCGCCAAGCCTCTGAGCGAGGGCCACAAAGCCCGGCGAGTGGTCCTTGCTCTCGCGGTCCGTTTCGAGTTCGATCGCCGAACGGATCTGGCCCTTGAGTCCGAGCCGATCATCGAGCACCCCCCCGCCCTGTGCATCGCTGAGCCGATCCCGCATCGCCGCGACCATCCCAACGATCACCGACCACCCCGTTGCAACAACGATCCACCCCCACCACCACCGAGATCCGATCTCCCAACCGACCAATCGCGATCCAATGATGAATAGGGCCGCCAGCGAGAGCGTCAAGATCAACGATCGCCCCAACGCATCAACGAATCGACGACGAGCGATCGCCATCGCTGCCCGGTGGGCAACAGCGTGAGGCGAGCGAGATGGGGCAGCGGTCGATCTGGGCATCTGTCTGATTCTACATCCTCAAGGGGTTCTACGATGCGGATATCAAAGAGGTCGGCCCGCATTGCTCCAATCGGCCAAACTCTGCTACCCTCTTCTTGTATGAATACCGACCAGATCCACCAAACCCTCCGCTCGCTGCTCAACGGGACCCCGCTCGACGAGCCCAACGCGGAGCAGATCTTCCTCGCACTGCTCGAAGGCAAGCTCGACGAGCCCCAGATCGGCTCGCTGCTGAGCCTGATCCAGACCATGCCCCCCAATGCCGCTACCCTCACCGGGGCAACGCGGGCGATGCGGGCCCATGTCGAAAAGGTCGAGTACACCTGCGCCGACGGCGAGGTCCTCATCGACACCTGCGGCACCGGCGGGGCCCCCAAGTCCTTCAATGTCTCCACCGCCGCCGCCATCGTTGCCGCGAGCGTAAAACCCACGGAGGGCTCAGCGGTATCGCGGATCGTCGTCGCCAAGCACGGCAACCGCTCGCGCACCGGGCGCGGGTCCGCCGAGGTCCTCGAAACCCTCGGCGTCAAGGTTGATGCTTCGACCGATGTTCAAGCACAATGCCTCAAAGAGGCCGGGGTGTGCTTCTGCTTTGCGATCCACCACCACCCCGCGATGAAGCACGCGATGGGCCCGCGCCGGGCGCTCGGATTTCCCACTATCTTCAACGCCCTCGGTCCATTGACCAACCCCGCCGGAGCCGACCGCCAACTCATCGGGGTCTACGACAATGACCTCGTCGAACCGATGGCCAGCACCCTTGCTTCGCTCGGTGCCGTGCGGGCGATGGTTGTCCACGCCTTCGATGGGCTCGACGAGCTGACCACCACCGCACCGACCCGCGTCGTCCATGTCCGCGGCTCGGCCCTCAAAGAAGAAACCATCGACGCGATCGATCTCGGGCTCGCCCGCTCGACCCTCGACCAGCTCCAGGCATCGAGCGTTGAGCACAGCGCCGAGATCATCACCGAGATCTTCGCCGGGCGACCAAGCCCGTACGCCGATATGGTGATCCTGACCACCGCCGGGGCGTTGCTCGTCGCCGATGCGTGCAATGGATTTGCAGAGGGGATCGAACTCGCTCGCGCCGCAATCGAAGGCGGCCATGCAAATACGACACTCGATCGGTTGATCGAAGTGTCGCAAGAGTGAGGGGTTCTCGAATTGATCGCGAGGGCTCAGTCCTCGGCGTACCCGTTCTTGCTCAGCACCGCGAGCAGATCATTCACGGTTCGCTCTGAGATTGGGATGAGCGTGTGAAACTCGTCCATGATGAGCATCGCGTTGCGGACCTCGGGCTCACTCGGATCAGAGACAAACATCAGCACGCCGTCGAAGGACTTTGAGCCGAGCCACTGCTGGATCTTCATCGGGAACTCGATCGAATCCACCGGGACCGATCCAATCGCATTACGGAGCTCGGCGGTCTGCTCGATCACAAACTCATCGTCGCCGTCGATATTCAGATCCCCCCTGATCTCGAGCCCCTTCGATCGCAACACCTCAAGCCCGCCCTGAAGCTCCGCAAGGAGTTGCGGCTCGATCGGCTGGGGAAGCATCGGGACCATCAGCACCTTGGCATCGACCGAGTGAAGCCCGCCAAGGCTGACCTTGACCGACTCGCTGGCGTGATCGTCAACCCACCCATCGTGGCGCACACTCGCTTCCGCGACAATAACCGGTGAATTGGGGGGATCCAAGACAACCACCGGGCTCTGGTCATAAAAGACCGGTGTGAACATTGCAATGCCCAAGACCGCCGCACCGCCGAGCACCATCAGCCCGAATAAGCCCGCGAAGACTACCGCGATTCCTGGTGTGTTTCCATAGGACCGGTTGCTCCGGCGCGTTGAGTTGATCCGCTTGCCAGCACGGGTGCGCATTTCGTGGGCGCGCTTGCGAGCATCCTTGACCTGCTGGGCAGCGGGTCGACGATCGTTGGCATCGCGCAATGATCGCTGTGCATGGCGTACTTGAGTCTGCGCATTGTGCGCCGCCTTCACGAAGGGGCCGTTACCGTCCCCGCCCGAGCCCGCTGCTCGACCAGCACCATGTCGCCCGATCGCATACTTGCCCGACCACCAGCTTGTCAGCACCGTCTGCGGGCGTCGGACACGCCCACCACGCACTGGCGGCGCAACACGCGGACGATTCGGTGGCACCGGCGATCCGCCGCCGATGCTTACCGGCTCATCAAACGCCTGCCCGTACATCGGGCTCGGCTGTGATTCGACCTTCTGGGCCGCCGCGACATCACCCTGCGAAACACTCGGCAGATCGATCGGCTTGACCTTGAAGGGGTCCTCCGCCTCGATCACCACGCGCAGGTCCGCGAGCATCGCCGCCGCGCTTGGATATCGACGATCGTACTCGGCCATCGACCGACGCACGATCCACCGCAGCGCCTCGGGGCACCGCTTGGTGAGCTGCGAGAGCCCGCCGTGGGCGGGGAACGAGTTCTCGATCATCGAAAACAACACCGCCCCCGCGCCATATATATCAAACTTCGACCCATCGATCTGATGCACCTTCACGCCGCGGAGCGCCTGGCGGACGAGTTCGGGGTCACGGAAGTATTCGGTGCCGTGGGTTGTCAGGGTCATCGACGAACGCATCGGTGTGACGAGCCCAAAGTCGACAAGGTGGGCCTTGGCGTCTTTGTCGTGCCCATCGATGATGATGTTGTCGGGCTTGACATCCTTGTGCCAGAGCTCGGCATTGTGATAGGTATCGAGCGCCACAAGCAGGTCCTCGCTGAAACTCATCACCGAACCGAGATGGTCATTGTCGAGCCCCTTGCTGGCGCTCAACGCATGGAGCCGCTGGGTCACCATCGAGAGCGACTCGCCGGGCACATAGCGCATCACATAAAAGAACCTCTCCGGGGTCATCTGGTGCTCGAGCACCAAGCCCAGCGAACGGGCCGCATCGAGCGCCCGGCTCTCGCGAACGATCTGAGGCAGGCTCGAGCCGTCACGAAGCGAGAACACCTTGATGACCACCTGCTCGACCTCGCCGAGCTTACGCTTGGCGAAGACCGCCCGCTTGATCTCGTCGGGCTCGGCGATATACAACTTGCCGCCCGAGCCGCCGCCCTTGAGCGAACCAACAATCGTGTACCCCTCAAAGATCCCCACCCGCTTCGATGGCTTGTCCCGCGTCGGTGCGGCGGCCATCATATTCGGAACCCGCTGCTCGACGCCCTCGAGCGCCTTGGACACCCCAAAGAGCCGGGCAAGATTACCAATCGCGAGCCGATAGACGCACCGCGTCCCGGCGCGGAGTTCGTTCATCAACGCACCAGCGTAGTGCTTCGATGCCGACCACCGCCCGATGACGATGCTCAGCACCACAAGCGGCGCAAAGAGAATCGAGGCAAGCACCGCCCCGACAAGCCGAAGCGTGTCGGTGACCTCCTCGCCAATAAATCGGAAGATATTGCGGAGCACGAGCATGGTCAGCCCGAATAGCTTGGTGAAGAGAAAAATCACCGCCGCCAACACGATGGCCCCGATGAGAACGGCCAAGATGACGCCGAAAATGGTGGAGATGGAAATCATGATCCTCTGCCCCTGTCAACTACGCTCAATGGATGCTTATCCCAGAAGGGCCTGTTCATCCTCAGCTCGAAGCTGCATCTGCCGGTGGTAGATTTCCGCGATCGCTTCATCGAACATGGCGTCGGCAGTCTTGTCCGCGGGACCGGCTTCCCCGCTGCCCTCACTGTTGGGATTCAGACTCAGCCCATTTCGCTCCGCCTCGGCCAACTCCTCTTTGGTGAATGAATAGGTCGCGATCACCTCGCTGAGCCTCGATCGGAGCACCCCACGCACCTTAGTCAATCGTCGGCTGATCGTCGGCTCGGACACCCCGATCGCCAAAGCCACATCCTTGCCCGCTTGCCCATCGAGCACCCGCATCCGATAAATGGAAAACTCCGTAAAATCAGTCTCCCGCTCAACCATCCGGATCGCGGCTTCGACCTTGGCACAGAAGATCGAACTCTCGTAGATCTCATCGACGCCCTGCGTCGCGTCCGCCTTCATCCAGGTCTCATCAAACTCGGCATTCGCCTTGCCCCCGCCGCGTTTGAGGGCCATTCTTCGGTCGATCTCGTCGCCGAGCACATGCTTGGCGATCGCCAAGAGCCAAGTCGAGAACCGCGCCCCGCGTGCCGGGTCATACCGCTCGATCGAGTTGGAGAGGGCCGCGAGGGTCTCTTGCGAGAGATCCCGAACCGTCTCAACCCCGATCCGACCCCGACCCCAACGCGAGAGCTGGATCCGGATCACGGGCCCAAAGGTCTCCCACAACTCAAACCACGCAGCCTCGTCGTTGGCACGCAATCGGGCAATAAAGCTGGTCGTCATATTCGTGAGCATGGACCCTCGTTCCGTCAAAATAGGCAATCAGACGCTCGTTCTACTCCTTTATGGAGAGCCGAGATCAGCATTCTTTGGATTCAATCGTTCCAATTTTCAACAGAATGCTCTGCCAAAGGATACCCGAAGATCCCGCCTGAGGGTGCAAAAAAGCCAACTGGCATGCCCGAGAACCCAACAAGCACCCTCCCAACGCTCAAAATCTGAAATCTTTTCGAGCCGACGATGAAATCCAACAACTCACTTTCCCAGTCATACCTCGTCGGACACGAGTTTCGACAGAAACGAAACCAACTCCGATCCACTTCGATCGGGAACACATGACCCGCCGATTCTCAGGAAGATCGGCCAAACAGTTTGGAGAATATCATGGGATGCATTGGTAAAACAGTAGTACGCGGCGTCGTGATCACCGCCCTGGCCGGTGGTGTCCTCGTCGCAGTCGCCGGCCCCCAGCGGGCACATGCGATGTTCAATCAGACACGAGGCGCGATCACAAATGTCATCGATTCCAACATCGACGACCCGATCCTCCTCCGTGCACAGGTCAAGAAGCTCGAAGCACAATACCCCGGCAAGATCGCCGAGGTCCGCACAGACCTGAACGAGGTCCAGACACAGATCGCCCAGCTCCAACGGGAGCAGCAGATCGCCACCAAAGTGATCTCGCTGGCCTCGAACGACCTGAGCGTCGTTGATTCACAGATCGCCCAGGCCCGCGTCACCCAGGGTGCCAACCCCGGCGCGATCGTGCGGATCAGCTTCAACAACAAAGCCGTCGACCTCGACGATGCCTACGCCAAGCGTCAGCAGATCGAGCAGACCCAGAACCTGTACTCCACACGGGCACAGGACCTCAAGGTCGATCTCGGGTACCTCAATGATCAGGAATCCCAGCTCTCCGACCTGCTCACCCGCCTGACCACCGAGCAGGCCGAGTTCCAGGCCAAGCTCTTCCAGCTCGACGCCCAGATCGACACCATCGCCCGCAACGATCGCCTCATCAATATGATGGAAGATCGCCAGGCGACCATCGACGAGCACTCCCGCTTCCAGGCCAACTCGCTCGATCAACTCAACTCCCGCCTGAGCAACATCCGCACCGAGCAGCGGGCCCGCCTCGAAGCAATCGCCAACAAGGACAACTCCCGCAACTACATCGACGAGGCCCAGTACCTCATCGACCAAGAAGGACGCGTCCAAGGCTTCGATCAGCCTCAGCAGTTCCAGATCGAACCCACCGTGATCGAGATCACCCCAGAGGACGCCGCCCCCGCGGGTTCCGTGGCCTCGAACAACTAACCAAACCCACACAGGCAATCCAACAGGATCAATGCCGCCCGAAGAGTCATCCGGCTCTTCGGGCGGTTGCCGTTTTGGGGGAATGGGCAATAGAAAAATGGTGCCATGCTTTGACCCGATCAACGGGAGGGCAAAGCAGGTCTTCGACTAATAATGATTCCCGTTCCTGCTTTACCCTTGCCGGATACCGCAGGGCACCCGGCAAAGAGGATGTGGTTGTGATGAGAACAAGTCGGAATGTCGAAAATGGAAAAATTCAGAAGTGGCGTATCAACCCGAAAATAAACCCGCTATCAAACTCACGTGGCTCAAAGAGCGGGAATTGCACCGCTCCCCTCACTTCCCAATCACTCGTAATGAGATAGCTGATGCCAAACAGAATTTCTGCGGAGCTACGATTATCTTGCTCGCCATCAAGAACTGTCCTGCCGGTCACTTCAGTGATGAAGTTGATAAGTCCCGGCGGATAATGGCGCCCCCCGTAAGTTGAGTCTTCCGATGATGTGCCGCTCAACGAAGGGCCAAGAAACGAATAAGTGAATGCGAAGTTCCACAAGAACTCCGAGTCACCGCTTTCGAGTGAATGTTCCGTCCCGACTTGCCCTTGGAAGGTGAACCAGTTGCCCAGGTCGTACCACCATGACACAGTTGGCGAGAGACTAATTTCACCCGATCCAAGCCCTCGCCGTTCACTTCCCGTAGGGAATACCACCCCAAGGTTCCCCGAAAACATGAAACGCTCTGTATCTACAAGAAGAAACCGAGGAGCGATGGCCATATCACCGAGTCCCCGTTCGTCTGGGCTACCGTCCGGATTTTGAAACTCATAAGGTGTTTCAATAACAACCCCTATCCGTCGAGTAATCGCCCATTCAAGTTCCACCTCGAGTTCTACTTCGTACCCATCATCTCCGCGGATCATCCGGTAGTCCATAAACAAATCTCGATCAAGGAAGGCCGGCTCGGTGAGAAACAAATGAACGAACGGCGTGCCCCGTCGACTAAAGTGTGTGTGAGGCCAAGGATCAAGCCAGTTCTCAGTAAGCGATACACCAAAGGGGGGCGGAACATCTCCCGAGTGGTGCGAGCCCGCTTCCTCGGGAGAATCTCCATGTTCAATAGGAGAGCTCTTCTCATGATGCTCCGGCGAGACATTGACCCGTTGGACAAAGAATCGCAAAGAGATCGCCGAGCCCAAATCTATGCTTGAATCATCATGCCTTCCCAAAATGTCTTGTGAGGCATCAATGCCCGATATGGTTTCCTCCATGAGTAGAATATTTTGCCCAATACTTACGCCAACAGGTACAGTGAGCGCGATCAGCATCGAGCCCAATTGAATACTTCGTATCATAAAAATCTCCCGGATTGCTCAGTCAGAAGCAAACCGTATCTAAAATTTTGTGTTGTTAAAATGATTTGTCCCTAGAGAAAAAAGACCTGCGGCGGAGCCCGAGAAAGAGCGATGCGAATATCTCCAGTCTTCGTAGGATCAATCAATATGATCGCCCAAAGAGATTTCACAGATGGTGAGAAGTAGATATTTATCGGGGTGTAATCTAGTGAGTACACAGCCACGCCCGATTGGCGAGCAGGGCAGTACTCTTGGTCTTGGAGGGGATCATGGTGATGATGCGTAGGATCATCACACGGGCCCTCACACACCGCCAATAGTGACAGATCATCAGACGCCACCGCGAGACAGACTTCGCACTTCCGATCTGAACCGTGCGTCAGCATATGCACCATTGGCATAAGCACAGACACAGCATACAAAATCGTCAATGTGAGTGTTCTTTGTATCATGTCTCAAGCCCCTTTGCCAGGTGGGATAATAGCCTAGTCCGCCCATACCCATTTCTCCTGCCCATTGGCCGACCTGTTGATTTCTGGTTTTCCCCGCCTATCATCACGACCCAACGCCCAAGGTGGGTATTGAACGCCCTTTAGGGCACAGACAGAGGTGAACACCATGCCATTCGAATGCCACTACTCCGGAAAAAAGACGACCTACGGCAATAAAAAGGCCTACGGCGGTGCGAAACTCTCATCTGGCGGTTTCGGGCTCAAGACGACGGGCAAGTCCCGCCGAAAGTTCAAGCCCAACCTCCAGAAGGTCAACGCCGAGATCACCAATGCTGACGGCTCGAAGACCACCAAAAAGGTCTACGCCTCGGCCCATGCGATCCGCTCGGGGCTGCTCATCAAGCCACTCAAGCGGAAGTTTGGCTATACCCGCCAGCAGAAGCTTGCCGGCGAGGGCTAAAAACTCGAAAATCGTCAAAACGGCCCAAATGCGGGGGCTTGACGGGTTTCATCCCATAATTATTGCACTTTTCGCCCATATCCTTCGATATGGGCGCTTTCGTTTTTGTTGCAAATCCTGTATACTCATGGGGTTCAACACGAATGGAATCTGATTGGAGGGCACCGGATGCTCTGCGAATGTGGTCAATATGAAGCAACAATCCACGAGGTCATCATCACCGATGACCAAAAAAAGATGGAACGACATCTCTGCGAGCACTGCGCCCGCAAGCAAGGAATCAGCACCGATCCGTATATCCCGATCAGCGAGTTGATCTCGAGCGCCAACTACATCATGGGGCAGGCAGCGACCCAGCCGAGCGATCAAGACGAAGCCAAGGCAGAAGCTCAAGGCAACGACCCCTTGTTCGAGCCGGTCAAACCACGCCCCACGATGAAATCGCGGACTTCGACGCAGTCTTGCGTCGGGTGCGGCCAGACCTTCTCGAACTTCAAAAAATCAGGGCTCCTCGGGTGCCCCGCGTGCTATCAGGTCTTCGAGGACCGGATCGGGCCGATGATCGAACGGGCCCACGAGGGCGGGTGCAGCCATGTCGGCAAGGTGCCCAAGCGGGCGCTCTGCCAGAGCAAGGATGCACAGGACGCGGACCGGATCGACGCCTTGCTCGGCGACATCCGCCAGCGGGAAGAACGCCTCGAGCTCTTGCGTGCGAGGTTGTCCAAATCCATCCGTGACGAGGAATACGAGCAGGCGGCGATGCTCCGAGACGAGCTCACCCGGTTGACCTCGCTGGCCGCATCACAGCTCGAACCATCCCCGATGCCCTCGTCTCCAAAGAGCACACAGCCCGCCTCGTGAGCACCTCCCTATCATTGGGATCTTGTGCCCACACACAGACAACGGAGGAAACCCGTGATGCAGGCATCCGACGATGCGCCGCAAGGCTCAAACCCGATGCGAGAGGGCGCGTTCGAGAAGAATGCCGAGTGGCTCGCCGGGCTCGGTGAGTCGAGCGATGTGGTGATCTCATCGCGGGTCCGCCTCGCACGCAACATCGCCGGTTTCCCGTTCACGCCTCAGGCATCGAGGGTGGATCGCTCGCAGATCCTTGAAGCATGCAAGCACCGAATCTTGAACATG
>Ga0316206_1002632_pt1 | contig 11652 bp, 10 predicted proteins | sample 6monthpyrite_MG_FD_204942 | JGI IMG/M metagenome (GOLD analysis project Ga0316206, IMG submission 204942) | Microbial mat bacterial communities from mineral coupon in-situ incubated in ocean water Damariscotta River, Maine, United States -... | ecosystem: Environmental > Aquatic > Marine >...
TGGATAGTCTTCAGGAAAATGAACAAATTTATCTGCATGACTGGGTACGGCCACATTATTCTCAAATTATGAATACGGTGAAGTGCCTTTTTTAAAAGAAACTCTTAGCGCGGTTAAACACCGAACATATGAATTTCAGTGTTTAACCGGGCTAGTAATGTGAAATCTTTCTGAATGATTAAAACCGTTTTATTAACTCTATCTCTACCCCTGCTCTTTATTAGCTCTGAACTGTTCGCGAGCAATAGCGCATCAATTTCAGTTAGCAATAACACAGAAATCAGCTATTCAATCTTTCCAGCAAAAGACTTCAAAAAAAACAAATCCGAAGAAAAACCCGAGGACAAACAGATACTACTCTGGTTTTATTCAGAAGCGGGTCCACAAAAAAATGATATCAAAACGGCTAAATTCTTAGCCAATATAGGTATAGAAGTCTGGTTAATCGATCTGTTCGAAAGCTACTTTTTACCAACAGCATTAAGCAGCATGGATCAAATACCTGCCCGCGACCTAAGTCAGTTCATTGAAACAGCCCATACAAAGACAGGTAAAATAATCATTCCTTTTGGAACAGGCCGCGCAGCAATCCCACTTCTCAGGGCAAATAAACAGTGGCAAACAGATTTCCCTGACAGCTCGGCTATGCCTGGCATGATTCTGATGAGCCCAAAGTTTTTCATTGAAACACCTGAACCTGGGCTTGAAGGCGAGTTAATGCCGGTCGTGAAAAGCAGCAACGCATTGTTATTCATCATGCAGCCAAAGCAATCACCCTGGTACTGGAAGCTGGATACAACCATTCCGGCACTTGAAGCAAATGGCAGTAATGTATACATCCAGAGAATAAAAGATGTGCGTGATCGTTATTATTTCAGACCAGACGCCAGCCCCTACGAACAACAAATAACACAGCTATTGCCTGATCACCTCAATAATGCCGTGCATGCTTTGTTTAAATTTCCATCATTTAAAAGAACTGTTCAAACAATAGTAACAAAACAGCCTGTCACAGCGAGCACAAAAAAGCAGAGAAAACTGAAACCACATAAAGGATCGATTTTACCACCAGAACTCAGGCTGTTATCGGTCAATGAACAATCGGTTAACCTCACACAACATAAAAACAAAGTGGTGTTAGTTAACTTTTGGGCAACCTGGTGCCCTCCCTGTGTACATGAGATGCCATCAATGCAAAGACTCCAGGACAGCTTTAGTACCGATGATTTCATTATTCTTGGCATAAACATGGCCGAAGAAAAAAGTGACATCATTCAGTTTCTCAAAAACAAAGTCGCTGTTAATTTTCCTATTCTGATGGATTTGGATGGTACTGCATTAAAGAGATGGAATGTTTTTGCTTTCCCAACCAGTTATGTAGTTGATAAGAAAGGACAAATCAGATACTCACTGTTTGGTAGTATTGAATGGGACGATCAGGAAACTGTTTCTATTATCAGAAATCTAATCAACGAGTAACTTAAATTTCTTAAAATAAATTACTAATTTAAAAAAATATATTGACAAGATAATAAATTAAACCGACACTCAGTCTATGAACTTAATTTCACGCAAACATCTAATAGTCATTCTATGTCGCCCCGTGGCGATTGCGATGCGTGTTTGCGTGCCGACAGGAAAGTTTATGTAATTAGTTAATCAAAAGCAAAATTCCTGAAGGCCGTAGACCGAAAGATCTACGGCCTTTTTTTTGCTTTGAAATCAGTGTTACCAAAATCATCTGGAGAAAAGGAATGTCTTTGCCACTTGCATATATCGGTATCATCATTATCTGGTCAACCACTCCGTTAGCTGTTAAATGGAGCGCAGAAGAAACCGGTTATATTTTTGCTGTCCTCAGCCGAATGGCAATCGCTGCTGCACTTTGCCAGTTATTAGCGATCAGTCTTCGGTCAGAATGGAAGTGGCACAAACGCGCACTGGCAATGTACACACTGAGTGGCTTTAATATCTGCTTCAGCATGATTCTTATTTACTGGGGTGCACAAACTATTTCATCGGGACTGATTGCATTATTGTTTGGCCTTATGCCATTAATAACCGGTGTCTTCGCCGCTATTATTTTGAAAGAAAAATCATTAACACCACAAAAACTGTTCGGGATTGCAACAGCATTTGCTGGCCTGGTGATAATTTTCTATTCAAAACAAATAGCAAGTGAAGGATATATGCTGGCGATTGCAGCCGTATTGAGCGCTGTTACCTGGCATAGCTTTGGGACTGTTTTGTTTAAACGCTACGCATCTGATTTACCCATCATGTCGCTAACAACCGGTGGTATCTGGGCCAGTGTAATTATGCTATCGATAATTTGGTGGTTCAATAATGCGCCGTTACCTGAAACCATTTCAGTATTAGGCTGGGGTTCAATTCTCTACCTGAGCATTATTGCAACAGTTATTGGTTTTACGATTTATTTTTATATTTTAAAACGTATGGAAGCCAGTAAAATTGCACTAATACCTTTAATGACATCAGTGTTTGCTCTGTTGATTGGCCAGTATTTTAATGGTGAACAACCAGATAGCCGAATTTGGTGGGGTGCATTGTTAATCATAGGTGGTTTGAGTTTTTATCAAATAGGAGGCTACATGCGTCAATTATTTGTAAAAGCAAGTTTACGAACCAGTCCTTAAAATTTGCTGGTTGTGAATCACATTATTGGTACTGATAGTGTGATTCACCTTTTTAATAAATTTCAGTTTATTGCTTTGGTCTGAACACTTTAATAATATCTTCGTTCGCCTCTAAAAATGGCCCTCCAATTAAATCCACACAGTATGGTACCGCTGGAAAAACAGCATCCAGACATTCACGTATAGATTTAGGTTTACCCGGTAAATTCACAATCAGTGTTTTATTTCGAATACCAGCTGTTTGCCGCGATAAAATTGCAGTGGGTACGTATTGCAAACTTACCTGACGCATTAACTCACCGAAACCCGGCATCATTTTCTGGCAGACATTTTCAGTGGCCTCAGGAACAAGGTCTCTTGGTGCTGGTCCTGTACCTCCTGTTGTCACAATTAAACAACAATCATGAGTATCGGCCATTTCAATCAATGCATCTTCAACAATACCCTGATCATCAGAGATGACTTTATAAACAGGTTCCCATTCCGAGTGCAGGTAATCATTGAGCGTATCAATAATTACCGGGCCAGATATATCTTCATAAACACCAGAGCTTGCCCTGTCTGATGCCGTCAATACACCTATTTTAATAACCATCAATACACCTTTTGTCTCAGTTAGATTATTCACATATATTTTATACCATCATAATAATCGATATGAATTTGAACTTTCTTTAGAAAGATCAACTCTACTTAAAGTAATCAATGAATCATATTAGAACTGATATGAAGATAATAACGGTGTTGCCGGTATCAGACTTTGTGGTATTGGAGACTGTGTAGCTCCCGGCACCAATGCGGTTGCAGACAGCAACACTATTTTTTAAGTAAGTATCATATTGCCGGGGTAAATTTTAAACTGACACTTACCCCGGTTTTATCTTAATATTTTTAGTTATTTATTTTTTCCTGAAGAAACTCAGAAAGATCATTGATGGTTTGATACTCAAACAAATCTACAATATCAATTTTTCCCGGATAACTATCATCAATACGTTGATGCATTTCAGCCAGTGTCAATGAGCTGATGCCTGTTTCAAAAAAATTGTCATGCAAACTCAGTTCACTTTCTTCAAGCACGGCATTACAAAGTTTGATGAGTTCCTGCTGTAATGGTGTTGCATCTTCACTATTAGCATCAACTTGCTTATCAGTAAAACCAGCAAGCTCTTTTAAGACCTCATCATACTCACCGTTTTCATAGGCATCAGCCAAAAGGCGTCGCTGGAACTTTCCGCTGGTTGTTTTCGGTATTCGATTAACCGGTATCACCTGATCAACCTCAAGCCCGGCTTGTTCATTTAAGGTATGAACAGTTTGTTTAGCTAACGGCACAAAATCTTCCAGATCACCGCGGAAGATCATAAAAACAAGCAATTCATCACGCTGCTGGTTTTCATCCCAGACACCATAGATAGCTACTTTACCCAGCTCGATGTCATTGCTATGGATCAGTATTGACTCCAGATCATGTGGATAATAATTCTGACCATGAGCAAAAATAATTTCTTTGCTCCTGCCGGTAATCACAAGCTCGTTATTTATCATGAAACCCAGATCACCCGTATCGAGCCAGCCATCTGGTGTCATTACCGTTTTAGTAGCATCGTCATCATAATAATAACCTTGTGTCACTGTTGGACCATGCATCAATATGCTGCCAATTGTATTTTCTTCAAACACCTTACCGTCAATGTCACCAATTCGAATCTGTATATCGGGTACTGCAAAACCGACAATAGGAAAACTAACGGTGTCCGCAGTAGCCTCATCAAGAAAAGTAACCTTATCACCTACTTTTAATTTATGACGATCGACATGCACCGCTCGATATTCCTGCCCCCACTTTGGAAAAGCAACTGCCAGCGTCGCTTCTGCCAGACCGTATACAGGTAACATAGTAGTTCGCTTCAATCCATAGGGTTCAAGGCGATCAAGAAACTCATCACACAATTGAGTGGAGATAGGTTCTGCACCGTTGAGAATCACTCGAACACACGACAAATCCATCTCTGGAAAATCTTTACCCGAGAGCGATTTGAGAAAATGTTTATAACCAAAGTTAGGCGAACAAATAACACTGGCTCTTTTTTCGCTGACTTTTTGTAACCACAAAGCTGGCCGCCTGCTAAATAAATCCGTCGACATAATACTGTGATGCATAAAACAAACAATCATATTGATATGAAAGCCAATCAAACCCATATCATGCGTTAATGGCATCCAGCTTAAGGAAATATCATCTTTGGTGTAGCCACCTGCAACACCTTTAGCGAGTACATTTAATATCAGATTACGGTGTGTTAATACCACACCCTTAGGATCACTAGTCGAACCGGAAGAAAACTGAATAAAACAAACATCATCCGGCTGCGCGATATGTTTGATACCTTGCTGACTTAAATCAGTAACATCTTCTGCAAGTACTGCTGTTTTTTTCAAGCGTTCATAATCATCTGACTGGTTATTTTCATCCGCATATTTTTTCAAGCGCTCAAGATTATCTTTATCGGTAAAAATTTTAGGATGCTGAAGCTTGTTATATATTTTATATAACTTTGACCGGTGCTCATCGCTAATACCAACTGCAACTGGTACCGGGATAATGCCTCCAAAAATTGCTCCCCAGAATGCATCGAGGAAACTTTCGTTATTTCGTAAAAAAATAATTAACTCATCACCCGCTTTTAAACCCTGCTGCTGATAATGGTGCAACATACCCAGTGCGCGCTGATGTAATTGTTTGAACGTTATTGTCGTTTCCTTTTCTTTGCCTTCAATATAAGTCAGACTTCGTTCATCGGTACTGTGTTGTTCAAGCGCATCAGTCAGCGTGGTAAAACTCGACATCTACTTCAATCCTTTAACGTTTTTTTATTTTCATCATAATCGGGTGTTTGTTACGCATATTAATTTCAGGTGCCAGCTCTAATGGCTGTTCCGTCACATCTTCTAAACGAAAATGGCGAGCCATTAAACCAATATGCATTTGCATCTCTACGGTTGCAAAGAAATCACCAATACAACGGCGAGGACCGGCAGAGAATGGGATATATGCTTGTTTGTGCTGTTGCTTCACAGCTTCTTCTGTAAACCGCTGCGGATCATATTGTTCACCATCTGGCCAGAACTCCGGGTGACGATGCAAAAAGTAAGGTGTAATAAAAATATCACTACCTGCAGGAATAAAATAATCACCAAGCATGTCATCATCAATAGCCTTTCGGGTATAGAGCCATACAGGCGGGTAATATCGCAATGACTCTTCAACAACTTGCTTAACGTATCCCAGCTGATTCAGATCATCGAACTCGGGAATGTCTTTATAATCTGCTTTATCAACCTCAGCATGCACTTTTTCTTCAACATCAGGATGCTGTGCAATAAAATACCAGACCCAGTTTAATGTAATTGCACTGGTTTCATGCCCTGCGATAATCATGGTCATGAGTTCATCAAGTAACTCACGATCCGTCATGGCCTCACCGGTTTCTTTGTCACGCGAATCCATAAACATAGCCAGAAAATCATAACGCTCTGGTTTTTCATCGCGACGTTGCTGAATCAATTCAAGCAACAATTTTCCTAATTCACGAAACTTCAACACCAGCTTCATATCCCGTGCCGGGTCTTCGGTTAAAATCGAAAATGGATTACCACCGTGCTTTTCCACCATAATATCGAGGTCGTCACTGAACAATGCTCGCAAGACGATTTGCAGAGCCAGTTCACTGGACACTTCGGAAATATTAATGACTTCTTCCGCTTCCGCCTGTTTCTGCCATTGCGCAAGTAGATCGAGATTACAGCGCTGAATCTGTTTCGATAACTGCCCTGTCACTTTGACATTAAACGAAGGTTGCATCATACGGCGTTGACGACGCCAGAACGGGCCATCGCTAACAATAATGCCATTACCCAACAGCATCTTCACCCGGTCAAAACCGACACCTTTATTATAATTCTGATGATTTCTTAATAAGACCTGTTTAATGTAATCTGGGTGATTGATTAAATAACTATCATTCTTTCTTGTCGGTGATGAAATACGACAAATATCACCATACTCAGCGATTAATGCCTCGATCTTTTCAAATGACTCTTCGGTCATGTTCAGATCAAAAGATTCTGCTGGTCCGGGCGGGGTCAGTTTCTTTTCAAGCGTCGATGTAGCCATAACTATCCCTTTAGTGAGCTTTTAATAATGTGAAACATTCGGATTAAGCGCCTTAACTCACACAAAACTATTCATATATAATATGTGCATACTATATAACATCTTGCTTGCTGATAAAAACCAACAAAATCGATATAGATTCATATTGAGCATTTCATCAAACTGCAATAAGCTAAGTCTTATACATAATTTTCAGAACTTTACAGATTTAAGGACGACTGTTTATGCGTACCATGACATTAAAACGGCGACTGACCTACGCATTACTGCAACCAGCTATTAAAGGATTTCTCTATTTTTTCTGGTGGACCTGTCGTATAAAAATTATTGTCGGTGACGAACATGCCCAAAAACTCATTGATAAGGGCGACCCTATCATCCCCTGTTACTGGCACCAGATGCATATATTCGGCACATGGTACATGCGAAATTTACAAAAGCGTGGATTAAAAATAGGTTTTTTAATTAGTCCGTCAGTCGACGGAGAAATTATTGTTAAGATGGTTGAATCGTGGGGAGCCTCTGCAATTCGTGGCTCGAGCACACGTACTGGTGCTAAAGCTATGCGCGATATGTACAACACCATCGTTAACGAAAAAATTTCACCCGTCACAACTTCCGACGGGCCGACTGGCCCAATTCATGAGTTCAAACAAGGCGCGGTGATGTTAGCGCAACTCACGCAGGCACCGATATTACCAATGGCCTATGCCGCAAGTCGGTACTGGCAATTGAAATCCTGGGATAAGTTTATTATTCCCAAGCCATTTTCAAAAATTGTTATTGCAGTAGGTGCACCACATTTTGTAGCAAAAAAACTAACTGCCGAAGAGCTGGAGCAAGAAAGAAAAAATATTGAAAAGGAAATGATGGAGTGTATCAAAACAGCAAAAGAAGGGATCACTCCTCTGCCAGTTATTCAAGAAACAAATTAAGAATTAAGGCCCTCACACAAAAACCAGATACTGTTTTTTATTTCTGATAGCAATCCGTCGTAGTTCAGGTATTAATTTACATTTAATATAAAGATTGATGACTTGTATACAGATCTGGTTGATCTGTATACAAACTCAAAATATAAAACTTTATTTAGTGGTGCGAGGCTTCCAGAAAGGTTTACTGAATACACAGCTAAACCAGACAGCCGCCATATATAACAAGCTGCCAATAATCATGTAATTGTAAAACTGGTCTGCTTCTTTACGTTCAGCCAGTGTGCCGTATTCGCCACTAATCATGAGAAACGAAAATACAATCACTGAAATAAAACCAGCCAGTATATTCAATCTTAAAATTGTGGTTCTTTTTTCAGCTTTTTCTGTACTTAGCATTTTCATAAGGCTTACCTGAGTCGTTAAATCCAATCTAAATATAATGTAGTGCAGGCTTCAGGTTATTATCTTGATTTAGATCACGTATATCATTATTTACTAATTAACTAATTGAATACCTATATTAGCCAAATGTCTCATAAAAAAGGGTCAACCAACAATTTAAACCGACTGTAAGATCTCCCAGGAGACCTCACTCTCTCCCTGTTCTGTTGCCACATAGGCAGAATCACCGGTTATCGTCACTGAAATATCCATTGTTCGCGCAACCAATGCGGCCAGTGCCTGTATTTCTTCCCATTTAAACCGGGTCACAGAGACATTAAGCTGCTTTAGCTTTGCCTGACCCTGATCCCACCAGACATCCGATTTAGAATTAAAACTATATACCTTTACCGCTTGCGATAAACGAGTGGCTTTCTTGATTCTGTCTGATGCAGGCTCACCAACATCAATCCATAGCGATATCTGGTCATCCAGTGTCCTCACCCAGATATCAGGCTCTTCGATTGCACTCAGTCCTTTGGTGAATTCGAGGTTTTCCTGTGCATTGATGCAAAACGCCAAAACGCGAACCATCATGCGCTCGATTGTTTCTGAAGGGTGCTGTGCAAGCGTCAGACTGAGCGTGTCGTAATAATTTCTGTTGATATCAGATAATGAAATTCTGAATTTATAAATGGTTGGTTTTATAGCCACAATGACCCTTTTATTAAAATCTAAAGCTTAAATAATGTTTTCAATAATACCCTTTTAAACCAGACAATAGGGAACTAACAAGCCCTGATACCTTCAATAATTCGATAGTCCAATTAACAATGCATTAAAACCATTGATCAACTCTTATACAAACAGTATTCCATCGCGATGCCAAGTAAGGTATAAATGCGCCATGAAAATCCCAAAACGTATCAAGCCCCTGATCGAAGATGGTCTGGTTGATGAAGTACTTCGGCAATTAATGAGCGGCAAAGAAGCCAGTGTTTATATGGTTCGCAGTGGCGCCGAGATACGTTGCGCAAAAGTTTATAAAGAAGCGCATAAACGCAGCTTCAAAAAAGCGGTTGAATATCAAGAAGGCCGTAAAGTTCGTAATAGCCGGCGTGCCCGTGCTATGGAAAAGGGCTCGAAGTTTGGACGCAACCAGCAGGAAGAAGTCTGGCAAAATGCCGAAGTCGATGCGCTTTACTCTTTAGCAAAGGCGGGTGTTCGCGTACCTCAGCCCTACGGTTGCTTCGACGGTGTCTTGCTGATGGAACTGATCACCGATGACGAAGGTCAGGTCGCACCACGTCTAAATGATGTCGCCATGTCGGCAGAACAGGCACTGGAAGACCATGCAGTGGTCATTCAGGATGTGGTACGAATGCTCTGCGCCGGGATTATCCATGGTGATTTATCTGAGTTTAATGTACTGGTTGATGACTATGGCCCGGTCATCATCGACTTGCCTCAGGCTGTTGATGCGTCTGCCAATAATAATGCGCAGAAAATGCTGGCTCGTGATGTTAATAATATGACCACTTACTATGGCCAGTTCGCCCCTGAGTTACTTGAAACTAAATACGCCAAAGAGATCTGGGCACTCTATGAGAAAGGTGACTTACACCCGGAAATCACCCTGACAGGCATGTTTGAAGAAAGCGATGAATTAACCGATGTAGACGTCGTCATGGAAGAAATAAAAGCGGCTTTGATTGAAGAAGAAGCTCGAAGAGAACGTTTACGAGAAGCTGAAGAGCCTGAATAAATAGTAACAACTCCTTTAAATTTATGAAGGGTTAAGCACGCGGTCTATATCAGTCATTGCATGAAACTGCTCTGCACTAATCCCAGCTTTATCAAAATCCATCGCATCAGGAAAACCGCAGGCTTCTTCTAGTAATTGTTTTGCTTCTTTAACCCAGTTAGCCGACCAGACCATTAACAAACGAATATCATCGTCAGTCAACTCATTGATCACAGTTTGTAGAATCTGATAAAAACCATTCCGGGACAAAGAGGTATACACGACAGTCAATGCAATAATGTTGCACTGTTCCAATGCCATCAATAAATCAGCGCTACTTTTTTCAAGTAATTGCTGCCGACTTTTTTCGGTAATAGCTTTTATCGTCGATTCGATTAATAAATACGCTTCAGTGCCATGAGCAGGTCTGCCAAAAACAGAAATAAAAGACTCTAAAGTAATCAAGGCATCATGCGTTTTTGCAATATCGCGTGAACCTGCCAGCAACTTATTACAAAAGCTCTCCAGCTCTGATGAATTAATACTCAGACTGAGTGGTTGGGAATTCGTCATTTATAGATAACTCATCATGAGATATTGTATTTAGATGTCACATCTACTCTTCTAAATGCACGATTATACAGATAAAAACATCAGTCATAGGGCCGGGTAAAAGCCCTGCCATCTCTTAAATTGGCATTACGACTATAATCAATCACACCAATACCTTTAAAATCCACTATAATTCGCGCTCAATTTATGACTGTAGCGAGATCTACGGAGGAATCATTATGTTATTTTCGTCTTTAGATCTAGCCCCTGAAATCCAGCAAGCACTGGATGCCTGTGGCTACAGAGAGATGACACCTATACAACAACAGGCCATTATCCCGGCACGACGCGGTAAAGACCTGTTAGCCAATGCGCAGACAGGTACGGGCAAGACCGCCTCCTTCGCTCTGCCTATTCTTCAACAAATGCATGATCGTCCTGTCTCAACAACACCTGACAGCCCACGAGCACTGATTCTGACACCCACCCGCGAGCTGGCAGAACAACTGGCACAAACCATTAATGACTATGCTCAGTTCCTGCCATTCACGGTCACCGCTTTTTTTGGTGGCGTTAAGATGAGCGCACAGGAAAAGAAACTAAAAGCCGGAGTTGATGTATTAGTATCCACGCCCGGTCGTTTACTCGAACATATCGTGCAGTGCAACGTCAACCTCGCCAGTGTGGAATTTGTCGTTTTAGACGAAGCCGATCGTATGCTGGATATGGGCTTTATTGCAGACGTTCAAACACTATTACAAAAAACCAAAAACAAACACCAGACACTTTTGTTTTCTGCCACCATGTCACAACCGGTCAGAGAACTGGCTAACAAACTGCTGAAGAATTTTGAAACAATCAGTGTCTCCAAACAAAATGCAATTGCCGATACCGTTGAACACGTGGTTTACCCGGTTGAAGAACGCCGCAAAGCAGAATTATTTGTCGACCTGATCGAAGAACAGAACTGGTTTAAAGTACTGGTCTTTACCAGCACAAAAGCTCAGGCCGATACCCTGATGCTAAACCTGAAAGCAGCTCGAATTAAAACGGCACTATGCCACAGTGACAAAACGCAAGGTTCACGACGTCGTGCACTGGCCGATTTCAAAGACGATAAAGTACAGGTCTTAATCGCCACCGAAGTTGCAGCGCGTGGACTCGATATTCAGGGACTGGAATATGTCGTTAATTTTAACCTGCCTT
>Ga0316206_1002633_pt1 | contig 11652 bp, 13 predicted proteins | sample 6monthpyrite_MG_FD_204942 | JGI IMG/M metagenome (GOLD analysis project Ga0316206, IMG submission 204942) | Microbial mat bacterial communities from mineral coupon in-situ incubated in ocean water Damariscotta River, Maine, United States -... | ecosystem: Environmental > Aquatic > Marine >...
AAGATTGAAATTGCCGACCGTTTTAGTAAGGTACCCATCTCCTCTCTTGCTGAACTCACAGGGTTTCCCTCAGAATTTATTAAAAAAGAACTTCTCTTAGAAGATCCAACTTCTATGCAGGCGCTCAGAGTCTCTATGGCGAGATATTTAAACAGTACCTTTACAAATGAACTCCAGTAAGTCAAAGGCGCTTATCTTATATCAAATTACACCGGTAAAATTGACCAATTACTGCGTGGTCATGAGACTAGAGATTCAATATTACTAATTTTTGTCCGATGAGCTTGCTAGCTAACTAGAGTTAACGAAGGATCGGAAAAAAATGGATATCTCAACGCTTATTGGACTGTTTCTCTGTGCCGCGGCGATTATTGGATCTATCTTGGCCGGTGGTAGCCTCGCCGTTTTCATAGATGTTCCCTCCATATTGGTGGTTGGCCTTGGGGTTATCGGTTCGACTTTTATTAAATGGCCGATGGAAGTGGTCAAGGGCATTACCCAATATTTCATGAAGGCGATTTTCTATACCCCGGCGGACCCCAAGGAAACCATTGAGGAGATTAGCAGTCTGGCGGAAACGGCACGTAGGGAATCGGTCTTTGCCTTAGAAAAAGTTCCTGTTGAGGATGCTTATTTGAAGAAGGCGATGACTTTGGCGGCGGATAATCGACCACCTGAAGTTATTCAATCTATTTTACAATTAGAAATAGATGCGATGGAAGAGCGGCATAAAGTTGGCATTGGTGTACTCGATGGAATCGCCGCCGACGGCCCCTCCTTTGGTATGATTGGGACCTTGATAGGTCTGGTTCTGATGCTACAAAACTTGTCCGATCCCTCGGCCATTGGCCCTGCCATGGCGGTTGCCCTCTTGACGACTTTTTATGGTGCTGTGTTGGCAAACGTTATCGCCACCCCCTTTAAAAGTAAATGTATGGTGAGGTCGCAAATGGAAATGACAAAAATGAATATCATTATTGCGGGAACCTTGGGCATTGTGGCCGGAGAAAATCCGCGTTTAATTAAAGAGAAATTAGATTCATTTTTACCACCAGCGGAAAGAGGTGCTGCTGAAGAAGCTGGAGAGGAATAATGACTGATGAAGTAAAATGTCCCGAATGTCCCCCCGTTGGCGCCCCCGCATGGATGGCGACATTTTCAGATCTAGTTACGCTCTTGTTGACCTTTTTTGTTTTACTGCTATCATTCGCTAAAACGGAAACTGAGAAATACTCCGCAGCGCTAGGTTCCGTGCGCAATGCTTTTGGCGGAAATGTCCTAAAACAAGGCAATGTTATTCAACGGGGAAAATCTCCAGACGATTCACCCAGTATGATCGAAAGTCAGCAGCCTATTAAGCCGTTTCCCATCGAATTTTTAACCACCGAAGGCATTCTCGATAAACATGAAATTAATAGAGAATCATCGGAGGATCTGACCCTTATGAAGAGGGACCTAGAAGATAATAACCTCGTGGAATCGGCGGATATTTACGAAATGCCCGAGGGCATTAAGGTGAGAATGAAAGAGGCCATTCAATTCAAGAAAGGTTCCATAAAAATAGGGGATATCCATATAAAAGATTTTTCAAGAATGATCAAACTACTCAAAGGAAACGATTGGAGTGTCTTTGTGGAAGGCCACGCCAGTCGCGGAGAAACCGCGCCTCGCTCATCTGGCAAGGGGGTCCACGACGCTTTAATACTTTCTTCCATGCGAGCTGCTGCCGTCACCAGGGCCTTAGTCACCAGAGGTGTGCGCAGTAATAAGATTACCACAGTTTTTTATGGGGATACTCGCCCGCAAAAAAATAATGGAAAAAAATTATCAGCAGATGAACAGGATAAACTCAACCAGCGAGTAGAATTTATTTTAAGAAAAACAGACCTGCGCACGCCGGGCCATAAAGTGCCATCAAAATAAATGCAGGACGAGATAGAATTTTCCGTCTATGCTGTCGAGAAAAAGACAGAAACGGTGGCCGAATTTATCCGCCAAACTTTTAATATTTCAAAAAATAAAATCAAAAAAACTCATTTAGCAAAAAAATTTTTGCAATCCCTTGTTCAGCATAAAATGACTCTCTCTCTACCCATAGATTTGGTCAATGCAGGAATGATTTTCCCGCAGTTTAATGGCCCCCCCCACATTATCATCTTTCAGGATAAGGATTTTCTTGTACTGGATAAAAAAGAACAAAGTCATTGCCACCCCCTTAAATTTTCCGATACCAATAATTGCCTCAGTTTTTTAAGGGCAGAGAACCAAGGAAATCTTTTGGTCAATCCAACGGCCGCTGAGCGAGGACTACTCTATCGCCTCGATTATGCCACCTCTGGCGTGCTGATCTATATAAATAGCCAATCCCTCTATGACTATTGCCGCAGCAACTTTAACCAAGTCGCCTGTCAAAAAATATACAAGGCCAAGGTCATAGGTACTGGCCCCTCACTAGGAAAATATCAACATTATTTTTCCCAAGCGGGAGTAAAAGGCGCAAAAAGAAAAATTGTCGAAACAGAAACCAACGAATCCGCCCAACTAAACATCCTCCACACCCACTACGATAAAAAAAATCACCAATCACTCCTCACCATTTCTCTCAAGACAGGACTGCGCCATCAAATCCGCGCTCAACTGGCCTATCTAGGCTTCCCCATCATAGGCGACGACCTCTACGGTGGCACACCCGCCCCTCGTCTCTATCTCCATGCCTATCAATACGATCTGAATATCCACGATAAAATGATCAGCTTTCACGGCCCCTGCCCATTTTAGAAGCAACTTCTGGCCCTATAGGACGCTTATCATTTTCAATAGCACTAAGATATTTTTCACTGATAATCTTATGACGATTTCTCTCCAGTCAACTGCTTGATATTTAAAGAATATACCATGAAAAAACTTCCCGCAGCCTATAGAAATTACTGATCAATTTGAAGAGTGTGACATAATCTGACAGGGAATGATAGGTTCGCCGCTATGAAAAATTTAATCACATTTTTGGCCTTATTCTTATTTTTGATTTATTTAACCACGTCAATCTCGGCAAATGACAATGTCTATACCGTTTGGCTGACAAAACAAATGGCAAAAATTGATCAGAAGTATCATATTTCCACCCCGCCATTTGAAATATTATTAACCACTGAAGAGATGGATTTTTTGGCCGTTGATAAAGACCCCATTTTAAAAAACAAATATATTACTTCACAATATTATTTTCTCGGTAATGCCTTATCTAAATGCCTCGCCAGCACGCCACAAGAACCACCAATAGGCAATTGGTATCAGTTTGCACAGTGGGCGAGTCTCAGTGCTGGCACTATGATCAATGGACAAAAAATAAAAAGTTTTAGCAAACTAAAACGTCATTTTTATTGGCTAGCAGGTAAGTTAAAGAGAGTCGATAAGCGCAAAGCGCAGCAATACTTTTTTTCCATCACAAATAATCTTATCGGTCTGGAGATGATTCCACTTGGTAGGACATTTTTACAAATGTTTTGTGGCAAAAATCAAACAGGATTTTCGCGGACGCCTTTTTTGGCCTTCGAAAAAATCTTTACCCCAAAAAATCCTCAAGAAGAATATTTAATGCAGGCCTTTAGATATTACTATCGCGCCAAATTTGAAAGTCATCAGAAAAAGAAAATGGAATTGATAGCGTTAGCTGCGGTTTATCAAGTTTATGCCGAGCAGATGAGAGTTGATAAACTTATCAAGCTGGTTTTTACCTCACACTTTTGGAATCGCCACCTCAATAAGTATTTTAAAAAAATGGCGAGCAAGGCGGGCACACTCTATTTGGGAACAAATTTGAATTATAAAATCCCCCTCACGAAAAGAGTCGACCTACAAAACATTCATCCGCTGCTGACGACTCTAGACAACACTGAATTTGCCCAATTAAATGATGACTCTATGATCCCCAACGATTTATCGGGATTGCGTTATTATCGACCAAAAAAAAGTAATAACTGGGGAGATCTCGCTCAGAGAAAAAGATTTTTAATTTTAATGTTTAGAGCAGAGATAACCAATCCCATTATTTTTGAACCCGCTTACTTTGAAATAGCAGAACTTGCAAGCTTCGCATCTATAGCTGACTTAAATACATTCTTAGAGGCCTTATGAAATTTCCCATTTTAACCCTAGTCATTACCCAATTTCTTTTTATATTATTTAACCCTTCACTCTATGCGGGGGAGAGTGAGCTTGTTGCTAAGGCACAGCAAATCCACCAGCAAGCAAAAATTATGGCGGGGGAGAGAGATGAAATGCAACGTAGATCACAGCTCTTGTTGCAAATCTATCGGGACTCCAATCGTGTTTTTACTTTTACCCTGGCCATTGCTCATTTAACCCTGGCCATTGAAAAAACTAGCTGGAGCAAACGTACAGTGGCGAGAATGAAAAAAGTGGGGTTTAAAAAAGCGGCAAAGGATCTGGTTTTTTGGGGTGAACAATTGCGAGAAATTAATCGCTCGATGCTAGTTCACTTATACTTCTCCTATTATTTCACAAAATATTTATTTGCCAATAATTATGATCTCGCGGATATTTCTTTTTTTGAGCAGCTGGATAATGAAATTGGGGAAACTTATCGTTCCACTAAAACGATCTACCAATTTTTGAACGAAATTCATTTCTCTGCACAGAATAAAATCACTTTTTCAAGAGTCAATGCCAATGTATTTACTGAGTGGGAACATAAAATCCATGTTCAACCAAAATTAGAGGCCGCCTTTAAAAAGTTAAAAACAAAAATCATGAAGTTTTCCATCACCCATGTGCCCAATAGGCATCTTGAAAAATGGATTGTAAAACCATTGATGAAAATGCAGGTAACTTTTGGCCTTAAATGCTTCAAAAGCAAAGAATATCTACGCACAAAAAATTTCATGAACCCCAATCATCGCATAAAACAGGCGCTAAAATTTAATCGATTATTGGCAGAAATAGATTTCGATCCCAGCGGGTCTTGCTTTGACGATTCCGCCTATATCAGTAAATTCCCACCCTCATTTTACGCCAATTATTAAAATGTAGAGAGTGCTATTTTCTCTAATTCTGAAGATGAGGGAATATGCTTCTGCCAGCCATCCTTCAGGGGTCTTTCGATTTTGTGCGCCCAATTTTTTGAAACGCGATTGTCTTTGATAAAATTGAATGATTCATGCGGATTTTTAAAATTGCGCGCTAAAAATTGTTCAAACTTTTGTTCATCTATGGCAATGATACTTCTGTCGTGCCCATGTTCGAAAAAGTATCGATAGGGACGATCTGTTAAAAGCGTAACACTACGATGGACCTCCCCAGATGAGGTATTTGTCCATTCATCCCATAAACCAGCAATATAAAAAGTTTCACTACTCTCTTGACCAAATTTCACAATATTCCCCGCCACATCTCCCCAATAACAGGACTCTACGGCATAAGTAATCGGCACGAGACAAAAATTTTGCGCTCGAAAAGAATTTTTAAAAGTGGGGACATCATATATTTTTTGCGTAAACTCTGCTCCCGTCCGCTTATTTTTCTGTTCCCTAACTAACCTGGCATTATAGGTATTCCATTTACAGGGAAATTCTTTGCTCCATGGTGGGCAAAGTGACCAGTACATTTCTTCGCAAGAAATATGATTTTTGTCGTTGAAGACAACGGGAATCTTATTGGTTTTTTGTGGGCCGAGTACATTGCCTTGCCAGCTTTTCTGCGCATAGGTGGCGCGTGGTTGAAAATTAAAACGATTTTTTAATTCTTTAATATTTATATCTAAATAAATCATAAAACACATTGATCTTCCTCTTGGACGGGGCAGAGAGCACATAGTACAATATAAAATCCGCGTCAGCAGAAATCAAGCTCTAAGTGCCGCAGGCGTCAAATATAAATCTTTAAAATATTTTTTCATCAGCAAGAGGAAGTTATGCCATCACCAATTTTAAAAAACAAAAAATGTGTCCCTTGCCAGGGGGGAGTACCTCCTCTGCCAGAAGAAGTCTGCTTAGAATTAAAAAAGCAAATTCACCCAGATTGGTATTTTACCCATAATAAAACCAGATTAAAAAGGGACTTAAAATTTACCGGCATGAAAGCTCCTCTCGAACTCGCCATTAAAATAGGAGAGTTGGCCGATAGCGAGTGGCATCACCCTGAATTACATCTTGGCTTCGGTCATCTGGAAGTGGAAGTATGGACCCATAAGATAAATAATCTAGTGGAAAGCGACTTTATCTTTTGCGCAAAACTAGATGAACTTATTTCAACATAATTTCTTTTATGCTGACGGGATATGACTTTAGTTTTTCCGCCCTCTAATAAATTTGCTTGCTCTTAATATCATGCATTGAAAATTTAAAAGTATCTCCCCTGGAACTTCGTAGTCAAACATCAAAAACTCCATCAAATTATCATCGTTATCTGTAATAACATGTTGTAGCCCTAATAAATGCCCCACTTCATGCCCAGTAACTTCTTTCCCTATTCCAAGGCCGCTAACTGATGATACGAGGGCGACATTTTTTCCTGCAAAGAACGCGACCCCTTGACTTTCTTGATAAAAAGTATCCGATGATAGTAGTTGATTAACAAATAATACGATAGGGATATTTTTGTAAGGTAATTTTTTTAAAGCATCGTATATTGGGGCGACAGCTGCGGGACGATTTTCATCGATTTTAATGTTTAAAAAACTATCACCTGGTGAGTCAGCAGTTATGAGCTTTATTTTACGTATATCAATATTACACTGGTTAAAGGAAGCTCTTAAAGATTCGTATTGCTTATAAACATTGTTTTTTAAAAATGAATTAAAATTTGCTTCTCTTTGATTTATTAAAATCAAATCGATATATTTCCACTCATATTTTGCAGCAACCTTAGGATCATTCGTTATTACTGCAGTTTTTATGTTGTTAAATCCAACAGACTTAAGTATCTCTTCGTCCGATTGTATTTCATGAAAAGTATGTTTCGCTATATCAATATCACTGACTGATTTATTCCCATTATTAATTATTTCCAAGGTGTCATACCATATTTGAGGATATGCAGGAAAAGGATCTGTGTCTTTAGTGTCGTCGGCCCAATTATTTATTATTTGTGCAAGAATAGCATGACCTTTACCAGTTTCACCTTTTCGATAATTTTCATAGGCATTTGCGAATAATTTTTGTGTCTCTTCTTCGTTTATATCTAAAGTTGTATAGTTTGCATTAGATATATTAAATAAACTTAATAAAATACAAATGTAGGATGTTACAATATATTTGACTTTCATGAAATTTAACCTTTTGTTTTTTTTTAAATTTAGTTAAAAAATAGCTCTTCCAAACCTAATATTACTTTTCTATCTTAAATAATTTTATCTGAAATTTAGAGCCGCACTATAAAATAATAAAAATGTGGAAAAGTTTACATCACTTCCCGCAGTCTATTGAAATTACTGATCAATTTGCACGAAGAAATCAAGTTCTAATCACAGTGTACGGAACTTAGTGGAAATCTGTACAGAGATATTTACATTGCTAAGATTTCTTTCAATAAAAGTAAGGACGTTATCTTGATGTCTTCTCAACATGAGAGCAAATTTTTTCATTGGTTCAATGCGACTTTTAAGGACGGTAGTAATCTAAGACTCTAAAAACTTTTTTGCCCAACCCTTGGAAACATATTTCCAAAAATGATCGAGTTCATCTTTTAATACCCCGGCCCGATGAATCCTGCGATTTCCCTTTTTGAAATTATTTTAAATTCTAGTATCGCTCTTAGAACGCGTTGATGAGTGGCGATACAGCAACCAACGAAGCCCCTTGATTGCCCCAATTTAGGCCTTGCTCATATCACAACTTGCCCACATTATTTTACTCTTTTGATACTGACTGAGTTTTTCATTGAAAAATTTATCGATGGTACTTCTACCTTTTCCTTTGCCAACCCAAATGACTACCCCTCGGTCTAAGTCATAAACGATTGTTGCGTATTTTTTCCCCTTACTGTAACTGATTTCATCTACTCCAATTGTTTTGAGTCCTTTAATCTTATGTCCTGAACGAATCCTATTTACTGTACGATGTAACCGGTTTGAAAAAGTTGTAGGAGGAGTTTTTAAGAGATCACATGCTCCTTTTTGAGTCATAATTTTAGAAAAACTCAGCATTGCAAACTCAAAGCGATAAGTGCATTGTGTTTTTGGTGCTGCCCATGGAATCTCCTCTTGTTGGCACCCATGTGTTGGACAATTAATTTCTTTCAAACGGAACAATTTTCTGATAAACGTTAACGTGGTCATTGGTCACCTTCTTTATTTTTGGTTTAGTAGTTAAAAAGCAAGAAGATACCAATGGCCATATCAATTGCCACTCAATTTTTTCCAAATAATCTATGAACTATAAAAAATGGCTTTAAGAGATGGGAGGATTTACTTGGCCTTCGGCCAAGCCGAAGCAGGATGCGAAGGTCCTCCCGTCCAGCAACCAGGATGGGCGGTAGTCTTTCATTACGAGGTCGTTAAAGATTATTATAGGGTTAAATTACTGATTTTTCGTTTGGGAAAGCCGAATATAGCCTTATTAATCAATCAGAATATTTTAAATACGATTCTGAGATGCTCACTTTTAATAGGCATAAATACCCGACTTGGTCATTTGCACAAGATGTATATTTTAATAAATGTGTGAAAAAGGGAGTACGGCTAGGGCAAGTAAGGCGTAAAGCTTTACATAAAAAAAAGCAATGCCGTGGATTTGGTGGCGTACCTGAGGCCAGAGAAGTTCAACAATGTAATGGTGAAAATCACAAAGAGGGGTTTATAGAAATAATGTGTAAAAGATAAATTTTTATCTACCTCAGCTTATAGGTAGTTTCTAAATATTTCATAAGTTTTAACATCCACTTCTTAGCATCGTAAGTTAAAAACCTAGTGCTTTTATAAAGTCATCACCCGTGTGTGGGAGGGACAAGAAAAAAAATTAGTTGGGAACTTCTTGTACCTGAACGGTAGCTTTCAGGTGACCCTTAATAAATTGCGTATTGGTAAGGGTTTTCAGTTTGATGACAAACTTTCCTTGGCCAAGGGCATTGATGGTGAGTTTGGGATGGATAATTTTTAATTGCACATAGCTGACTCGTTCTAGGCTTTCTGCGAGAGAATTTTTTGCAATAAAAGTCAGGTTGTTGGCGAGTTCTCGGTAGAGGACTTGTCTTAAATTTTTAATGGGTAATTCGTTGGGCGCCTGAAATTTTACGATGACTGAAAGAGTATTTTTCTCACAGGAGGTTGTCCAATTGGCGGGGATGCGTTTGTTGAGCATAACCAGTACCGATTTACAGGAGGTCGCTTGCAGTTTTTCCCAGCGAGAAAAAAAAAATCCGCGACGGTGCATATCCCAGAGAGAAATTATGCATAGGAGTATGCCAATGGCGAGGATAGGTTTTTTCAGCAATGATTTAAAGAACATAGCTCCATTATGCCAGGTGTTTGGCCAAAAATCATTAAAGTTTAAGGGGATAATAGCCGAGAAGAATTCACCGTTACTCAACTTAACTTGTTGATTATATTGAGTTTGATTTAATAAATAAGGTCATTGCCTATGTTTAGAAATGCATTAATTTTTGATGATAGTTTTTGGGAAACTGTAGAGTTTATCGATTCGTTGGAAGAGGATATTTCAATAAAAGCGGTAGAAGGACTATTAGATATCTCTGAGTTTGAACTTTATCGAGTTATTTCTATCTTGGAAAATTTTAATTATAATATTAAAATGACCGTCAAGCATGATGATGTCATCATTTCTCCACCGGATGCTAAAGTTAAAATGCAAATGGATTTTACACTTCCCCAATGGGTTTTGTTGCAGGCGCATATTCCGAGTGTTGGCGATCTTGCTGACGAAAATTTAAAGGTTAATTCTTTTCACGATACTTTAGTGATGAAGATGGTGGAGGTTGAGCAGCGCTACCCTCAATATGCCCTAGACAATATTTTAGAGAGTGAAGAAAAAAAGCAAGAGGTGCTTAAAAAAACTCTAAAAAGTAAAGCACCTTGTATGGTGGATTTAAATACCGCGCTTTGTGGAAAATATTTGGTTTTGCTTGAATTGCAAGAATCGAAATTAATAGAAATATTTCCTCAGCGTTTAGTTTACATAGATGGCATGCTGAGTATTATTGCCGAGATGACCGAGTCTAAATGTTTAAATACTATTAATGTTAACGATATTAAATCTCTAAAATTAATTAAACAGCATGATTATCATGGAAACTTCTCAACGCGTGCTATAGATGATTTTATCTACGCCATCCGTGCGGTCAACGGTAATGAGGTCCGTTTGATTTTGAAAATTTTTAATGAGAATATAGTCGATATTAATCCACCTTTTCATTTTCAGGGAAATACTTATATCACCACTAATGCTAGCGGCGATACTATCTGGGCCAGCTCTGTGGAGATCTCAGACCAATTATTTGAATGGTTGCTAGAGATTCGTGATGGGGCAGAGATTTTAGATCCCGATGGCCTAAAGAAGAATTTTCTGAAATACTGTCATAAGAAGTTACAAAAGGATGGAAAAGCTTCTTAAGGTGGGTTTCACTATTAATCATAAAAAACTTTTTTTATTTTCCTTTCTCCCGGCCATGGCCTATTGGTACCTAGAGGCGCATTATCCGCTTAGGATTGCCGTTGCGGGAGGCCTGGCCTTAGCGGTTTTAGAAATTTCTTTTGAATATATTTTTGTTAAACATATTCACGCTATTTCAAAATTCAATTTTTTTTTATTGGCCTTCTTGGGGACCCTGTCGTTGTTGGGGGACGAGGGGATTTGGTTTAAGCTACAACCCTGTTTTACGGGACTTGGTATCGGTGGGTATTTATTTTATAGAAGTTTTAAAGGGCATAGTTTAATGCTGGAGATGATGCAAGGGATGGATCAAAGAATTCCATTCCCCGAGATTATTGATGCTATGGAAAAGCATATCGCGACTTTTTTTCTATGTTATGGAACTTTTATGGGAGTCATTGCCTGGCAGGGTAGCACAGATCAATGGATCTTTTATAAAACGTTGGGCTTCTACGGTATTTTCCTGGTCTTTTTTCTTATTGAAGTTATTTATATCCGCAGCAAGATGCAAAAAATACTTTCTCTACAGCAAAAACAAAAAATTTTTAAAAATTTTTAATCACGTCTGCCCTTGGGGTAACTACCCAGCAGCTTAATATGGTCAGCGTCGGATTCTAGTTTTTTGAGGCAGAGTTTGACATTTTCTTGTTGCGTGCTTCCTTCAAAATCCACCAAAAAAGTATATTTGAATGGGTTTTCAGGGACCGGGCGAGATTCAAGCCTGGTGAGGTTGATCTTATGTTGGGCAAACTCCTGTAAGCAGTTTAGTAAGGCCCCTGGATGATGTTTGGTATTGAAGGCAATACTTGTTTTTTCTTCAACATGCTTGGGGGGAATATTTTCTTGCGTCACCAATACCATAAAACGGGTAATATTATGCTGAACTTTTTGAATCGAATCTTCAATAATATCCAGGCCATAATATTTTGCACAGAGAGCGCTGGCTATGGTGGCTTCATTTTTTAAATTTTTTTTAATGAGATTTTCACAAGCTCCCGCCGTATCGAAGGCGGGGATAGGAATGATCTTA
>Ga0316206_1002635_pt1 | contig 11648 bp, 6 predicted proteins | sample 6monthpyrite_MG_FD_204942 | JGI IMG/M metagenome (GOLD analysis project Ga0316206, IMG submission 204942) | Microbial mat bacterial communities from mineral coupon in-situ incubated in ocean water Damariscotta River, Maine, United States -... | ecosystem: Environmental > Aquatic > Marine >...
TCGCGTCCGACGTTGCAGGTGCCGCGCAGAAAGCCGAGACGGCCTTCGGGCGGGTGAGCGCGGCAGTCGATAAAGCCCGGAAGAACTTCGCAGCCCAAGAGGGTGAACTGGCCGAGTCCGAAGCGGCTTACCGGGCGCTCAAGGCGCAGACAGACGCCGCTGCCACGGCCATCGAGAACATGCGGAAGAAGACCGGCCCGTTCAACGACGGGTTCGAGAAGCGTCTGCGCGCGGGCGAGAAACAGTACGGCGCGCTAATCCGGCAGGTCGAGCGCATGGCCCCCGCCATCGCCCGGCAACAGCAGGGCCTTGAGCAATCTGCGTCCAACCTGATCCAGGTCGAAGGCGCTGCCGGTGCCGCCGCCATCGCGCTCCGCGAGTTCGAGACCGGCCAGCGGCGGATCAGCCTCGGCGATGGTGTCCAGGCGCAGCGCGAGCTGGCCGCATCCTTCCGTGAAACCAATACCGCCAGCCGGGTCTCGGTTGCGGCCCAGCAGCGATTGTCCACGTCCTTCCGTGTCTCCGAGGCGGCAGCCCGGCGGAACGCCCCGTCGATCCGCAAGGTTGTGCAGGAACTCCTCCGGCTCGGCCCTGCCGCTGATCGGGCGGCCTCGGGGATGCGGCGCGGCGCTCGCGGTGCGACGAACATGCGGGTCGCGATGGCGGCCTTCTACGGGGACAGCCGCAAAGCGCTCTCCCTGATGCAGCGTATCCGAGGCGAAGTCCTGTCGCTGACGGCAGGCTTCGTGGGTTTCTACGGCGTGTTCCGCGCTGGGGACTCCTTCCTGGAAGCATTCCAGACGATTGAGGCTGCGCAGGAACGTCTGGGTGCCGCGTTCGAACAAAACACCGCGCAAGTCGGGGCCGAGATCGCGTTCCTGCAAGCCGAGGCTGACCGGCTCGGGTTCTCGTTCGGCATCCTGGCAGACAGCTATTCGAAATTCCTGATCTCCGGCAAACAGGCTGGGATCGAAACCGAGAAACTGCGCAAGACCTTCACCCAGGTCACCGAGGCTTCTCGGGTCCTCAAGTTGTCCAACGAGCAGATCAACGGCGTCCTGACGGCGCTGTCCCAGATCGCCGGTAAGGGCACCCTCCAGATGGAGGAATTGAGGCAGCAACTTGGCGACCGACTTCCCGGCGCAGTGGGCCTCCTGGCGAACGCACTAGGCTACGGCGAGGACCGTCTGGACGAGTTTTACAAGGCCGTTGAGAACGGAAACATCGACGCCGAGAGCGCGTTGGTCGGACTGGGCCAAGGTCTGGAAGATGCCTACGGCGCGCAGCTTGGCTCCGCCCTCGACCAGACGTCCGCCAAAATCGGCCGCCTCCAGAACCTCCTGTTCGAGCGTAAGCTGACGGCGGCGAACTCTGGCTTCATCGACGGCCTGGAGAAAGCCATCGACGGGCTGAACGCCTTCCTGGCGAGCGAAGACGGGGTCGCGCTGTTCGAATCCCTCGGCTCCGCGATGGGTAAAATCCTCGAACTCATTCCGGGGATCGTTGAGAACTTCCACTTGCTCGTGACGGCAGGCGAGGTCTTCGTCTCGATCAAGCTGGCCCAGGTGGCCGCAGGCTTGGTTGGCTCCATCGCCAAAGTCGGCACGGCCAGCTTCGGCACCCGCCGGGCCATGGTTCAGATGAACCGCGTTATCATGGCGTCTTCGCCCGCCTTCGCGAGCGCGGTGGTCGGGGCCGGTCGTCTCGGGATCGCTCTGCGCGGCCTGCGGTCGGTCATGTTCTCGATGGTCGCGGCGGGCCGGGCGTTGATGGTAGCGGTCGGCGGGCCTATCGGCATCCTGGTCACCGCCCTGTCCTATTTCGCGCTGGAGAGCCTGGGCGGCGTTGATGACAGCGTGAGCGTCCTGAACACCACCCTCGCTCGCCACAAAGAAATGATGTCCGAAATCCAGGCGGCTTACATCTCCGCTGCCGATGGCGCGGAAACCTGGAAAGAGAAGCTGGAAGACGTGACTGAGATCGAACTGGAGGCCCAACTTGTGCGCCTTCGGACTCAGCTGCGGGAGTTCCAGTCCAGCACCGAGAACACGCTGAACACGCTCAAGGGCAGCGCGTCCGAGGTTCGGGCGTCGATGCTGTCGCGCGGGAACGATCTCGGCCAGCAGCAGCTTGTCCGCGACCTCCTGGACGCCGATGCCGCGTTCAGCCGTGGTGAGATCACAGCCACCGCGTACCTGGACGTCATCAAACGGGTCGGCGAAGAAGCACCCGATATGTTCCCGCCCGCGCTGCTGGAGTCCTTCGTCAAAGTCGCCCGCGAAGGCGGCAACATCGAGAAAGCGATTGCCGAAGCGGAGGCCGCGCTGCGGTTGATGAACGGCACCGCGACTGACTCGGACAACGTGCTTCTCGGTCTGGCCGAGGCGGCTGACGAGGGCGCGGATGCCTTGAAACGCCAAGAGCAAGCAGCGGCGGCCTTCGAAGAAAAGCTGGACGCGCTCCGCAAAAAGGTCCCCGGCTTGGCCGAGGAAATGAAGCGCCTGGAAGAAGAAGAAGCGCTGAAACAGCTTGCCCTGGAAGCGGCGAAACTGGCGCTCGAATCCGAGGGAGTAGCCGGAGCGTGGGAACGCATCGCTATCGCTTTGGGCAACGCCGACGCCGCTGCTGCCGGTGGCGGATTCATGGCCCTGATCGAAGGCTTGAGCGGCGCTGCCGGTAAGTTCGGAGAAATCCTGGCGAACCTCGGCAAGGCCGGTTCCGCTCTTTACACGGGCGCAGTTTCCGGCAGCGCCGCAGACAAAATCATCCAGGTTGAAAGCGGCGGCGATCCAAACGCCAAGAACCCGCTTTCCTCCGCCACGGGCCTCGGGCAGTTCATTGACTCGACCTGGCTATCTATGTTCCGCAAGCACTTCCCGGAGCAGGCCGCCGGGATGGCCGAGTCCGCTGTGCTGGCCCTGCGCACCGATCCCGATATCTCCCGCCGGATGGTCGAACTGGCGGTAGACGGTTACGCCAAGTTCCTTGGCGGTCGGGGCATTCAGCCCACGGACGGCAACCTGTACTTGTCGCACTTCCTCGGCCCTGCGGGGGCCGCGAACCTCCTCCAGCAAGACCCGAACACCCCAGCGTCGGAAATCTTCTCCTCGGGAACCATCGCCGCGAACAAATCGGTGATGGGCGGGGACGCCACCGCTGCCGATATCATCGCCTGGGCGAACAGGAAGATGGGCATCACCGAGAAAGAGTTGGCCGTCGTATCCCAGATCAACGACCTGGAACGCGAACGAGTCGACACCGCCCAGGACTTCCAGACCAGTCTGCGCGAACGGCTTGACGGGGAGCAGTTTGAACTCTCGGTCCAAGGCAAAGCCCTGCTCGACCGCGAAGTGGCGAAGGCCCTCCACGAGGCCGAACTAGAGGCGCAGAAGGCCGGAGTCGAACTCACCGCCGCCCAACGGGCCGAGATCGAACAGATCACGCGCGAGAAGTTCAAGCAGCAGGCGCTCGATGAGGCCAAGGCCGCGACCGACAAGGACCGCAACACCCAACTGGAGGAAGCCCGCCGGTTAGAGGAGGAGGTCACGCGGCTCAAGGAACGCCGGACTTTCCTGAAAGAGCAGGCCGACTACTCCGAGGCGCAGGGCGATACCGCCGGGATGGAGGAGGCCAACAACGAACTCGCAGAGGTCAACGACGCCCTGGACGAGGCCATCGCCAAGGCGATTGCGTTCTGGCAGGCCATCGGCGGCGAAGGCTCGGCGAGCGCGATCCAGGGTCTCCAGCAGCTACAGGCTGAGTTGCAGCGGACGGAATCTACCGCCTTGGTTACCGGCGAGCAGATCAACCAAATGTTCGCAGACGCCGCTGTCAAAGCGTTCGGAAAGTTGGCCCAGAAGATCGCCGCCGGGGAAGCAACCCTAGCGGACTTCGGCGCGGCTTTCCTGGAGATGGCGGCTGACGTGCTGATCCAGATCGGCCAGATGATCCTCAAGCAGGCGATCTTCAATGCGATCTCCGGCCTCACAGGTGGCACCAACTTCGGCAGCAGTATCGCAGGGCTGGTCAACGGCCTGTTCCACGGCGGCGGTATCGCAGGCGGGACGTCGCAAACGCGCACGACCGATCCGGCGATCTTCGCCAACGCCGCCCGCTACCACTCGGGAGGGATCGCGGGGCTGCGACCTGACGAAGTTCCTGCCGTCCTCAAAGAGGGCGAGGAGGTTTTGACGGAGAACGACGAGCGCCATCGTCGCAACGGCGGCGGGCAAGCCCCGCAGATCAAAGTCGTGAACGCTGTGGACGGCACCGATGCGCTGGCCCAGGCGCTTTCGACCTCCGCCGGGCAGCAACTCATCCTCAATTACATGCGTGAGCAGCGCACCGAAGTCAAAGCGGCGTTGGAGTAGATCATGGTGAAAGTTCTTGATCGTGTAGGCCGCATCGCCGTGACCCAGCCGGACTGGCGAAAGGCGGTCACCGTTGGCTACGAATTTAAGACCGCAATCATCACCAGCTACGACGGCAGTGAGATGCGGGACGCCCTGCGCTCAACCGCTCGGGTCCAACTGGGGTTCCGAACGATCCTCACCGCTGCCGGTATCCGGCGGCACCACGCCGACCTGGCCGAAGTTCAGCATGTGCCGTTCGTCCTGCCCTCGCCGTGGAGGCGCACGTACCTCGCCGTTGACGTTCTGCCCAGCACGGGGGCCATCTCGATCACGACGCCGCCCTTCTGGTGCGCTCCGAACTCCCACCTGGTTCTTGACGACGGATCGAAGCAGGAGGCCGTCGAGATTGACACGGTCGTCGGCAGCGCGGTCACGCTCAAGAACCCCACGGTCGGCGCATTCGCCGCCGGTTCCACGGTCCGCCATGCCTACTTGGCACGCGGCGAGGGGAAGATCGACTTCCGCGCGGAGACGGCGACCCTCTGGACCGCGAACCTCGACTACGATGTCGCCCCTGGATCGGACGCCCAGACCTACCGGGCGGCGGTGCCCACCATGTTCGAGGGGGCCGAGGTTTTCCTAACGCGTCCCAACTGGCGCGAACGCCCTCGCATTTCTCTCTCAGAAGTCCGGGAACTCCTAGACAGTGGACGGGGCGTTGTAGACACGGAGTCCCACACCGCGCGCATGATGCAGCAGGAGCGCCTTGAGTACCTGGGGTCCGACATCGACGCGAGCGAGGCGCTAATTGCGTTCTTCCTTCGTCACAAAGGCAGCCGCACGGCGTTCTGGATGCCGACTTGGCAGCAGGACTTGGAGGTCGCGAACACACCGGTAAGCGCTTCCGAGTTCGATGTGCCCGGCATTGACGCCTTCTACGGCTACAACGGCAGCGACGTGTTCAACGTTGTCGCTGCGCGGTGGCCAGACGGCTCCTACCAGTTGAACCGAGTGACCGGGGTCGCGCTGAACGGTTCCGACACGACGTTCACCTTCCGCGACGACTGGGTCAACGGCGTCACCCCGGACACCCGCGTCTCTTGGTGCCCGCTCTGGCGGTTCTCGACCGACAAACTTGAGGTCAACTGGCGCACCAACACCCTCGCGGAGATGTCCTTCGCTGTCCAGACATTGAAGAACGAGGAACCTGTGTAATGGCATTCGAAGACTATGAATCCAGCCGGGCCAGCAGCCAGCCGGTCGAACTGTACCAGTTCGTCTACGGCGTCGAGGCGGACGGGACGACCCCGATCTACTTCGCGTACACCGATGGCGAGGCAGAGGTCACGCACGACTCGATCATCTACGTCCCCCTAGCGGGTCTGGAGCGGACCAAGCTGGAGTCCAAAGGTAAGCTGGACTCGAACGAAGTCCGCGTAACGGTGCCGCGCACCTCCGGGGTGGCCGACCTATTTCGCATCTTCCCGCCGGGGCGCGTCGTAACTGTCGTGATCCGGCAGGGCAACGTGCCGAACCCGTCCGATCCATCCTCGTGGGCGCTCGGGGAGAACTTCCCCGTGGCATGGCTGGGCCGCGTCTTGGAGTCCTCTCGTGAAGGCCCGGAGGCCACGCTGACGTGTGAGTCCGCAAGCGCGTCAATGAAGCGCCCCGGTCTCCGGCGGAACTACCAGTGGCCCTGCCCGCTCGCACTCTACGGTTCGCGGTGCCAAGCGGACCAGGCGTCGGCGACCGTGACCGCGACCGTAGCGTCCGCAACGGGCAACAAAATCGTTTTATCCGAACCGTGGCAGAAACAAGTTCCCGTCGATCCCTTGGTGCCGCTCGGCGCGCAGGAAGATGTCGGCGTGGGCAACTATATCGGGGGCTTGGTTGAGTGGGCCGGACCTTCCGGCCCCGAACGGTTGTCGATCCTGCGTATCAACGGAACGGCGGAACTGGTTCTCACCGGCCCCGCGCGCGATCTCGCCCCGACCGACACGCTTGAGGTGAGCCTGGGCTGCCCGCACACGATGGCGGCCTGCGGGTCGTTGCACGTCTACACCGAGGACGACGTGACCTTCTTTTCGAACGTGGTGAACTACGGCGGGCATCCCTTCATCCCGACGTTCAACCCGTTGAATAAAAACAACCATTCGTGAGGTCGTAACATGCCCTGGTTCATCAGTCTCCTAATCGGCCTAGCGCTCCAGGTCATCGGCTATCTGCTCATGCCGAAGCCGCCAAAGCCGAAGCCCCCGTCGCTGGAGGACTACGAGGACCCGACCGCAGAAGCCGGTCGGCCTATCCCCGTGGCTTTTGGCAGCCTGACGATCTCGGGGCTGAACGTTCTCTGGTTCGGAGACAAAGAGATCAGCACGCGCGAAGAAAAGGTAAGCAAGAAATGACGGACGTTGTGACGATCCACCACTGCCGCAAAAGCGGCTTTTGCGTGGACGGGGTTCGGCGTCACTGCACGCTGCTCGGCATCGACTTTCGACGGCTGGTGAAAGCGGGAATCCCGATCCCCGAGATTGAACATTTGGAAGACGCAATCGTGCAGCGGTGCATCGCCACGGCGCGTGCAGAGGAGAGTGAAGATGGGCGGTAGCAAAAAATCGACGCGGGACGTCTACGACTACCTGATGTCCCTCGACTACGGCGTCTGCCACGGGCCGGTTGATACGATCACCCAAGTCACGGTGAAAGACAAACCGATCTTTTGCGGGGCCATCTCCGAACGTACCGACGAGAAGATTGACCTCGCCGATCTGTACGGCGGCGATGACGGCGAAGGCGGCCCGGTGGGCACTGTCGAGGTCTACACCGGGACCGACGACCAGTTGATGTCTGACCAACTCGCGGGCCGGTTCGGCCTCACGCCAACGACGGCCCCCGGCTATCGGGGCCTGGCGCACTTGTTCTTCCGAGGCCCAGGTAATTCGGGATTCCGGTGGACCACGAACAACCCGTATATGCCCCCGGCCAAGGTCTCTTTGACCCGGCTGCCGAAAACGCTGAACGACACAACCTCCCGGATTTACCCGTTCTCGCATTACGACGAAACGACCAACGAGCCGACTCCGTACTTCGATTTCCTTTCCTATGTCACCCCAACCGTGGACCTGCCAGGCGTTGACCTCGTTGCGAACGAAATCTTCAACCTGACCGATTTCCTCCCCGTCAAGAAGATCGACGGCGGGTGCGGCCAGTTCGTTCTGAGCATGAGCGCTTACGCCCAGAACAGGCTGAACCAAGAGCCAATCGCGGGGGTCATCACCGGCTCGGTGACGTATTATGGGGGCACAGACGGAGGGGGCGGCGCTTTGGTGTCGTACCCCTCCGGCGGGCAAGACAACGGCAACGGTCAACTCTCTTTCAACTTCACCTCCCCGATTCCCTCGGGTGCCCGCTCGATGCGAGTGCAGACGGGCCAGGAACTCCTCTTTCCGTTCTGGTCGGACTGGATCAACATCGAAGTTCACTCCGAGGTGAACGCGGACCTATGCACCGGCCCCGGCACGGGGAACGGCAGCTCAGGCGCGGCGGGCAGCAGCTTCGGCGGGCACTGTGACCTGGACGGGGACGGGTTGGCGATCCTGCCGAACGCCAACCCGTCACACATCATCCACGAGTGCCTGGTCAACACTGAATGGGGCAAAGGCGAAGACCCGCTCAACATCGACGTCGCGTCGTTCGAGGCCGCCGCTTCCACGCTTTTCGATGAGTTCTTCGGCCTCGCCATGTTGTGGACCCGGCAGACGGAGATCGAGAGTTTCGTGCAGGAGGTCCTGGACCATATCCAGGGAATGCTGTTCCAGAATCCCCAGACGGGGAAGTGGACGCTCAAGCTGCTCCGCGACGACTACGATGCCGCCAGCGAACCTCTGCTCGATCCGTCGAACTGCAAGGCCACCAAACGCCGCCGGAAAGCCTGGGGCGAGACGATCAACGAGATCGTGGTCGAGTACACCGACCCGCGCACCGAGAAGTCTGCCACCGTGGCCTCGCACAACCTGGCGAACATCGCGATCCAAGGCGGCGTTCTCTCCGAGAAGCGGCCCTATTTCGGCATTCGCGACCCTTGGTTGGCCCAGGTCGTGGCCGACCGGGATGTGCTGTCCTCGGGCTACCCCTTGTTTTCGTGCGTTATTGATGTCGATCGGACTCAATGGAACGTGGTGCCCGGCGCTGTTCGTCGGTTCTCCTGGCCCGAAGATGGCATCGAAGACATGGTCGTCCGCGTGATGCGGGTGAACTACGGGACCGCGAAGAAGCGCACGATCCGGTTGGAAGTCGTTGAGGACGTGTTTGCGCTGGAGCAGACGGCATACGGCGATACGCAAGCCACCCAGTGGGTCTCTGACCGGTCCGTTCCCGTGCCTTTGACCGCTGAGATGGCGATGACGACGCCGCTGCCGGTTCTCCTGCGCAACGGCGTGGCCCTCCCCGATCTGGACGCGGCCTACCCCAGCGTCGGGGTCGCGCTGCTCGGCTGGAACGACGAGCAGCGCGTCATGGACTTCGAGGCGCACACGACCTTCACACTCGCGAATGGAGGCACTGCGATCAAGTCCGTGAACACCGTCCCGCCAAGCCGGTCAGTTCTGACGGACGTGGTCATCGCAGCGGAAGCGGAAACGATCATCCCCGGCGCGACCATCGAAGCCCTGACGATCTCCAGCGCGCAGGAGGGCGACTTCCTGCTACTCGGGGAATCCGAAGCCAGCCATGAGATTGTTATGCTGGACAGCTTCGACGCCCTCAACGACGAGTGGCATGTGGCGCGGGGCATCTATGACACGCTGCCCGTCGCGTGGCCTGTCGGCACACGTCTCTGGGTCTTCCCGAATACCGGATCGCGCGTCGATCCTGCCGGGCGGGCCGCCGGAGAGACCATCATATACCGGTTCTTGCCGCGCGTCTCGGAGGGCCGTTTGGCCTACGACGAAGCTGCGGACGTGTCCTTCACCGCGACCGCGCGACCGCACCTGCCCTTCCGGCCCGCCGATTGCCAGATCGACGGCAACGGTTTCGCTCTGACGGACTACACGCAAGGCCCTCCGCCCGCCACGATAACCGCCACTTGGGTAGACCGGAACCGCACGGTCGAAGACCAGATTGCGCTCCGGTGGGGTGACGCGACGACGACCCCCGAAGCGGGGCAGACCACGGTCCTCGTGGTTCGCGACGAAGACCATGTGGTGCGAAACGAAATCACCGGTCTGACGGGCACAAGCTACGGCCTTGTCTCCGGTGATTTCGCAGGGACTTACCTCGGATACCTGGAGTTCTGGGCCGAGATCGACGGCGTCCGGTCCCTGATGGCTGCGAAGCGGTGGTTCAACTTTAGCCAAGGCGGCTGGGACCAAGGTTGGGGCGACGGCTGGGGCGGACGGGAAATCGGCTTCGGTAACAACTGGGGCGACGGCTGGGACAGCGGCGCGGGCTAACGACGGCGGCATCAACGCAAACATCAACACTGACATCAACCACGAAGGATATGAATTATGGCAGGTGAACGCGCACTCCCAGGGCTGGGCCTCCGGGCTTACTGGACCCCTGGATCGAACGGCTGGGGCGATCAGCGCAGCGAAGACATTCGTCTGACCTCGGTCCTCTTGCAGGGCCGTGTGAAGTCTCGCACGACGGTATTGCCCGGCAGCCCCACTCTCGGGGACCTCTACCTCGTCCCCAGCACCGACCCCACGAACCCCGACGAACTCGCGATCTGGGACGGTGAAGTCGGCTTTGAGGCGTGGGTCTACGTTGTGCCCCTGGTCGGTTGGAAGATGTACGTCATCGACACCGGGCAGCACGTCGAAAAGTTGGCCGCTGGGTGGGCACCTTTGGGCCAGACGGTGGTTGACGCTGCGGAGACTGCCGCCTTCGCCGTCACGGACGCACATCTCGACGGTAAGCGGGTCAAACCGGTGAACTTCTCCACCGATCTGGATATCACCGTGCCCGCTGGCCTTACCCCTGTCGGCGCTTGCACGTTCATCTCGACCGGCGCGGGGAAACCATCGTTCGTGGCCGGTGCCGGGGCGACGATCATTTCGGCGGAAACCCGGTTGAGCCTCCGCGTCACTGGCTCCTCGGCGACTTTGATCCCCGCCGGGGCGGATGTGTATTATCTGGTAGGGGACATTGAGGTATGAGTGTTCAACCGCTTCTCGGGTCCGTTTCCATGTCGATCCTCGCCGGTCTCGGCGGGGGCGGCAGCGCTGCCACGCAGTACCTTGACCCGTTGCAATCCCCGCCGCATTACACCCTCACAGACAACAACATCCTCGTCACCACTGGCCCAGTGTCGAACGCCTTCGTCCCGGCAGCCTTCCCGTGCGCGGGCCGGGCGTACTTCGAGGTCGAGTTGGTGGATGCCGGTGCGGACGGGGAGATCGGGATCGCCTACGCCAACAACGTGGACCACTTCCCCTCGGGCGGAGACCCGATGCACTACCCGAACGGTATCACCTGGCAGGCGGCGGACAATCTCATCGCCAACGGCACCTCCCACGGTGGCATCGGCAGCGGCGCGTGGGTCACCGGTGACATCCTCATGTGCGCGTTCAACCACACGACGGGGCGGATTTACTTCGGTAGAAACGGGGTCTGGGATGTCGATCCGACGAACCCTGACCTCTCGACGTGGTCGGTAACCATAAAGGGCGGAGAATACTATTTCTGTGCCGGTCCGCACACGGTCGGCAGTTCGTGGAACGTGCGTTTTGAAGCGGCGGACATGACGTACCCCGCCCCCGTTGGATACCTTCCGGGGCGCACCGCGTTTGAGGCGGTCAACGGGACTGTCGCTGGCGTGGGCACCGACCCGTACTGGGACGATGTTGTCTTCCTCGCAGGTTGGGACGGCGTTGACGGCTCGCAGCCCGTGACGGATGACGGTCCGGGGGCGGTGCCCCTGACTTACGTCGGGGCGCTTTGCTCTGTGGACACCACTCAAACCCCGGCAGGGGGAGACTCCACGGGGTCGCTCTACGTCGAAAGCGGGGACTACGTCACCTTCCCTGGGGCGAACGTGGGAATCCTTCCGGGGGACTTTACTATCGAATGCCACGCTCGCTTCGATACCTTCGGAGGCTGGGACGGACTCTTCGGGGACTTCCGTTCAAACGACGAGGGTTCGTGGGGCTTCCTGCGTGACGGTTCTTCGAACGAGTTGCGGTTCGCCGTGGTGTATACGACGCTGGATTTCACGGGGACCGGCGCGCTCGCGATCAGCACCGACTACCATCTCGCCGTGTCCCGATCCGGTCTGACCACGCGTATGTTCGTGAA
>Ga0316206_1002636_pt1 | contig 11646 bp, 15 predicted proteins | sample 6monthpyrite_MG_FD_204942 | JGI IMG/M metagenome (GOLD analysis project Ga0316206, IMG submission 204942) | Microbial mat bacterial communities from mineral coupon in-situ incubated in ocean water Damariscotta River, Maine, United States -... | ecosystem: Environmental > Aquatic > Marine >...
CGCAATATTTTGCGCTGTTTCAGTATTCAACTTTAATAACCGTGCAGACGGCTCCAGCTCAGCGGCAGCCGCCAGAAAATTTGGCGCCATCATTTTACAGGGCCCACACCAGGAGGCCCAAAAATCTACAACGATCGGTATTTCGTTTTTTTCAAGATGACGGGTGAACACAGCCGCAGAAACTTCCAGAGCATGTGACTGAAAAAGCTTTTGTTTACATTTGCCGCATTGTGCATCGTTTGCATTACGGCTATCAGGCAATCGGTTAATTGCCTGGCATGAGGGACACACTACCTGCATTGATGACATCCTGACATCGTCGACTAAAAACGAACGGCTTAGTGCTTACTTTTTGCTAACCGGCATGTTCTGGTTTTGCCAGGCCATAATTCCACCCTGCAAATTACTAACGGCATCAAAACCAGCTTTCTTTAATGTCTTGCATGCGCTGTATGAACGCTGACCAGAACGACAATAAGCGATGACACTTTTGTCTTTATATTTATCCAGTTCAGTCACTCGATTTTTAAGATCACTTAACGGAATATGCACAGCATCTTTTAAATGGCCTTCACTAAACTCTTTAGTATCACGCACATCTACAACAACTGCTTGCTGATCATTTAACTGTCTGATCGCTTCAAACGGATTCACCTGAACAATACCACTGGTGAACCGATCCAGTTCCATCCTAATAATAAGTACAACAATAACTAATAATGCAACATTCAGCAGCATATGATTGCTGACAAACTCCAGCATCTGGTCCATAACTAAACCTGTATAATACTTGATTAAAAAACTTTAATCAGGATTCAGGAAACAAGCCCTGTGTACTACAAAAGACTTCCTGCATCATACTGATTAAACGTAAGGTTCTGGCATCACCAACACGATAATAAACACGGTTTGCATCTTTGCGCGAAGCGAGAATTCCTTTATCGCGTAAAATCGCTAAATGCTGTGAAATATTACTTTGCGAGGTACCGACATTTTCAACAATGTCCTGAACGCTGATTTCACGATCTCCTAAAGTACAAAGTATCTTCAGGCGAAGGGGGTGAGACATAGCCTTTAAAGAACGCGAAGCTCGATCAATATCTTCTTCACGAGTCATTAACGCCGGTGGGCTTATAACTTCTGCTGACATATTACATTCATCCTTACTACGTATTACCGCATCAATATTAGTAAACACAAATAAAATAATAAAGTATTTCTTTCTTTTATTGTATTAAAATTTACAAATATTTAAAAAAAAACCGATTTTTTTATAAATCTTTTATTAAAAAATCTCGTGTTTTCAAACGATAATAAGCCAAGTTGTTGATATTTAAGTAAATTAAGTTAGTATGCTAATTATTCTTATTATTTAATTATTAACCAGTGTCCAGTCATAAAAAGGCGAGATCTGGATAAAAACAAGCACTTTCTAGCCTAAAACAGATCGTTTACAATATGCAATACAAATTTACACATATTTTCTTAATTACAGGGAAAAATAAACTAATGATTTTTAAAGGTTTTTTTTACAAATGCCTTATATCCCTGACAATCAGCTCTATTTTTTCGGGCTTTTCTTACGCTTCAGACGACAAAGCTCAGTATCAAAACAAGCTCGATTCCATCCGCTCCAATATTAATAAAGTCGAAAATAATCTTGATAACGACAAGTCTCAACGCGGCAAGCTGCAACGTGAATTACGCACTTTAGATAAAAAAATCGCCAAGCTTAGTAAAGAAATTTTGTATACAAAGCACATTATCAAAAAATCTAAAAAATCATTAAAAGCTTTGAAAGTGGAGCTAAAATCTCTCGAAAAGTCTCTAAAATTGCAAAAAGAGAGCCTAAGCCAGCAAGTAAAAGCCGCCTATGTTATGGGTAAACATGAAACGGCAAAACTATTACTAAACCAGCAAAATGCTGTAGAAATGGGTCACGCTTTTGTTTATTACCAGTACCTGAATAAAACCAGGAGTCATCAAATTCTGGAATACAACCTGCTGGTTCAGGAAAAAACTGATCTGAAGGATAAAATCACCACTAAAGCACTTGCCCTGTCTGAACTTAAAAAAGATCAGTTCCGCCAAAAAGCAAGATTCAGCGCAAACCGGTCAAAGCGCAATAAATTAATCGCTCAACTGGACACTAAAATTCTCAGCAGTGAAGACACACTTCTCTCACTACAAAGTCACCGTAAAAAAATTGAAGATCTGCTGATCTCTTTAGGTGAAGTACTTGCCGATATCCCTACCAAACCGGCCAATGAAAAACCCTTTACAAGCCTTAAGGGAAAACTACCGTGGCCAGTCTCTGGTCGTATAACCAATAAGTATGGCGCAAAAAGATCACGCAGTGACCTCAAATGGAATGGCGTTGTGCTTAGTATTGAGTATGGCACTGAGGTACATGCTATCAATCGAGGGCGAGTTATCTATTCAGACTGGCTACAGGCCTATGGCTTTATCACCATTATTGACCATGGCTCTGGCTACATGAGCCTCTACGGCTATAACCAGAATCTGCTAAAAGAACCCGGCGACTGGGTCAACACCGGTGACGTTATCGCTACTGTCGGTGACAGCGGTGGCCAGCAAAAAAGCGGGCTTTATTTCGAAATCCGCAAACAAGGCAAACCTGTGAACCCTAAAAAATGGTGTTCTATCAAATATACCAACTATGCTTCACGATGAGACTATAATTAAAGTGAACTTGAACATATAGTTAGACTCAAAAATAACTAATCGATAATTTTTTTTTAATGTAAACTGACTGCACCTATGCAGGAGCAAATTAATGAACAAAGCTGTAAAAACAGGACTCATTTTAACTTTCGGTTTTATTGCCGGTGTTTCACTGACCATTACCGAAGGTGTGCTGGCTGAAAAACCTGAAGCCAAGACCCAATTATCGTTACCGCTGGCGCAGTTACAAAACTTCACTAATATTTACGCCAAAATTAAAGCCGACTATGTTGAAAAAGTCGATGATAAAACATTATTAACACATGCCATTCGCGGCATGTTGAGCGGTCTTGATCCCCATTCATCTTATCTCGACCCTGAACAATACCAGGAACTACGGATTGGTACGACTGGTCAGTTTGGCGGCCTAGGCATCCAGGTTGGTATGGAAGATGGCTTCGTAAAAGTCATCGCTCCAATTGATGACACACCAGCATTTCGTGCTGGCATGGAAGCCGGTGACCTGATCATCCGACTTGATGATAAACCCGTTAAAGGTATGACACTGGATGGCGCCGTTAAGCTAATGCGTGGCGAGCCTGGTTCTGACATTGTTCTTACGGTTGTTCGCGTCGGTAGAGACAAACCTTTTAAAGTCACTATTACCCGCGATATTATTAAAGTTAAAAGCGTTAAAAATAGAATGCTTGAACCTGACTTTGGTTACGTACGTATCAGTAACTTCCAGTCAAAAACAGGCTCCCACCTGCTTGATGCCATTAAAAAATTACGCAAAGAAAACAAAGGCAAGCTTAAAGGCTTAATTCTTGATTTACGAAACAACCCCGGTGGTGTTCTACATGCCGCAGCAGAAGTCAGTGACTTATTCCTGCATAAAGGGAAAATTGTTTACACAGAAGGCCGTATTGAGAATTCTTATATGGAATTTAATGCCAAGCCTGGTGATGTATTAGACGGTGCACCTTTAATTGTATTAATCAATGGTGGTTCAGCCTCTGCATCAGAAATTGTCGCCGGTGCATTAAAAGATCATAAGCGCGGCATTATTGTCGGCTCAAAATCATTTGGTAAAGGCTCGGTGCAAACCATTCAGGAGCTGCCAAGTGGTGGCGCCGTTAAAATGACCACAGCGCGTTACTTCACCCCGAGCGGACGCTCGATTCAAGCTGAAGGTATCGAACCTGATATCAAACTAGAACGCGTGAAAATCACCAAGCTTGATGACCCTAAGGTTAGCTCAGTAAAAGAAGCTGATTTATCTGGTCACCTGGCCAATCCTAAAAATGGTGACAGTGAAGAAACCAGCAAGAATAAAGGTGATAAAAAGCAGTCTAAAAAGGACAGCAAAAAAGAGAAAGAGAAAAAACCTTTATCAAGCACTGACTACCAGTTATACGAAGCACTTAACCTGCTGAAAGGTCTTTCAATTTTCAGCCAGAAATAATGCTTCGCATTATCACCATAAAAAAAGCCAGCGCTATTTTGCTGGCTTTTTTTGTTTTTATTTCACCTGTTTTTTCTGCCGACACCTACCTTAGTATTATCATTGATGATATCGGTGACCATTATAAAAATGGTTTAGCAGCGATTAATATCCCCGCCCCGATTACTTATGCCTTATTGCCCTATTCTCAATACGCTAAAAAACTTTCATCAATCGGTCAGAATAAAAATAAAGAATTTATTCTACATACACCCATGCAATCTGTGGATAGTCGCTTACAACAAGACCACACGTTGCATATACACATGACAAAACAACAGGTTTCTAACCAACTTACACAACAACTTAAATTATTTCCTTTTGTTAAAGGTATTAATAATCATATGGGTAGCTTGCTAACCATGCACCCAGGCTACATGAAAATAGTCATGCAAACATTAAAACAACATGGGTCTTTGTTTTTTATTGATAGCAGAACGACTAGTCAAACCGTTGCCACTAAAATTGCTCAGGAAAACAATATAGCAACATTAGATCGTGATATTTTTCTGGACCCTGTCAACAATAACTCCTTCATTAATCAGCAATTCGATCAAGCCATAGCGCTATCGCAAAAAAATGGTTACGCGATTGCGATTGCCCACCCTTACCCAGAAACCATTAAGGTATTAAAACAGCGCCTATCTACACTTAATAAAAATATAAAACTTGTTCCCGTTTCAACTCTCATTAAAAAGTATACGGAGCCACGTCATGAAAAAAGTATTGATACCCTTAGCGCAGGGCTGTGAAGAATTAGAAGCCGTTACCATCATGGATCTGCTGACGCGTGCTGGCATAGAAGTTGTCAGTGCAGGGCTTGATGCGCAAGCCGTAAAATGCTCACGCAATACCGTCATCATTCCATCCACTTCACTCGATAAAATCTTGCATGAAGCTTTTGACCTGATAGTTTTACCCGGCGGCTTACCAGGAGCAGATCATTTACGTGATGATGAGCGCATCATTCAGTTAGTTCAGAAACAGGTAGAACTTAACAAGCCGGTCGCAGCAATTTGCGCAGCACCAAAAGTTCTTGCAAAGGCAGGTCTGCTCGATAACAAACAAGCCACAAGCTTTCCAAAGGTACTTACTGACCTGAATTTAGCAACTACAATCGATACAGGATCTGCTTTAGAGATTGATGGCAATATCATCACCTCTCGAGGACCCGGAACCGCAATGGACTTCACTCTTGAATTAATTGAACAACTTGAGGGACGAGAAAAACGCCAGGAAATAGAAAAACAAATGGTTAGAGATTAAACAGTGCGTTTATCCTTCGGTTTTTATGCCTTCAAATATAGACCGAATCATCGCTTCAAATTGCTTGAGTTTTTTTTGAACTTCACGTTTTTCACTGTCATTTAATCGTCGATATTTTTTAGGAAACGACCAACCATAACCCCAACGAAAAGGCGTTGGTAAATAAGCACTGCCGCCTACGCGCACACCTGCTAACATGATTTCAGCTATCTCTGGCTCACCGACTTTACTAACGCACGTCGATAGTGCCTCATCAGCTTCAAGCCGCTCCTGATATGAGCCACCTTTCCAGTAGGCCAGGTCATGCCGAATACAACAATGCGTCCACAATGACTGTTGCTCAACCGTACCACCAGGAAAAGCACTGCAACCATCAGTAGTAAATGGTTTTATTTCTTCCGCACATAAGATCGAGGGAATCAATAAAACAATACAATACCATGCCCGTATATTTAAAAACATTCTCACCCACAAGCCTTACTAAAATTCAGCTCACAAATATCAATTCGTTATAGCTACTCTCTGTCTTAGTAATACCTACTGTCAATCCTAACGACTTTTTAATTCTTTCTACATTGAGGTTTTCAATAAGCGGTACAAGGTTAGGATAAACACCGGAGTGGTGACCAAACCCCCCATTTACCATCTCATCTATTGCCTTCGCTTTACTCCAGTTATTGAAAATAATTCTATACGCCGCAATCACCACACCGGTTCTATCTGAACCATGCCAGCAATGAACGATAACAGGACCCTTTCTATTCATTATTATTCTTAACGACTCAACAAGCTGTTCTTCTGTCACTTCACCTGCATTCATTTTTATTCGATGAAGACCAAATCTCCCTTCTTTTAAATCATCTTCATCACTGTGGAATTCTCTTAAATTTAAAACTTCTTTGATGCCAATTGATTTTAAATTTATTACATTTTCATGCTCAGGTTGCTCAGACCGATATAATTCTTTATCAACCTTATACAGATTCGTAAGCTTTGAACCTATAAGTGGCTTACCCCAATCGTCCGGCCTTAGCCTTGGCTCAGCATTTATCAAATGAGGCAAAATCAATATCGCAAAAAACAAAACCTTAAACATAAGCATTAACCCTAATAGAAAATAAATATTATTTTAAAAACCTTTTCACTTTTATATTTGTTTGATAATAAAACAAAAAATCAAATCAAACATCAGACCATTTATCTTTATCACAAAATAGACAAATTTATATATACAGAAAAGCCGAAATACTTATATATGCATAAGCTCTTTCTATGCTGATAATAGTCATGTAGTATCTTAAGCGCGATATAAATCGTGCATTATAAAAATAAAATATTATTAATTTTTTGGAGGCTTTAAAAATGAATATTACTGCTGCTTTTGATAGTGTAACTGATATCACAAAAGGTGCTGTCGCACTTGGTATGAGTCTGGCTGTTGTTTTTCTGGTCGTAGATTTATTATTCCCAGGCACAACAAACATTGTTGGTAACGTTGCTACTTTAGTAGACAGCTTCACTAGCAAAGGGCTTATCGGTCTGATTACACTGATTGTTTTTGTTTCTTTATTTTCTAAAGACTAATCCATCTTCTCATTTGTAACCTTTTACAATGAACTATGGAGAAAGAGACTATGACATCAGTTAAAGACTCAATGACCAATATCACTGGCTGGTTACAAACAGCTACTGAGTTTGGTCTTGCACTAATCCTTGCTTTCGTAATTATCGACGTACTTTTCCCCGGCTCTACTGGCGTAGTCAGTAATATCGGGACAATTGTCGGTCAATTTTCTAAAGAAGGGTTAACAGGTTTAATTGCCTTACTATTATTTTTATTACTTTTTAAAAATAAGCAAACTAGTTAAGCAATACTAAGTCTGTTTAAAAGGCATCAAATAAAATCTTCTATTTGATGCCTTTTTATTGCCCACAAAACATTTGGACTTAATCTTAGGAAAATAGCTATTTTTCATGCCCATTAAAATTCAACTCTCATTATTGGGTATTTTTTTTGATTTTTATCCTGCATTGATCTTGCCGCGACCAGTAATATCACTAATACATCAATATAGTTTAGAAGAGACTCTAATGGTTATAGCTAACATTTCAATTGAAATATTTGTTTAGTTACCTAAATATTGAAACCATACGTAACACCAGCAAGAAAAATAATTTCATCAAAATCAACAAATGAAACATTAGCGACATCTCTTTCCGCTTTTAAATATTTAACCAATCCATAAAGCCCAAAATGCTCGTAGGGCTGATAATCAATACCTACTTCTATATTTACTAAATTACTCGATATACTTTTACCAGGATTGCTTTCACTCTCTGGCACATTTAGCTTTCCAAAACCACCGCCGACATATAGACTTGTATTCCTTATCGATACCATCTGAACATGATAAAGCAGATTAACTGCATACAATTGTCGTATCTCATAGCTATGGGTTGGTTCTGCACTATTTGTATAGTATTCACTTGAAAAAAGAACACTTAAAGGCGAATCGTTTACATGAACATCCAAACCAAATTGACCACCACCAAGAGAACCTCCTGATGCCCGACCATCATTAAAACCTCCCATGCCATATCTCAGCGTATAATTATAATTCTTACTTTCTATGCTCGGAGCAACCTCAGTAAGTTGTTCGTCATTAGATATTGACATAATTTCTTCTGCGCAAACTTCAACCACCATGACTAATATTACGCACGTCATAAACCATCTAAACAATCGAGAACTATAACAACTTACTTTTTTACCCATTTCTCATACCTACTCAGATAATTATTACGTTTACCACCGCCACATTTGTCTGATTAATAACATTTATTAGAATATTTTATGTGCATTCACTTATTACAATATTTCTATACGGTTATTGTTTAGGATCAAAACATAACACAATACTTTGTGTCTTTACTAACAGTATACATAGGGGAGGTATACACAATGAACATTCTTACTGTATTTATAATAGTAGCATTACTGGCAACTATCGTAACATTAGGTGTAGGACTTTCATCAATGGCTCATGGCGGTGAATACGATAAAGAGCACAGCGAACAATTTATGTTTACTCGTATTGGCTTGCAAGGACTAACAGTATTACTTTTAGTCATCGCTGCTGTAGCTGCCTATTTGATTTAAAGATAAACAAACAGCTACACCATTGGTTGTTTAGTTTACACGATTAACTTCTTAAAAGAAGTATGTAGATCTTTGTCACCACTTACGAAGATAAAACAACTAGTTTATACACTGACAAATACCTTTCTGGTTTCCACAGGGTGAAACCATATAGCTGGGCTGCTCGCTAATTGCCTGCCTTAAAATATCTCAGTATTTATTTTTATCTATTCCAAAAGTTAAGCTCAGAATCACTCTTAACTTATCTGATTTATTTAGAATTTTTTTCAGCTATCCACTGTGACATATATTTAGTGCTCATCATTGTATGATGCTTGAGCATGCTACCGGTAAAATTATTCAACCGGTGTTGATCCAGCTCATTCACTAATTTATCTAACTTCTCTATTAATTTCTTACCTAAATTTATGCCATCGAATCTATCATTCAATAATCTTTCAACATTCGCTTGTGCAGACAACCACTCATCTTCATCGGCGTACAATTTAACAGCTGCCTCAATAAAGTTGTCGATTTCATCTGCTAAAATACCCGGCCACGGTTCCTGATCATGCATCCCTTCACTACCTACCGATGTAGTCACACTTGGCGTCTGCGTGATCATCGCATCTAATAGTTTACCTTTAATCCCTGCCCCAAACCTTATTGGTGCCAGGCAAACTCGAGCATTTTCCATTACAGTATAGGCATCTTTTGCCCAACCCTTAATTATGAATCCTGTTTTAGGATTATTTAATATCGTCGCTTTTGGCGGAGGATATGAACCAAAAATATGAAGTTCTGCTTCAGGTATTTGTTTTTTAATCCTTGGCCATATTTTTTGCAAATGTAAAACTGCATCCCAGTTAGGAGCATGTCTAAAATTACCGATAGTGATAAAATGTTTTCGCTCTGAGTAAGATCTAGTTTTTGTCGGGCACGCTTTCAAATCAACCATAAAAGGCAAGTAATATAGTAAACTCGCATCTACTTTAAATTCATTTACTAATAATTCCATTTCAAAACTGGATATTATCAATGAAATATCACATCGTAATATGGCTGCTATCTCACGTCTTGCCAAATCGCTAAAAAGATCTTTCTGTGTTAGTTCACGCTCAGCCTTGACAGCCTCATGTCGTGCATTACGCAGACACTGCAAATCCTCAGTATCTAAAATTTTAAGAGCCTTTGGACAACATTTTTCAACTCTCCATCCAAACTGTTCTTCCATCATAAAGCGGTCGAACAAAACTATATCTGGTTGATAACCCGTAATATAACTATCGAAACTATCACAATTAAGAACAATACTTTTGCTTGAGATACCTTCACTTTCCAGCTCAACCATATGTTCTGTTGGTTGCGAAGGTGTAGAAAATTCAACCTGCCAGCCTTGTTCTTTAAAAAGACGCATAATCGACATCATATGCCTGCCAGCAGCTGATGAATTTGGCTCTGGCCAGACATAGCCAATCACTAATATTTTTTTCAATTATGAACTTCCGGATAAACCATTAGATATACTTCCTAATAAAGCCTTCACACTCAACGTTCAAACTATTATAAATCTAATGCACATAGAAAATATTCAGTCTGTTTTTTAAGCTGTTTAATACTTGTAGCTGTTTTAGATACCCGAAATAAACCCTGAATATAGGTCACTAAAATATATGCCAGTTGCTTCGCTTCTATCTGTCCGGTTGTATACTTATGGTCAATAGAAAGCTGCGCTCTTTCAGTAAGAAATTTCACAAATATTTTAAAATCGTTTTCCAGATAGTCCTTTAATTCATCAATACACAGCACTTCTTCTGCCATACTATTTACAATTAAACACCCTTTCGGTTCTTTTTTTGACTCAAGTGTTTTAAAAATTTCTGAAAATAAGGCTCTGATTCCATTTGAAAAATCATCATGTCCAGCTAAAGCCTCTTGCCGTTTATATGTAACTTTCTGATTATAGAAATCCAGTGATTTTAAGAAGATTGTTTTCTTATCTTTAAATGAATGATAGAAAGAGCCATTAAGCATATTCATCTCAGAAAGTAGTTGTTTTATCGATGTATTGGCATAACCCTGCCGCCAGAACAATCGCATTGCCTTTGCCAGAGCATCTGTTTCATCAAATACCTTCACTCTACCCATCGCACCTTTCCAGACATAACATAAACAGCTTTATTATACTTGAGTATTGACTCAAGTTATACATGGCGCTATATTTACATACTTGAGCAAACCATCAACTAAGGAGATAGTCATGCACGAGTGTATAGTAATTGTAAGTGGATATATCAATAACCAGGAAAAAGTAGATGCCTATAAAAACATAGCTGGGCCCGTCATGAAAAAATATGGAGCTACGCTACCACCTAAGTCATACAAGGTTGATAATATACTTGCAGGAAAACCGACACCGTCATTTTTTTTGAATATAACGTTTTCTGACATAAAAAATGCAATAGCGGCCTTTAATGATGAAGACTATAAAGCAGCCATTAAAGATCGTGATGAAGGATTTGGTGACTTAAGTATTTTTATTGCTGATTAAAGTTATAACTCGAACTACAATTCTAAGGATAATTACTTACAGCTTATTTATATCTAAGATGTAAAGGAGTAGAAGTAATTTAATCGTAACTTCTTTTACATTTTACTGAAGCAAAAAAAGCCCCGCATTAAGCGGGGCTTTTTAATGAAATGAAATATTTAAATTAAGCAGCTTTCTTTTTTCTAGAAAGGCTAAGGCCTAATAAACCAAGACCAAATAACGCCAATGTTGATGGCTCTGGTACACTTGCATTTAACACAATATTATCTAACTGTAACCAGGTACCTGAAATCTCAGTCCAGGTTACACTTGACAAACCTTCCCAGTTAAATGTAAACGTTTCAAGACCAGCAAACTCGTCAGACGTTAACGTTGTAGAAATACCACCGCCAGCTTCATAAAAACCATTAACTTCGAATTCCTGAGCATATGGACGGTTATTGTAAACATTACCAAAATCAATTGAATTCAGATCAAAAGCACCACCGCCCAGTTGAGTCA
>Ga0316206_1002638_pt1 | contig 11644 bp, 11 predicted proteins | sample 6monthpyrite_MG_FD_204942 | JGI IMG/M metagenome (GOLD analysis project Ga0316206, IMG submission 204942) | Microbial mat bacterial communities from mineral coupon in-situ incubated in ocean water Damariscotta River, Maine, United States -... | ecosystem: Environmental > Aquatic > Marine >...
GGGTAGATCGCAACAGGGAGCAACGCCAAAATTCCAAGCGCAATTGCGGCGGTGTTGAAAGTCACAAGGACGCCGAAGGACACCAGTGCTTGCACCACCATCCAAATGGCCGCGCCTTTGACAGTGACTTGCCCTGATGGAATCGGTCGCGACTTGGTGCGGGCCACTTGGGCGTCAAGCTTGCGGTCGGTGATGTCGTTCCACGTACACCCGGCGCCACGCATTAGGAACGCGCCCAAAGCGCTCCCGACGATGATCCACAGATCAAACCAGCGCAGCCCGTCAGGGTCTGCGGCGGCGGCCAGAAGCACGCCCCACCAGCATGGCAAAAGCAAAAGCCACGTACCAATAGGCCGGTCGGCGCGGCTCAGCCGCAGGTAAGGCCGGGTAACGGCGGGTGCCCACGTGTCGACCCAGTTCTGATGCACCGCATCAATGACTTGGCCCTCTGGCATTTGGCGTGTCTCGCTCATATGTTCAGCCTCATGGAACGCGCAAAAATCAGATTGTTTGTAGAGCAGCCATTGGGGCAGGGCAATTCCGTCCCGATGACGCAGCCGCAGGCAAATTATCTTTTCAATGTTATGCGCCTTGGCGTGGACGACATAGTGGCCTTGTTCAATGGGCAGGATGGCGAGTGGACCTGCCGTGTTGTCGATGCCGCCAAGCGCCGCGGCATGGTGGTTTGCGAAGAACAAACCTTGCCGTTGCAAATGCCGCCAGACCTTTGGCTTGTGTTCGCGCCGATCAAGAAGGCCCGCACAGATTTCATCGTCGAGAAAGCCGCCGAAATGGGGGCGGCCAAGATTTTTCCCGTGCAAACCGACTACACAAATTCCGACCGTATCCGGCAAGACAAGCTGCAAGCCCACGCCATTGAGGCCGCCGAGCAATGCGGCGGCACCTATGTGCCCGAAGTGGCAAACATCCAGAAGCTTTCCGCGATGTTGGGCGCATGGCCCGAGGGCCGCAACCTGCTGTTCTGTGACGAATCCATGGCGGGGCAGCCGTCGAACCTATCCAATTTGCCCTCTGGCCAATGGGCTATCGTCATCGGCCCCGAGGGCGGCTTTTCTGAGCGCGAACGCGAAACCCTCCGAAGCCATCCGCAAAGCCATGCCATCAGCCTGGGCCCCCGCGTCCTGCGCGCCGATACCGCTGCCGTGGCGGCACTAACGCTTTGGCAAACGGCGCTTGGGGATTGGACGTGATCCGGCCGGAAATCCGCGAGATGCTCGCGCGGTACGGTGAAGTTTTGGCCGGTGGGATGGTCGTCTTATTGGGCGTTCTGTCGTTCAAGCAGTTCGGCCTGTTCTGGCAGGGGCTGGGAGCGGTATTGGTTCTTGCAGGCCTCGGTATCGCGTGGACCGCTTGGCGGCGGGTGCGGCTCACGGCCAAAACACATGACGGCCCCGGCGTTGTTGAGGTCGACGAGCGGCAGATCACCTATTTCGCCCCGCTTGGCGGCGGCGCTGTGTCGATCAACGATCTGGCTCGCGTCACCATCCTGACGAATGATCAAGGGCCGTTCGCGGAAGATGTCCATTGGTTGTTGGAGGAAAACGGCGGCACCCGCCTGCTGATCCCGAATTCTGCCGAAGGGGCGGCTCAGCTTTTCGATGCGCTCTCTCCCTTGAAAGGCGTCGATTTCGAGGCCGCTATCCGCGCCATGGGCTCAACCGCCTCTGACAGCTTTGTGATCTGGGCGAAAGACCCGGCTCGCCTGCATTGACATCGACTGCAAATCGCCTCACCCCTAGACGCCAAACCAGTTAGGCGGAGCCACCGACATGTCCATTCCTCAATCCGGCGGCGGCCTGATCACCGACCATTCCCAACTCGCACAATTGCTGGCCGATGGCTGCAAGCCAAAGGAAGACTGGCGCATTGGCACAGAGCACGAGAAGTTCGGCTATTGCAAAGACACCCATAAACCACTGCCCTACGAGGGCGAGCGCTCCATCCATGCCGTCCTGTCCGGCTTGCGTGACCGCTTCGGCTGGACCCCCGTGGAAGAAGGCGGGCATCTTATTGGCCTGACCAAGGACGGCGCGAATGTGTCGTTGGAACCCGGCGGCGCGCTGGAGCTGTCCGGTGCCCCGCTGGAAAACGTCCACCAGACTTGCGACGAGGTGAATGCCCATCTGGCCGAGGTAAAATCTGTATCGGACGAAATTGGCGTCAAGTTTATCGGCCTGGGCGCGGCTCCCGAATGGAAGCACGAGGAAATGCCCCTCATGCCCAAGGGCCGCTACAAGCTGATGAACGACTACATGGAAAAAGTCGGCACCATGGGCACCGCCATGATGCGCCGCACCTGTACTGTGCAGGTGAACCTCGACTTCGGCTCGGAGGCCGACATGGTGCAAAAGATGCGCGTCGCACTGGCCTTGCAGCCCGTGGCGACCGCCTTGTTCGCGAACTCCCCGTTTTTTGAGGGCAAACTCAACGGCCACAAATCATGGCGCGCGCGCATCTGGCGCGATCTCGACCCCGACCGCACCGGCATGCTGCCTTTCGTTTTTGACGAGGGCATGGGGTTTGAGGCTTGGGTACAGTGGGTGCTCGATGTGCCGATGTATTTTGTCTACCGCGACGGCAAGTACATCAACGCGCTGGGCCAGTCTTTCCGTGATTTCCTGAAGGGCGAATTGCCCGCGTTGCCCGGTGAAAAGCCTTTGCTATCAGACTGGGCCGACCACCTGACGACGGTCTTCCCCGAAGCGCGGGTAAAGCAGTTCATCGAAATGCGCGGCGCGGATGGTGGCCCGTGGCGCAGGCTATGCGCACTCCCTGCGCTCTGGACTGGACTATGCTACGATCAAACCGCATTGGATGCCGCATGGGATGTGGCCAAAGGCTGGGACGCGGAGACCCGCGAAGCATGGCGTGTTGCAGCTTCCGTGGATGGCTTGGCGGCGGAAGTGAACGGCCTGAAAATGACCGACCTTGCCCGCGAAGTCGTGGCGATTTCCGAGTCCGGCCTGAAAGCCCGCGCTATGCCCGGCGCTGGCGGTTTGGTCCCTGACGAGACCCATTTCCTCAACGCGCTGAAAGAAAGCATCGAGACCGGCCAAACCCCTGCGGACGAGCTTCTGGCCAAGTATCACGGCGACTGGGGCGGCGACCTTAGCCGCATCTACGACGAGTTCAGCTACTAGGGTCTGACCACCGGCGCTCTGGCCAATTCATGAAGCTTCGCGAAGGGGTCATTCTTTGCGCGGCGGCGATTGGGGACATGTTTGTTGGGCTCCTTTTGGCGTTTGCCAAGAGTCTCAACATCGAATTGCGGTGGCTCTAAGGTCGAATTCCGGTTATTCGTGGTCGTCGTCGCGCACCAGCGGTACGCCGGAGCTGCCGTAGGTAATGCCTTCCGGTTCGGGGCGGCCCAGCGGGTCTTTGCCATGGCTGTTTGGTCCAACATCACCTGGCAAGGCGGCGAGGATCAGCAGGGCAAGTTGGCCGAACGGCACGAAGCCCAGCAGCATCAGCCATGCGGTCAGGCCCTTGTCGTGCAATCGGCGTGCCAGCACTGCAAGAAAAGGGGGCAGCAGCACCATCATATAGATCACAATCGGCCCGACATCTGCCTCTGTGATTTCTGCGGACGTGGCGACTGAATAGATGATGTAGCCGAATATCCCGCCATAATAGATTAAGAAGAACCACCAGAATTCGGACCGCGACGCACGCCCGCGCCACCGGATGAATTTTGACAAGCAATTGCGTAAGGCTTGGATAGGTCCCACAAGATCACCCCTTCTTTAGCTGGATTTTCTTCTCGGTGCCGCCCAATATCCGACGGATATTGGGCGCATGGCGCATCCAGATTATTGCTCCCAGCAAGGCGGCGAGCATCACGTAATCCGGCAGTCCCATAAATTGCAGCCAAAGGGGCATCAACGCAGCCGCAGCCAGTGCCGCAAGCGACGAGATGCGGAACGCCAGTGCGAAGGCCAACCATGTCAGGCACGCGGCTAGCCCAGCGAAGAAGGACAAAGCCAATAGCGTGCCTAAATAAGTCGCCACGCCTTTGCCGCCGTTAAAGTTCAGCCAAACCGGGAAGACATGGCCGATAAAAGCCGCGAGGCCCGCCAATTGCGCGGCATCTTCGCCGACAAAGAACCGCGCCAGCAGAACCGCGATCCCGCCTTTACCTGCGTCCAGCAACAGCGTCGCCAGTGCGGCGGTTTTGGAGCCGGTGCGCAACACATTGGTCGCACCGATATTGCCCGAGCCGATATCGCGCAAATTGCCCAAACCCATAGCTTTGGCGATTACCATCCCGAACGGGATGGAGCCGAGCAGGTAGGACGCAACTGCGACGAAGGCCAGCAGGTAGGGGGCGGTTACAATCTCAGGCACGGGTGTATACCTCCGCGCCGCCAACAAAAGTTCGAAGCACGCGGCCTTGCATCCGTTGACCGTCAAACGGTGTGTTCTTGGACTTGGACCGCAGCGTTTCACGGTTCAGAACGAACGGCGTGTCAGGGTCAAACAAAACCAAATCAGCGGGCGCTCCGACGCTCAAGCGTCCACCGTCCAGACCCAGCCGTTTGGCAGGGTTTAACGACAGCGCGCGCCACAAGGTTGGCAGGTCAACCGCACCGGCGTGCAGCAGGCGTATGGCAGCAGGCAGCAGGGTCTCCAACGCGACGGCACCGGAGGCCGCTTCCTCGAACGGCAGGCGTTTGCTTTCCTCGTCTTGGGGTGTGTGCATGGAACAGATCACGTCGATCAGCCCCGAGGCCACCGCCTCAACCATCGCCAAGCGGTCTTCCTCGGATCGCAAGGGCGGCTTTACTTTGAAGAAGGTGCGGTAGTCGCCCACGTCCAACTCGTTCAACGTCAGGTGGTGGATCGAAACGCCAGCGGTGACGTCCAGACCTTGCGCCTTGGCACGTTCCAGAACGGGCAGGGCGATGGCGGTGGATATCTGGTCGGCGTGGTAGCGCACGCCCGTCATCTCGACCAAGGCCAAATCTCGCTCCAGCCCCATCCGCTCCGCCATTGGCGACACGGCGGGCAACCCGCGCAAGGACGCAAACTTGCCCGACGTCACGGCGCTGCCTTTCGACAATCCGGGGTCTTGCGGGTGGCCCATGACCAGCGCGCCGAGGCTGCGGGCGTAGACCATAGCGCGGCTCAGCACCTTGTTGTCACTCACCACGTTGTCGCCATCTGAAAACGCCACAGCGCCTGCATCCATCAAGAAACCCATCTCGACCATCTCGCGGCCCGCGCGGTCTTTGGTCAGCGCGGCCATTGGGGCGATGCGCACAGGTGCCATTTCCGCCCCGCGACGTTTGGTGAATTCCAGCGTTTCTGGGGTGTCGACGGTAGGGATGGTGTCGGGGCGGGTGACCATGGTGGTGACACCGCCCGCAGCCGCTGCCAGACCGGCGGTACGGAAGCTTTCCTTGTGCCGCTCGCCGGGCTCGCAAACCTTAACGCCAATGTCGACAATGCCGGGGGCGAGATACTTGCCGCCACAGTCTATCCGATTCCCTACGGGGAATTTATTATCATTTAGATCAATATCATGCGGCAGTATTTCGTTGATTCGACCATCTTTGATGAGCAAAGCACCGAGCGTCTCCGTCCGGGCCTCTGGGTCGATCAGTCGTGCGTTGGTGAGAAGCAGGTCAGCCATCAGAACCCTATGTAGTAAAAGAAGACCCAAGCGAAGGCCGCAAAAAACGCCGCCATCGCGATTAGTGCCAGCCGCGCGCCAAAACCGCGTTTCGGGCTGGCTTCGGGGGTGGGGCCGGTCAGCACACCTTTGGCGGCGTCGCTTTCCAACGGGGTGAATTTCGGTGCGGGTGCTTTGCCCTCGGGATAGGTGGCGATGAACTTGGCCTCACCAGTCAGCGTTAGGGTCACTGGGCCAGTAAATGCGGCGGAGCGAATAAGGGCGACCGTGCCTTCAATTGCATCAAGCAATGCGGAGTCTTGCGGGGGCGGGGTGATGTCGTAGCCGTTAGCGAGTAGCCCGCTTAGCCCCATGCCATCCACGGAGTCGGTCTGTACAACTTGTACGTCTTGTACACCAAGAGTGTACAATCCCAAGGCCTGCGCCAACGGGTCCAGCCCGCCCGTAATTTCGATCTCCCTGAAGAGTGAATCACTGAGCGCGAAAACGCGCAGTTTCCCGTGTTCGGTGGCGCTTATGGAAAGATCAGACATTCCGCGTCAACCCCCCAGCCAGATCATCAAAAAGGTAAACGCAAAGATGCCCAGCAGCGCATACATCGCCACCTTGCCGGACATGCGGGGGTCCTTTGGCTCGTTCACACCATCACCCCTTGCCCCATTGCGGCTTCGCGCCGCGTGCGCACCAGCAACTCCATCGCGGCCATGCGGACGGCGACGCCCATCTCGACCTGCTCTTGAATCACCGAGCGGTTGATGTCGTCAGCGAGAACGCCGTCAATCTCGACGCCGCGGTTCATAGGGCCGGGGTGCATGATGATGGCGTCGGATTTGGCATAGGACAGCTTTTCGGAGTCTAGTCCGTAGCGGTGGTAATACTCGCGCTCGGACGGGATGAAGCCGCCATCCATGCGTTCCTTCTGGAGGCGCAGCATCATCACAACGTCCACGTCCTGTAAGCCCTCGCGCATGTCCTCGAACACCTCAACGCCGAACTCGGATATGCCGGATGGCATCAAGGTCGGCGGGCCGATCAGGCGCACTCGGTTTTCCATTTTGCCCAAAAGCAGGATGTTGGAGCGCGCCACACGGCTATGGGCGATATCGCCGCAAATGGCGATGGACAGCCGGTGCAGACGACCCTTTGCGCGGCGGATGGTCAGCGCATCCAGCAGCGCCTGCGTGGGGTGTTCGTGCCGCCCGTCGCCTGCGTTCAGCACGGCACAATTCACTTTCTGGGCCAGCAGGTCCACCGCCCCGGAGTGCGGATGGCGGACAACCAACAAATCGGGGTGCATGGCGTTGAGGGTCAGGGCGGTGTCGATCAGCGTTTCGCCTTTTTTCACCGAGCTGGCCTGCATCGCCATATTCATCACGTCCGCGCCAAGGCGCTTGCCTGCGATTTCGAACGACGCCTGCGTGCGGGTGGAGTTCTCGAAGAACATGTTGATTTGGGTCAGCCCCGCCAGCGTATCGGAATGCTTCACGTCGCGGCGGTTCAGGTCGACATATTGATCGGCCAGATCAAGAAGAGTGGTAATTTCATCGGGGCCAAGATGCTCAATCCCTAGCAGATGCTTCGCGCGGAATGTCATTTGGGCCCTCTCGTAATTTTACCGGGTTATAGGGGCGAGCGATCAGTCGGGCAAGGCCGTCCTGCGACCGTTGTGCCCCCGTTATGCCATTGTGGGGGCCGTGCGGCCAGACTAGGTTTGGCACATGGAATCGTCACTCGACTTTCACACGGCCAAAGCGCTGTTGGACTGGCATGTAGACCTTGGCGCTGATGAAGCGATCGGGGACGTGCCGATCAACCGCTATGACGTGCCCAAGGATGCCCCGAAAGCGGCCAAGCCCAAACCTGCTGAGGCTGCACCAGTGGACGAGCAGCAAGGCCCAGACCCCGTGGCTGTCGCCCGCCAGATGGCGCAGGGCGCACAGGATCTGGACGAGCTGAAAGTCGCGATGGCGGCGTTCCCGCATTGCGACTTGAAGAACGGCGCCCGCAATCTGGTATTTTGCGACGGGACCGCAGGGGCGAAAGTCATGGTGATTGGCGAGGCCCCCGGACGCGAAGAGGACAAGCAGGGTAAGCCATTTGTGGGCCCCGCAGGCCAGCTTTTGGACGCAATGTTCGCCGCCATAAGCCATGGGCGCGAGCACGCGGAGAACCCGATCTACATCACCAACGTTCTGCCATGGCGCCCGCCGCAAAACCGCGACCCGCAGCCCGAAGAAGTGGCGATGATGCTGCCGTTTCTGGAGCGCCATGTCGCACTGGCCAATCCTGACGTGCTGGTGCTGATGGGCAACCACGCCTGCGACGCCTTGCTGGGCCGCAAAGGCATCACCAAAATGCGCGGCACGTGGGTAGAGGCTCTGGGTAAGCCAGCCTTACCGATGCTGCATCCGGCCTATCTGCTGCGCATGCCCCACGCAAAACGCGACGCTTGGGACGACCTGTTGAGCCTTCAAGCGAGGCTGCGCGGGTGAGGCGGCTTGATACATCCCCGCCACCAAAGGAGGCCACGTGACCCGTATTGACGAGAGCAAAGACTTTGTGCCGGTACGGATCGCCGTGATGACCGTATCTGACACGCGCAAAGCCGAAGACGACAAATCGGGCACCACCTTGGTGGAGCGCTTACAAGGCGCGGGGCATACGCTCGCCGCCCGCATGATCTTGCGTGACGAGCGTGAAGAGATTGCCGAACAACTGCGCATATGGTGCGCCAACCCCGAGATCGACGTGATCCTGACCACCGGCGGTACAGGACTGACGGGGCGCGATGTGACCGTCGAGGCGCACCGCGATGTTTATGAGAAAGAGATCGAAGCGTTTGGGACTGTGTTCACCATCGTTTCAATGAACAAGATCGGGACATCTGCTGTGCAGAGCCGCGCCACCGGGGGCGTCTCAAACGGGACTTACTTGTTCGCGCTGCCCGGAAGTCCGGGTGCGTGCAAGGATGCTTGGGACGAAATTCTGTCGCTGCAATTGGATTATCGTCACCGTCCTTGCAACTTTGTGGAGATTTTTCCGCGATTGGACGAACATAAGCGACGGAAGTGACGATACGGCACGTTTAAGTCAGAGGAGTTGGACGTGCGCCCATTTGCGCTCTACATGTTATGAGTGATTTTCCGGAGTATGATCGCATATGCGCTTTTTTCGCCGTAGCCTTGTAGGCCTATTTCTGATGGCCCTAACCGTGGGGTTGCTCGCTGTGGGGGGCAACACCGTCTATAGCTCTTTGAAAGAGCGATGGGCCCGCGAAGGAATATCGCGCCCCGCCCGCGAGCGGGTGTTTTCAGTTAACGTCATAGCTTTGGAGCCGAGCACGGTCACGCCCGTTTTGACCAGCTTTGGCGAGGTCCGATCCCGCCGCACGCTTGATTTGCGCGCGCCAGTGGGCGGGACGGTGGTCGAGTTGTCGCCGGACTTCCTTGAGGGTGGTGCCGTGCGCAAGGGCCAGCTACTGGCCCGCATTGACCCTGCTGACGCCCAAACCGCCGTCGATGTTGCCCGCACCGATCTGGTGGAGGCCGAAGCGGACTTGCGCGAAGCACGCAATGCCTTGGCGCTGGCACAAGACGACTTGACGGCCGCGCAGGAGCAACTGGCCTTGCGCGAACGCGCCCTTCAACGCCAACGCGACCTGAAAACGCGCGGTGTCGGAACCGAGGCCACCGTCGAGACAGCGGAATTGGCCGAAGCCAGCGCAAAACAGGCCGTTTTGTCGCGCCGTCAGGCCATTCAGCAGGCAGAGGCACAAGTCAGCCAGACGCGGACCTTGATAGAACGCCGACGCATTAATCTGGCCAATGCGGAGCGCCTGTTGGCCGACACCGAAGTGTTCGCCGCCTTTGATGGCCGGCTGTCTGGCGTGACCGCAACCGAGGGCGGATTGGTGGCCAATAACGAGCAACTGGCGGAGCTGCTCGACCCGGACGCGCTGGAAGTGTCCTTCCGTGTCTCTACCGCACAATACGCGCGCCTTCTGGATGAGGCGGGCATGCTGACGCTCGCACCTGTGACGGTGACGCTGGAAGTGCTTGGCACAGACCTGAGCTTCGAGGGTCGCCTGACGCGCGAAAGCGCGGCGGTTAGCGAAGGCACGACGGGGCGGCTTCTTTTCGCGGATTTGTCGGACACTCGAGGGTTGCGGCCCGGCGACTTTGTCACCGTCGCGATCGAGGAGCCCGCGCTGGAGCGGGTGGCTGTGGTGCCGTCAGCGGCGGTCGACGCCGCTGGGGCCGTTTTGGTTTTGGGAGAGGACGACCGCCTTGAAGACGGCGAGCTCATCGTGCTGCGCCGCCAAGGGGATGATGTGATTGTTCGTGTGCGCGGACTACGTGGTCGCGAAATCGTGGCTGAACGCTCTCAATTGCTGGGGGCGGGCATAAAAGTAAAGCCGTTGCGTGGAGATCGCGCGATGCCGGAAGCGCCGGAAATGGTGGATCTGGAGCAAGATCGCCGTGCCAAGCTGATTGCCTTTGTCGAGGCCAACAAGCACATCCCCGAAGAGGTGAAGACCCGTATGCTAACCCAGCTGGCCGAGCCACAGGTACCCGCCGACATGGTGGAGCGGCTGGAAAGCCGCATGGGGAGCTAGGCTATGAGAGGGGCAATCGCATCCAAAACTGGCGGTGTACTGTCTTACTTTACCCGCCACCGCACCGCGGCGAACCTGCTTCTCGTGTTGATGATCGCCATGGGTGCCGCCGCCGTTCCGCGCATGAATACCCAGTTTTTCCCCGATGTCGTGGTCGACAGAGTCTCTGTCAATATCCAGTGGGATGGCGCGGGGGCGGATGACGTGGATGGCGCGATTGTCCAGCTGTTAGAGCCCGCGCTGCTTACGGTTGAAGGGGTCGAAAGTTCTAGCTCGCAGTCCCGCGAGGGCAGCGCCAGCATCAACCTGGAGTTCGAGCCGGGTTGGGACATGTCCCGCGCCGCCGATGATGTGCAAGTGGCGGTCGACAGCGTGTCGAACCTGCCCGAAGACGCAGAGGAGCCGACTGTACGCCGTGGCGCATGGCGCGACAGGGTCACAGACGTCGTTATTTCCGGCCCAGTTTCTGTCGAACAGCTGGGCCGCTTTGCCGATGAATTCGTAATCCGTCTGTTTGCAGCGGGAGTAACCCGCGCGACCATTCGCGGCGTGGCGGCCCCCGAGACGATCGTGGAGGTGTCCTCGTTATCGCTGATCCGCAATAACGTCACAATGGCCGAAATTTCCGAGGCCATTCGCGGCGAAGCCTCTGCCGACCCCGCGGGTGACGTGGATGGCGCGAATGCCCGCGTGCGTACGGGCGTGGCCAAACGCAGTGCCGACCAGATTTCGGGGATCGTGCTGCGCTCCAACACCGACGGATCGAAGCTGACCATCGGCGACGTGGCGACGATCCTTGTGGGAAGCACCGACCGGGAACGCGCCTATTTTGTGGGTGAGAACCCTGCCGTGTCCGTCCGGGTTGATCGTAGCAACCGCGGTGACGCCATCGCCATTCAGGCTAAGGTCCAGGATGCCGCTGACGATCTGGAACTGACGCTGCCGGAAGGTACCAAGGTGGAACTGATTCGCACCCGCTCCGAGGCGATTTCGGGGCGCTTGAACATCCTGCTGGATAACGGGTTGGTGGGGCTTGGGCTGGTGGTGCTTTTGCTGTTCCTTTTCCTCAATGCGCGCACGGCTTTCTGGGTCGCTGCGGGGATTCCGGTGGCCATGTTCGGTGCCATTGCGCTGATGTATGCGGCGGGGATTACCGTTAACATGATCTCCCTATTCGCGCTGATAATCACACTGGGCATTGTGGTGGATGATGCCATCGTGGTGGGAGAGCACGCAGATTTTCGCGCCACGACACTCGGAGAGGATCCGGCCACCGCAGCAGAAAACGCTGCGCGACGCATGGCGCAGCCGGTTTTTGCCGCGACCATCACCACGGTCATTGCCTTCTTTGGACTGGTGGCGGTGGGCGGTCACTT
>Ga0316206_1002639_pt1 | contig 11643 bp, 9 predicted proteins | sample 6monthpyrite_MG_FD_204942 | JGI IMG/M metagenome (GOLD analysis project Ga0316206, IMG submission 204942) | Microbial mat bacterial communities from mineral coupon in-situ incubated in ocean water Damariscotta River, Maine, United States -... | ecosystem: Environmental > Aquatic > Marine >...
GCTAGCAAACCTGTGTCAGCAGCTTTTTCACGGGCTTTTTTCTGTGTTTTAGTTAATGGTTTTAATTTTTCTTTTTTCTTAGGTAGTTTCTTTACCTTAGGTTTTGGTTTGGCAATGGGTTTAGGTTTTGGCTTGGGTTTAACAACCTTAGGTTTTGGCTTTTCTTTTTTCTCAAGAATAAAATTAGCGATACGTTCAGGTACAGCAACTTTAGCTTCACGATCGGGTTCTGGTACGTCTATAGAAGACATAACCAGAGCAAATATTAAAGCAACCGCAATCGTGATAGCGGTTATTAGCTTAAATTGAGAGTCACCCCTTCCCTGTGGGCGCCAGCCTAATGCCAGCTGTTCGTAATAAGCAGCAGACACTAGCTATTTTCCCCCGATGCCGCTTTTTGCATTGCTGCAAAGGCAATCTTTGTGTAATTAGCTTCTCGACAGGTGGCTAATATTTTTCTTAATAATTCGTATGGGATATTTTCATCACCCATTATCGTTACCGCTTTACCTTTAATCTTTCCATCAGGGCTTTTAATTACACGGGTTTTAGATGATTGAAATATAAGTTCCTTTTCAAGCCCGGCTATACGTGGTGATGCATCCTGCATAATAGTGTTGATTATCGCAACTTCTCTGCCCTGTACAAGAATACTTCTTTGTGTAACAGAAATAATTAATGTTTCTTTTGGTGCTTTAGTCGCTGTAGACGTTGGTAGATTAATGTCTTTTTTCTTAGGCAACTGATGAACATTAGATGAACTTACTAAGAGGAAGAAAACCAGAATAGTAAATATATCCATTAATGAAACAAGATTTAATGCGGGCTGTTTACGACGTGCATGGTGACGTTCCATTCTTTTTGCACGTTTTGATTTATTCATCATTTTGCAGCACCTCCATTATTTGTAGTATTAGCTGCAGGTGCAGCTGCTTCTACTAATTCGGGCGCGTCGCCAATAGAAATATTGGGGAATAGTTCAACTGTGGTTACTTCAAAAACCTGTACTACATCTGCGTATCGAACTCTATCCATAACCTTAATAAGAGTTTTATAGTTAATTTTTGGTTCTAGAAGTAATGTAATGCTCTGCTCATCGGGGAAGCGAGCTTTGATTTCAACCAATATATCGGTGAATGTTTTCCAGTTTGTGCTTTCTTCAGTGCGTGCAAAGTATTTAATACGACCAAGATTGGCATCTCTTATTTCAAAACTGTCTTTACGAATAACGAGCTCAAGTTGTAATTTTATTTTTTCTTCCTGTTTTGCGATTGCATTTTTGGAAGGTAAATTAAGCTCTAGTACGGTTACACGAGAAAACACTGCTGTAATTAAAAGAAATGGAATCAGGATTACCATTAAATTTAAAAATGCAGTGATGTTTAGTTCAACATCGTCACGTATGTGTTTTCGCCTGACAAGTTTCATTCGTATCTCTTATACCTGTTTATTAGCTATTGGTTTTCAGATAGACCTAAGGACTAGTCTTTAGCAATCAGGTTTAAACACTTTACAGCAGCCATTTCGATATTATCGACCAGTCGTGCAGTTTTAGTAACCAGGTAAGAATGAATTAGAATCAGTGGGATAGCAGCAACTAGTCCAAATGCAGTCGTGTTCATCGCTACCGAGATACTGGCAGATAATAAATCAGCTTTTTCAGCTGGGTCAGCAGAAGCAACAGCTGTAAAGGCATCGATCAGACCTATAATGGTACCAAGTAGGCCAAGAAGAGTTGCTATATTGGCGTATGTAGCAAGATAATGAGTTCTTTGTTCCAGTTCAGGCATTACTTCCATCATGCCTTCTTCCATTGCAGACTCGATATTTTCTCGAGGTGCATTTGTGCTTTTACGAGCAAAGCCATAATTCAACATTGTCGATAATGGCGTTTTAACCGCTTCGGTTAATTTCATTGCCCGGGCATAATCTTCAGCTTTTAACATGGGCACAAGTTGTTCCCATACTTTTTTAGTTCTGCCCTGTGTTTTAGTGATATAAAGGAATCGTTCAATTGCGATAGCAAGGCCAATTGCCAATACCACCAGGATGATATACATAAATGTACCACCGTCTTGAAAAAAGCCTACAAAACCCATGTGAATCCCCTTTGAAATCAAATTTTTGCCAATTCTATAGCCTTTTACAGATTCGGCAAACTATTAATTAGCTATTAAGTAAATATACCTGTAATCCTGACATCAGTATGTGGAAAATTACAGTTAGATCATATTACTACTCTATATGAACAGCTAAATCAGCTGAGTATAATACAGTAATAAAGATTAAAATTTAGTCATCAACATCACTATTTTTAAAGAATGCGATGGTCTTCATAAAAACAGACGAATCATCTGCTGCTTGGTCTGTATTTGTAGCGTTAGTATCTAGCTGGTTACTCTCAATTCTGCGTCCATTAAATTCTTCATCAATTGTATCAATGATTAATTTACGCTGAGACCTATACTCATCTAAACGAATATGGTTCTGATAATAATCTTTTGAGAGTTCTCTTAATTTTGCTGAATAACTGATATCACTCATCACCATTACCTCAATTCCCTCAAAACTCTAAATCCAGTAGCTATATCTGCAGAACCATTGTGAGCAAGACTAGTGGTTACATCACAATCTTCCATGCTTTGTTCAAAAGACCCGCCAACTGCAACCAGTTTACGGCCTTTATCATAAACCCATTCCTGAACATTACCTACGTAATTAACTAAGCCCCAGCTGTTCTGTTTACCAATATTTGTAGATACCAGTTTACCGCCTTTTTGAATGCCACGCGTACTTAACTTACAGTTTCTGTTTGCATCGAGTTTTTTACGTCTTGATTTAGCAGCATAAACCCACTCATTTTTAGTTGGTAAACGATACTTCTGACCAGACTGCTTACTTAACCATTTAATGTAAGACTTTACGACTTTAAAAGTTAATTTAGATGCGGGTAATAAACTGTCCTTACCTGTAAGTGGTTTACAACTGCTCGACTTCTTACAAAATGTATTTAGTTCTTTTATTGAAACTTCATACTTTCCTATAGCAAAGGTCTTAAATTTAGAATTCCCGGGTATTACCACCAAAACAGGGCCACTACCAGCATCTTTAATTTTATCTTTGCAAATTGCGCGTTTACCTCGTGCACCTAGACCAGCAAGTGATTTATCACAGGGGTCACGTGACTGTATTTCAATAGCAGCGAGTACTCTATTTGACTTAAAAATACGCAAACTATGATCTTTGGCTTCACGCGCACGTTCTGGAAAAGCTTTTCCTGTTTGTTTAATACAGGCAGCCAATGAATTTATCAGGTTATTTTTAAGACCGTTATAACGCGTTCGATCAAGATCACGTAATTTATCTATAGCTGTCTCAAAATTTCGCATATTGAGTCTGCCCTGACACTTTAGTTGATTGTTTACATTACCCAGAGCAACATCAAATAATTGAACTTCTTTCTGTTTTACCGTCAATTTTTTCTTAACTACCTGTTTTCTTTTCTGTTGAGCAAGCATATTAGCCTGTTCCTGCTCAGCTTGTTTTTCTTTTCTGTTTTTGTTGAGTTTAATAGATGCCGCAATTTCCTGTGTTTTAAGATTCAAAACATCATGGTCATCAGTATATCTTTTGGCGTTTTTAATTAAATGTTTAGCTTTACTATACTTGTAGCCTTTTATAGCTTCGGTTATTTCATTTAAGTACAGGTTATACGCAACTACTTTCTGTTCTAGTACCCAGGGGTCTTCACCTTTTGTTAAGACCAGTAAGTCTTTTATATCTTTCCAGGTAGAATCTTCCCAGGGATCAGTAAAGGTAGGATTCTTTAATAAAGCAGTTAAGTCTTCTTTGTAGAAATCAATTCGTATTTTTAATTCAAGTTCATTTCGAATGTCAAACTCTGAATAAGGATCTACAGGTTTTTCCTGAATGAATAAAAAATAACCTGTTATAACAACCGAGAGTAGTAACGCAAAAACGGTAGCCATTCTGTTTGGAGCTTTAAGCTTCGGAGATATGGCTTCAAGAAACTTCTCAACTGATTCCATTCTATCTTCGCGTTTAAATGAAATAGCTTTTTCAATTGCCCGCCACTGATACTTTTTAATATTGTTAATGCGTTTTGGTTTTAGCTTTTGTCTTTCTGCTTCATCCGCAGGTACTTTGTTGTAAGGGTGAGAGCCGGTAAATAACTCATATGCAACCAAACCTAGTGCATAAATATCATCGCGTATATCTGGTTCTTCACCTTCTAACATTTCAAGACTGGCATAAGCCGGCGTTAATGCACCTAAATTTCCTGCATCAAATACGGTTTTGTCTTCAGGGTTATCTTCAAGGTGCTCAACTTTAGAAACCGCTCGTGCGATACCAAAATCAAAAACTTTTGCAATACCCCGCTGTGTAACAAAAACATTGCCGGGTTTAAAGTCTGAGTGAATGATTTTTTCAGCATGAGCATGTGATAATGCTGATGACATGCCTTTAATTATTGCCCAGGCATCATCAGTTGGTAAACCTGTAGATTTGTATTGTCGTATTAATTGGTCTAGTGGCTGACCATCCATGAACTCCATGGTCATAAATACTGTGTCACCATCTCTATCAAAGTCAAAAACATTCACAATATTAGGATGAGCTATTCGTTGTGATTTTCTTGATTCTCTCTGCAAAGAAATAAAAGCTTCGGGATGCGCTTTAAATTCTTCACTTAATACTTTTATAGCAACATAAGGGTCACGATCCTGCGCTTCTACTTTAAGCAGGTCTTTAGCTTTATAAACAATACCCATACCGCCAGCACCTAGAACACTTTCTAGAACAAAACGATCTTTTAGTATGCCGTGCTCGCCTACTTTTACTTCAGAGGCTAAAAATTGCCCGGTAGATAAAGTAGGATCAGTGCTATCGGGTGTTTTATCTGAATTTGTTACTGGTGTAATTCTAGTTTTATTTTCTGGAGGAACTACATTAGGCTTAAATTTTGTGACATCTGGTGAGGCAGCTGCTTTTTTAGCAGGCGCAACTCTGGTTTTATCATCTGTAAATTGAGCTGCTTTTCCAGGTTGGGCTACACGAGTTTTGTCATTATCAACAGACTGAGCTGTGGTTTTATTTGTTGGAGCAATTCGTGTTTTATCATCGGAACTTGCATTGTTTACTGATCTTTTTGATGGCGCAATACGCGTCGCGTCATCTGAGATCGGCGTTTTGGATGCAGGTATTTTGATTTTAGTTTTATCTGATTCGTTATCACTCATTATGAATCAACTTATTCCTGCAAAATTACTTGGGTTGAATAGGCTGCATCGGGTTCACCTTTTACCAGTATTACCGATACATTGTCGTTAGCACCATTATCAAGAGCTTTCTGAATTAATGTATCTATGGCCTCCTGTAAGGGTAAGCTGGATAAAGTTTGCGCGATTTCATCTTTGGGTACCATGTTATAAAGACCATCACTACAAAGTAAAAAAGTGTCGCCAAGTTGTACGCTAAAAACATTAATATCAATATAAATATCAGGACTTGCACCTATTGCGCGAGTAATAACATTCGAGTCCGGATGTACTTCAGCTTCTTCTGGTGTTAAAAAACCTTGTTGTACAAGCTCTTCAACCTGACTGTGGTCACGTGATAGCTGTATAAAATTATTATTACGAAAGCGATAGAGTCGAGAATCTCCTGCCCATAAACAAATACCTACGTGACCTTTTATAGCCAGTGTAACTATAGTGCTACCAAGTGTACGACCGTCAAGCATGATATCAGCGTATTCAAGTATTCGATGATTTACATCTATTAATCTATCTTCTACAGAATCAATGAATTCATTCAAAGACGATTTATTGGTAACTTCAGAAAGAGATTTTACAATCATATTGCTGGCAACATTGCCTGCTTCATAACCACCCATACCATCAGCAACAGCCCAAAGTTGTACCTCAGGCAGTGAGATTATGGAATCTTCATTAACATCTCTGACCATGCCTACGTTGGTTTCCTCTACGGATCGCCAACGAATGGGGCGTCTGATCGTTGTATCACTCATAAACCGGTTTCCAGATTTTGTAAGTTGTAGGGAATCTTCCAGTCTCTTTGCTGCCACTGTCCATCTAACATGGATGCAATGCCACCTATGGGTGGTAATCCCTGACAACTAAATAACATCGGGCTTATTAATTGTGAGCCTGATGTTTGCCATATACTATAACTCGATAAACCAGATGTTAAAGCTGCACTAAGTATATAAGGTAACGCAGTTTTCATCTGTTCAGAACCGGTTCCTAAACCAAATAACATTGGCCCCATTTCACCCAGATTGTATGTGGGCAGGTAATTTTCATTAGAAGTAATATTGATTTCATCAGTCATGCTAATTAAAGCATCAGCATCTATGCTGCCATCTAAAGCAGATAAACATTGTGACTCAAGTTGATCGAACCAATGAGTTTGTTCCAGCATAAACTTTACCGGATTCACATCAGGTTCAAAAGGCTTAACTAAACTGATGGGGAAATAACGACCAACTCTATCTACACTGGGCATCATTAGTCCTGCCCACATATTGCTATCAATGACACCTGGTGATAATACAAACCGCCAGATTGGACTGGTTAAATAAATATCCAACCAGTCATCACCCATTTGTTCCTGAGAACCAGAAATAAAATGCTGCAACCATTCATCCCATGGTGTAATGAAGGATGAATTTAAATTGCGGAATATGAAATCGCCATAAGAAGGCAATTTACCATAAAGTCCTATTTGTAAATCAGAATTCATATTGAGTAAATCTCTAAATTATTCTTTAAATAGTCCATTAAATATTATTAGGGCACTTAAACGAGCCCAGTAAGTTTTGACTAAACGGATTGTTAACACTTTTCGCTTTAATCAAGTATTTTATATTGTGCTTAACTTTAGAAATCTTATTCTTTTCTTTGTCTTTATCGTCTACTAATTCAGTAACAACATAAGTTACAAGATAAACATTAGATTTTCTGGTTTTCTGAATCTTTGATCGGTCCTGCAATTTAAACCAGGCCCATGGACCATCAAAAGCCTTTTCATGACGATTCTCATCAATGTCTTCAAATACAATACGAACACGTTTATTTTCATCTTCACCTGACCAGTTTAAATCTTTCCAGAACTTAGGGCCGTGATTATAAGTTATGCGTTGATTGCCTACTTCAAGTAAGAAACGAGCATCAATTTTATCCATCTTATAAGGTTTTAACTGAAATGATACACTGGGTATTTCAGGGTTTTTTCTAAAGAAAACATTCTTGATGATTTGCGCGCGTTGTATCTGTTTTAAAGTAGCTGAATTTAATCCTAGAGAGTGGTTGTCAACTACACGGTTAGACCAGCCCTTTCGTGTATTAATAAAGGGCTTAACAAGCTCAGTGTAAAATTTATCCATCGTGCCTGCGGGTTTAAAGAACTCACTAAAGTCAAATAATGCAAGCTCATCTCCAGAAGAACGTTTAAGCGGATAACGCCCCGCGAGTGCCTGAGAGTACTGGCTATAAACCTGATTTTTCCATTCACTGTTTACATACTGATGAGCTGAAGAGAGAATAATTTTCCATGTCTCATCTGAAATTGATATCAGCCAGCGCTTAACTGGGTCGGGGGTTTTCTTTGAGAAACTTCTTAAAGAAGTAATCGCATTACCGGCACCACTCATATAACGAGCTTTAGCAATTTCATATGCTTTTTTGTTTGGGTCAGGTGCTACGGAAATTTCACCCAGAAAATCCTGAAGCTGCTGTACCTTCTGTACAATTGAAGTAATTGGTGCAGGTTTCTTACCACTTTCTCTAAGCAGAACATTCATATCCCTGAATTGTTGGTCAACTTTAGTGCCTTTAAACTTGTTAGCCATAAAACCGGTAACTGCACCGGCCTTTCCTTCACCGTGATCATCATTCATATTCTGCATTAATTGTGATGATAATTGAGTGTTAGATGAACTTACCTGCAAGATTGATAGTAATGGCGAGTAAACAGGATCAGTGAAACTGGCTAGCACTTCACCAGCCTGTTTAACGCTTTTGAATTCAGCAATTTTCAAAGCTTCAAAAACTTTTTTCCAGTGTGAAATATAATCAGCCATATACAGGCCTTTTACACGCTCACTAATTTCATCTAAATCATCTTTAACAAAATCAACTCTAGCATTTTCATCATCAGATAAGACCCAGCGTTCATTTACAATATCAGCTATAACCGGTGAGTCCGTTGAGAGATCTATATTGTCATAACCTTCTTTGGTAAACATATATGGCACTAGCAATGCGCGTTCGGTTGAAGGTGTAATAGTGTAAGAGTCACGAACAGCTTCACCAAACATATTTAAAATATCAATTTTCTGATTAAATTCTGGTTTAGTTCTAATACGACTGTAGATACGTTTATGTACAGGGACTCTTAATAATGTGTTTCTTGTTTGACTCACTACACGACTATTAAGTTGTGACGGTTTTAATTCAAGCTCAAGTAAAGCTTTTAAATGTAACTCCAGCTCTTTTCGTTTAGACGCTTCACCCTGCATATTTTGCGTCCAGTCTGTAATAAACCAGTCCGATATTAATTGTTTATCCATGTGTTCAATTTTGTTGAACATGAGGTATGTTCTAAAACTGCTGTAAAGGTCGCCTCCCTGATGGCCCTTTTGAATTTGTTTTTCAAGATAATTAATAATTCGAGGTAGGAATAGTTCTCTTAACTGAGCTTCATATGCATCGTTCGCAGAATCATCTACATTGCCATCATATAAGCCCATTCCAGACAGCCACGGGTGATCATCCTGGTCATAAACAATGCTTGCTTTAGCTAGTGCGTTTAAAGTAGGTAAAACAACGCGTAAATCTTTGTTCCATAAACTAAGGCGTTTATTCTCGGCATTAAATTCCGCGATATAAGATTCAACCTCAGACATAAACATATTATGTCGGGTAACGCTACCAGCCCACACGGTTAACAAACCAATTGTTACCAGTGCAATGGATGCATATGCTGCACGTTGAGCCCACTTAATAATGACTTCAAATTTACGATTTGAACCGACAAGCTCTGCTTCCGGGAAAATAACTTCTCTAAATAAATTGCCAAGAAAAAAACTCTTACCCTGTGCTTGCTGTAGTTGTACATTTTCACGAGCAAAACCAAAATTTGATGAAACAGACGACATCATTCTGTCAATAGGTGTACCGTCCTGGGTACCACTAGTAAAGTAAATGCCGCGTAAATATGGCTGAAACTGAAATCTGTTTTTAACGAAAGTTTGTTTAACAAAACTGTCGATAACAGTCTTAAGGTTTTCAACCTGCTGTGGAAAACCCTGTATAGCAGCGCGGCGTTTTACATCACGTTCTGTATGTATACGTGACAGTTCTCTGGAGTACAGTCTCTCAAGTAACTTATTATATTCTGCGTCCAGGTATTCAAAGTCTGGACTTTGAGATGGTTTAGGAGCATTGGGTAAAGAGATGCCCCATACCTGTTCTCTTTCTTCTTTACTTAAATCTTCAAAGTATTCTGTAAAGCCGGAAGCCAGATCAGCTTTGGTAAACATCAGATAAATAGGGAAACGGATTTCAAGCTTATCCATTAACTCATCAATACGTGTCCTGATAACTTTTGCGTGTTGCACACGCTCTTCTTCAGTTTGTAAAAGTAAGTCGTGAATACTGATTGCGATAATCGCGCCATTAATCGGACGGCGACGACGATTCTTTTTAAGTAAAGATAAAAAACCTTCCCAGGCACTACTATCTACAACTTTATGACTATCCTGAGTTGTATAACGGCCGGCTGTATCAATTAATACCGCTTCGTTGGTAAACCACCAGTCACAATTACGTGTGCCGCCTATGCCCTGTAAAGCCCCTTTACCAAATTGTTCTGCTAATGGAAAATCAAGGCTTGATTGAACTAAAGCGGTTGTTTTGCCTGATCCAGGAGGTCCAATAATTATGTACCAGGGTAATTCGTAAAGTGCTTTTTTGCTGCCTTTACCACTGAATTTTAATTTCTTTAAAGTTGATAACGCATCGGAAAAACGCTGGTTCATTTGTTGCATTTCTTCTGATGTCTGATCAGATGAACCATCAAGTACAAGTGATTCCTGATTGCTTTCCAGGTCGCCAACCAGTTCGTCATTCTGTTTTTTATTCATTAATTGAATGCGGAGATTGTTAAGTCCCCACAAAATTACTAGAATAATAATTGCAACTAACCTGGCTACAACGCTTCCAAGTGGGGCTGAGTTATCTTCTCCAAACTTTATCATTGGTCCAATAAACCAGACCATGATAGAGAGTGCTAATAAACCAATAAGGGAGATGACAATTTTATTTTTAAAAAACTCTGCGATTTTTTTCATAAATTTTTAACTATTTTTATTTTGTATTTAAATAAAGAGTAAGCAGTTGAGTGACTTGTCTTTACAGGTTTATTTACAGTTACTTTTTTTCTGGTGTTTTACGAGCAACAGTGCGCATGTCAGCAATTTCATCAAGCTGATCAACAACAGGTGAAGATGAGTCATAAAGCCAGACTCTAAAACCTGAATAACTAAGGAATAATATTGCCCCCACTATGCTGCCAATAACCCACATAGGGATGTAATCAGCAAGTGAATTTCTGGTTTTACCTAAACCTCGCCAGCTTGGTGATAAAGAGCGTTCATATTCACCTCTTTGACGGCGTATTATATTAAACAGATCATCACGCATTTGTTCAATCATGTCGCGACCACGATGTATCACTCTGTATTTTCCTTCAAATCCAAGGCTTAAAAGAATGTACATTAGTTCAAGAATATATAAATTCTCAGCTGGCTGCTCTTTCATTCGATCTAGTATAAGAAAGAATTTCTCACCACCAGAAGTTTCATTGTGGAATACACTCAGCAACGTTCTCTGTGGCCAGGCACTTTCACTTCCCCAGGGCGTATTCAAAACAGCCTCATCTAGCGCAACGCACATTGCGTATCTGGCCGATAAAACGACTTCAGGTTTAATGCCCGTTTGTTTGGCTGTGTTTTCAAAACTTTTCAGTTCATTCACCATGCGTTGATGTAAACCACCTACATCCGGGTGAGAAACAGAAGCGCGAGTTTTTTCAAATACAGCAATTAAAGTTGATGCTGCGTTAACTAAAGGGTTTAGTCCGCTGGATGTACTAAAGTATGCATTAGTCGTACCTGCTGCTGGAGCTTGTGCCTGAACTGGTTGCTGTTGTTGATATGAAGGTGGTGACTGCGGAGCCTGTTGAACAGGTTGTTGCAACGGTTGTTGTGGGGGCTGCTGTGCTGGCGGTTGTTGAGCACCACCTCGCCCACCAGGCATGGGTCTGATAACGGTTCGATCGCCATCAACCGATGGTTGTCTAAATACTGTCTTGTCAGAATCATCTGATGACATTATGTGCTCCGATTTTGAATGCTAAAGGGCATTTCTAAAAAGTTATTTAAGTTAATTATTGGCGAACTGCCCAGAACTCAATTTCAAGTCCTGGAAAGTCACCGCCAATATGTAACGCAAAACCACCTGAATGTTTTAATTCATTCCAGAAGTCACTCTGCTGATCTAACTGAAAGTAAGTAAAACCGGAATGAAAAGGTATTTG
>Ga0316206_1002640_pt1 | contig 11636 bp, 11 predicted proteins | sample 6monthpyrite_MG_FD_204942 | JGI IMG/M metagenome (GOLD analysis project Ga0316206, IMG submission 204942) | Microbial mat bacterial communities from mineral coupon in-situ incubated in ocean water Damariscotta River, Maine, United States -... | ecosystem: Environmental > Aquatic > Marine >...
GTTATATCCCAAGCGGACAAGGCCCGCGTATCCACTTTTGCAACCCCCGCACGAGGTGCGGGATAACCATCTTGAATAGGGGTATTTTTACCAGTATTATGCAGGCCCCATTGTTTAGAAAATAATGACTCGGACTTAAAGTTTTCAATATCCAAAGGTTCTTGAAATTTTTCAAATTCAATAATATTATTTCGTTCAATAATTAATTTTGAAAATTTCGACTTTAAACTCTGCAAATCGGCTTTTTCAGATTGATTGACCACAAAAAGATTCCCGTAAGAGAGCTTATGCCTGCGCAAAATTTTGTATCCACTTTTAACCAATTGTTGTTGCAGCTGATCACCATTTTCTAATTCACTTAAAATAAGCATACTCTCCCTCTCCACTGCAAAAGCAGATGATGTGATAGAAAGAGTAAGAGTCAAAGTAAGAACAAAAAATAATGGTAAAGATAATGGTAAAGATAATGGTAAAGTTAAAAAGGAAAAATATTTTCTTAACATAAGCCAGCCTTTGAGTTTAGGTGAGCGTCAATTAAATACGAGGGGCAGCTATTCGTCAATGCCTAACGACCTCATTATATTTTTTTAGAATTATTGACGGCGCCCAGGTTCTGGTAAGAGATCAACACAAAAAAGCAAAATAAAATAAGCATAACCCATGTGTATAGGCCAAGGCCACCGGTGAGTAATTGCATTTTCTTTCCAATAATGACTTTTCCCGACATTGCCGCCATGGTGATGATAAATGTGATTCCCCACCATGACTTTTTATACAGGCCAGTGAGACGATCATATAATAGATACTGGCCAACATAAACAAAACTTAAAGACAGTAAATGCGCCTTCCATGAAATACCTGAGAGTAGCAGCATTGATAAAACGATGATGCTAGGAATTTCAGGGGCCGCAGTTTTTTTAATTTTGCGATTTAAAATAATGGTAATAAGAACGGTCGCAAAAATCAGCACAAATAATACCTTGTACAAATTCCCAGTGGCCAAAATGCCTAAATTGAACAATGTATAGGTTGGCCGGCCAACTTCATGCATATCTGTGAACACACGATGTAAAGTTGAACTAAGTGCCTGGTTAGCATAGCTGACTGAAACATGAGAAACCGTAAGAAATTTAAAGACAAAATGTTCTGCATACCAGCTCAGATCACTCCATCCTCGAGAAAAACCTGAAATGAACATTGGTAATACGATAAAAAAGGCGCCAGAAAAAAGCGCTTTACAGAATGACTTCAGCTTACCTTGAAAAATAATCCAAAAAAAGAAAAAGACTGGAGTTAACTTAATTGAGGTAGCAATTGCAAAGAAGACAATCGCTTTATTTTCTTTATTTAAAAAATAATTGGCAATACCTAGCAGGGTAAAAATATAAACGATGAGATTAGACTGCACCATCATTGTATTATTCCAATAAAATTTAAAACTCATAAAAAAAGAAAACCAAAGCGCCCGGCGAATCAAAACCTTATTCTGTGATAAATTTTGAAAAATACCATGTAAAATTTTGAAACTATAGGCCCACAGAACAAAATTTGTTAAGAAAAAAATATAGGTAGCAACTTTAAAGGGAAAAAAACTATAAAAGGAGAAAAAAAGCGCTGAAAATGGTGGATAAAGAAATTCTCTTAAACCGGGTCGTGTTTCATAGAGAGGCAGTTGCTGCCAAAGATCCTGACCCGCTTGCCAAAAAACATGAAAATCACCACCGATAGGCTCTTTCATCGCTCTCATATAGCTAAAAAATAAAACAAAAATTAATAAGATAAGACCTATTATTAATTGAGTCGTTTTTGCTCTCTTAGCGATATAAAATGACATTACTTTTTCTGTGCAAAAAGTCTAATTTTGCTGCCCCACTTTAAATTTTTATGAAAAACATTAGTGAAAAAACCTGCCTCTTCTTTTTCCCTACTTGAATAGGTAAAGATATCTAAAAGCTTGAAGTTATTTTTTTCAAGGAGAAATTTCATACTCGTCAGATGCGGTTCATACAAATGATCTGGTGTTCTCCATCCCTCCCAAACAGGGTTTCTCAACTTTAGCTTTTTTAGAAAACGTTGAAATTTTTTTTCAGGCGCATGTTGATTAGGAATATTTAACAATAATATTCCATCTTTTTTAAGGTATTTATTAAAACACTCCATCCAAACATTAGGACAGGGAATATGCTCAATAACATGACTTGAGAAAATGACATCAAACTCTCCCCAATCACTAAGATCAAGGTCTTGAAACTGCCCCGCCTTGGCCTGAATCTGCAAATTATTATTAACATGTTCAACCATTGGAGCTGAGATATCGATACCATAAACATCGTGGCCACACTCTTTGGCGGCGACCAGAAATTCTCCAGTGCCACAACCTAAATCAAGAATCTTGCCTTTTTTCTTGTATTTTTTTTCTAATTCGTGGATGGCGACTTTATATCTTTCAATGGTTTCTCGCGCTGCTGGTGAAAAGCCGCCTTCACTCACAACGATATCTTTATCCATGCTATATTGATCGTAGGCAATAGTAGTAAATTCATCATTATAAACGGGTCGCGGGTTGAGGTATATATTGGAACAATGTTTGCACTCAACATATTTATATTGATTTTTATTGCCAAAAATTTCATGGGTTTGATAATTATCTTCACCACATAACATACAGGGAATATGCTCTAGTTCTTTTGGAATATATTCTTCATTACTACTTGTTAGTATGGTCGCCATGGATACCCGCCTTAAATTTATTTGGTTATTTCTAATACATTTTATGCATATAGTAAACCCCGAACAAGGCAATGCACAAAATATTCCGGCGAACCTACCTCGTTGTCAATTTCCGGGAAAAACAGGGGTTAAAAAGAAAAAATTTACAATTTAGACTACTAAGGGCCTTGAGAGGATTGTAAAACTTTACAGCTCTACGTCGGAAGCATTAAAAAACTCTGCACATTTAACGATGCTCTTTTTAGACAAAAATATTTTTTTATTTTTACCAAAGGGGTAATGGTTATTTTCAAAAGTAAAATTATTATTTGTATTACAAATAAATTTGAAAAAAGTATTTTTCTCTTGCAAACAGTTTTGCAAAGACTGCATAAACTCTGAATCCTTAACTTCTTTCAATCCACATTGCCAACTTAATTTTTGATCACTAATCACCTCTCTAAGAATATCAGTATGATAATCTTTGGAAACAAATGTACATTTATTGAACGCCATTTGTTTTTTCCCCCCTTGCAGGCCCATGATTTTTATCGCCAAGGCTTCCACTTGACCTTTTGCCAGTGCCGCAGGCGCCACCTGGAATGAATAATTCGGGGTCGGGCCGAACAACCATTTTTTTTCTATTGGGTCGAAGTTTTGAAAATAATATTCGTGTTCATTCTTCGGACTCTTACTCTTCAATGGCCCTATTTGACTGGAAAAAGTGTGCACGCCCCCCCCCGCGCTTAGATCGGAAAAAAAACTCAAAAACACTGTGTTATCACCAGCACTCTGCAAATTATATATTTCTGTCGCCAATTGCTCCACGCTCAACGTTCCCGTCCCCTGTAAATGAGAAGCCCCACTGGTTGCCAGATGAATAACTCCGCGCTGAGGATGGTTCTCTTCTTCAGCTTGAGAAAAGCATAAAATTTCAGTATCCGCCCAAAGCGGAAAAATTATTAATAAAAAGAAAAGAGTATAGATCAACCTCATAGACTCTATTATCGAAATAAAAAAGCTTTAACTTTAACGAATTTAACTCATTTAACTTACTCTTAGAGTATGAGGAATGTGGACTTATTCCAATACCTGTTTCAGCAACTAGGTCTTTCGAATAATACCCTTATCCAGCAGGTATTGTTCATCAACCATGGGAACAAAACGCACGGGTATTAACTTATTGGCCCTGATATTACCATTGATCTTTTTGTAAAGTATGAGGTTTTGCATTTTATCACCCACCGGAGCGATGAGACGACCACCCTCTGCCAGTTGTGCGAACAACTCCTGTTCGACCTCTAATGGTGCAGCTGTGAGGATAATAACGTCAAAAGGCGCCTGCTCAGGCCAACCCTTAAGTCCATCACCGTGTTTCAAGTGAATATTTTGATACCCCATTGAATTGAGCTTCTGTGCTGCCTCTGCTAAAAGCGCATGGATGATATCCATAGTGTAAACTTCCCGCGCCACTTCACTTATAACTGCGGCATTATACCCAGACCCAGTGCCTATTTCTAAAACTCTCTCATGGTGTTGAATAGCTAACTTCTCAAGCATATAAGCCACGACAAAAGGTTGTGAAATAGTTTGTGCACAATCGATAGGTAGTGCTCCATCACCATAGGAAAGTTGCAACATATCTTCAGAAACAAATTTTTCCCGCGGCACCAATGCCATAGCGGCGAGTACCTCTTGATTTTCAATTCCTCGCGCTTTTATTTGATGTTCAAGCATAGTCATCCGTTGCTGTTGAAAATCCATGGTCCCCTCCTTGCATCCACCCCAACTAAGGTGGGAATAGTAAACGAAAAGGTAACCATAAAACAAAAAATAACACTATCAAAATATATTTGTTTGGGACTTTATTTTAGATCAATCATTTTTTTACAACGTTTTTGTTCATTAGCTGACAAAAATGGGATGAGGTTTTTATTGGCACCAAAAAGAGGTTGAATCATGGAAAACCCAACATCCACGATTGGATAATCAGCATCTAATATTGGTGAATGCTTGGTATTAACCACCTTTTTCATATCCGGCAAACGACAAAGAATATTCACCGCTCCCTTGCTATTGCTCACAGCATGAAGCCCTTTATCGGCAAACTCCTCTTTAAGATACCGGGCCACCAAATCCACCACGGGAATGGAATTGGCCGCACCCTGTAGACTTTTAAAATGTGCTCCCTTAATGTCCAATTGATTAGATGAATCTAAAGTGGATTTTATATCCGTCTCAAAGGTTACTCTAAATACGCTAGGACCTACAAAGTGGACCTTAAAGGGTTTATTGATAAATTGCAGCTCAGGAACCCCGGAAGTAATCCCAAATAGTTTTCTATTGTAAGAATACCCCACAACAATATATTTTTGTTTATCATCTAATTCTTGCCCCGCAACCATTATATTACTTACCTGCGCATCTGCAGCAGCATAAGGATTCAATGAATAAGTTAATCCGGACCAATTAAAAAGCCATCCACCACCCCAATTTTCCACGTCCGGCCTTAAAGCACTGTAGGTTGAATTCTCGATACCTCCAGCATTGGGATGGCGGTTATTAGAGGGAGAAGTTGCAGAAGAAAAAGTTCCCTTTCCTCTTATTTGTGCCCCAGTAACGACTCCTACCCCGGTGTAAGGTCCGATTGGTATGTAATGATAGAGATGCTCGAGATTAATTCCTTCACCTTTAATGATGGAAGTTGTATATCGAAAGCCTCTAATAACACTGATTACCGGAAGAGACTTGATACATTTTCCAGATATATCATGTTGGGCACACAGAATACTGGCCCCCCCGGGCCTGTCTAAATCTGTATCCGCCGGAGCTGATATTTTTCTATGTAATATTTTTTCAACCATGCCCTTCATTCCCTCGGTGATTAATCGATGCCCACTCCCTTCAAATAATGCGGCATCATTTTCATGAGAAAAATTATTGCGATTAAAGTCTTGGCCGGCAATTGCAAGCGTTTGTTGAAAATCAAATGGTTTTGCAGGATTAGCAATATCCTTTGGCAGTCCTCGCCCGTGAATAAAATGTGTAAGTTTAGCATTTCCCTTGCGGAAATCATCGCGAAAGGCCGCAACCTTAGCGACAATATTTTTATCTTCCTTAATACTTTTATCTATTGAATATTGCTTATAATGCATATCAATTAACTTCTTCTTTTCAAAAATCAGGTCAATCTCACCAATTTTTTCACCATGTTGACCTTGAGCAATCATAGCAGTCCCGTTATCGGTGTAAAAAATCTTGGTGGTTTCTTCATGCATGTCAGCTGACAAGACCAGATCAATCCCACCTGCCCCTAACTTTCCATCGACAAGATTTACCAACCTTCTATTATTCGCCATATTCATCTCTGAAAGCATAACAACAGCATCCACTTCACCAATAGCTCTTTTTTCATTCATGAGCGTCACCAGCTCAACAACTTCATCATTGCCCTTGCTAAAACATAAACCTTCAACAACGGGATGACCTATAACTCGCGGCCCTCTCTCAGTGGTAAAAGCAATGACTCCAATTTTTAATCCAGTCCTAGCATCATGAAAAATTTTATAAGCGTCAAAAATTCTTACACGATTTCCAATTTTTGGGCAATTCTCCGCATTGCGATCATTATCAACATAAACATTACTCGCTATAGACTTGAAGTTAGCTCGCAAATTTGGATTGGCCGAATTATCTGATACATTACAATTCAACTCGGGTTTAGTGTTTAATGCAGCAAGTGCACTCTTGTTAAAACCCCACATTTCATGGCTTCTACAGGTTCCATAAGAAAAGTCCCAATTACCCGGAGTAAAAATATCTATTTCAAGTGTATTCAAAATTCCAAGAATAGCATTACCTCTAGAAAAAGACGTCTCCATGGCCCCATTGGTGGTATCCCCGACCATAAAGATATAAGATGTGCGATTTTGCTTGTTCGATATATTTTTCAATTCATTAATTTTAGTAAATAGACGGGCAATCCCTCCTTCTTTACCTAGAGCACCACTGCGGATGTTAGCATGAGGCTTAAGCTCTCCGTGAAAATCACCTATATGAATAATTTTTAAGCTATGCCGCTGAGGTGTACAGCTTGAACTAATAAATAAAATTCCTATATTAAATAAAAATATTTGAATAGCTCTGTTATTTAAGATCATTTTTTCCATCACTTTCATTTATTTTATTCATATTAATGGTTACTATCGGAAAATGATCAAATTTACTTAGTGTAAAAGAAAAATTTGTAAAAGAAAAATTTTCAAATTATGTTAAAACGGTGAAAGTCTATAATAGTCTACAAAGTGAATTTGACAATGGTGAGTTTAAAAGAAGTGGGAGTCAAAAAAATTCATCTCTTTTCCTATGAAGATAAAAATGATTCTTTTTGGAGTCAACTGAGGTTTATTTCAAGGTCAGAACTATCCATTAAAACTCACGTCTTTTAATAAAAAAATTCTTCAATGGCGTCAATTTAACCACATAGGGTTAAATTTCCTACTGCTAACGTCGGTATTAAAAGAATCCTCTCTAAACTAACGAGGATTCTTTTTGCTTATTTTTTTCTTTTTTAAGTTTTCTTTTCGCTTTAATACCAATTTTAATCTTATCTTTATTCTTGTCTTTCTCTTTACCCTTGTCTCTTCCCTTGGCCATCACTTTCTCCCCGTTTCGCTCTATGAGTAAATTGCAATGCAATTCAGATAGCATAATACCGGCAATAATCCGCACCTGGCCAATTAATAAAGAGGTGATTTCAGATGATTTATATCACGCCAATAGATTCTATACCCTTGCACCAATGCATACTGCCATTTATGTTCTGACCAGAAGAAATGGGGACTTCTATATGTCCTTTGCATATATTCTGACTCTAATTTAAAACAATCTTTTTTATGATTAATGACCTGTGAATAATATAAGTGCTCGCCCGCAGGAATATCCTCTAATTCGTGAATTTCTTCCAATTCAATAAAGATTTGGCATTTCATGAAGCGCGGTAAAAACTCTTTGTAGTTTTTCAGATAACTCGAACTTAAAAACCAATATTGACCAAAAAGCAATTTTTCATCATAATAATGAAATAACTCGTGCACTAAAACTAAGAAAAGCTCCGCCGGTGGTAAGATTTCTAATGCAATTTCCTGTTTATGGGAATTATAACTGCCCCGCCCATACTTTTTATGTTCATGGACTGATCCCACTTTCTTATTTTTGCACCGGTATAAGGATGATAATTTTTACGATAGTATTGACAGGCTCCGTCACGGATTTTTATGAACTGTTCTACTTCTTGTCGAGTAGAGTCACTAAATAGACCCGGAAAATCTTCCCAGGTCATTTTCGCGTAACCTATATTCATCAATAAAACTAAAGAAAAAAAATATTTTTTAATTTTCACAGTTTTTGCTTTCACTGTATTTGTATTTATTAACGAGTTTTTTAATTTTCTGACAGATGACATTCCGATTTTCATCTAAAAAACAAATCGATCCGCTTGCTTTTTTAAAGCCTGTATTTTGTGAAGTTCAAAAAAGGTTCCTTGTACGTACTCTATCGCTACCAAGTCATCGAAACGTCTTTTATATAGCTCTTGCAAAAAGGAATCTATTCGGTCGGAATTTATACTAGAGAGTATATTATCAATTTCAATAAAGTTCTGACGACCCGACTTTAGGTTTACCCCTGATATAAATTCATTTAGATGTTCGTAACTTATTTGCAAGTCTGAAGCCAATGAACTATGGGCCCTTATAATGGAGTCGGCAACTCTTAGAGTAATTTCATGCAAGTTTTCATAGGACAATTTTTTTGCTTTATTTTCACTGCTTATGAAAGAGCTATTTAATAATTGTATCCTTATTTTTAGTTGCAACTAAATAAGTCGAATTATTCTCAATAAAATGAATAAATTTCCGATGTTCACTTCCCTCAGTGTCTTCTAAATAATCCATCAATTCACGTCTGAACCTTTGAATCATTGCTTTTGCACCTACAATTTTATTTGCATCGACTGTCATGGTAACACCAGAATGACTGCGTTTATCCAAGTCAACTTCATCAATTGACTTCACGGCCATTTGAAACGTTTGTTTTTGATAGGCTTTCTTTGCTGCATTTGTGTAATTTTGATGAGTGCAATTTATATAACCAGAATTTAAATCTATAAATTCAGAATTTTCAATTTTAATAATTTTCATGCGCAATAATCTATCGATACAAATATTCAATTCGTTTATGTTAATGCCTAAAACAGAGGCCATCCAAGAGACTTTATTATTTGAGTTTTGAATTTTTATTAATTCTATAAAAGCCAAATAGTACCATTCTGAAAGATAAAATAATTCAAGGAAAGTCTCATCATCATTTTTTTGGTTAGTTTTCTTTTGCCACTTAATATTTGCGATGAGGCAGCGTGATTAATTTTTAACGATCGAGAAAATGCTCTTAAGGAATAGGCCGCTTTTTTTTTGCACCGATCTATTAATTCGTTCTGTAAAAAAATGCGAAAATTCTTATAAGTCGTAATGTTTGGTTTTACTGTTCGTTCCATGCCGGCAATATATAAGACCATAGAAAAATATCAATGGATTTTGAACCAAAGTGGTACTCTATCTTTGCACCATATAAGAAATACATTGTTTATTTTAAAATGGGTAATTGTATTTGATCGATGCCCCCATTGCTGATCAAAAAAAAAGAGTCCCACTAACCTGTTTTTTTTTCAATCTGCTAGAAAATAACAAATGAACCTCATAGACTAAGTATCAATTGGATCGTACATGCCTAATAGGCTAAAGATACAGCAAATTGCAGACAATATTTATTTTGCAAGACCTCCACTTTTTCAACGACTTGGCATATTAAGTACCACAGCGAACGCTTCTTATAATGACATTTTAAATACCATTATATTGCAGGATGATTTATTTTTTAAAAAGAAAGGCCAACCTACCCGCCTTAAAGATTATGATGATTCTCAAACAGAAAAAATTAATTATTTTTCACTGAATTCAGTTTCTATTTTTCATGAATTGGCCCATGCTGATATAGATATTTTTATTGAGGAAGACCCAAACAGCGAAATGTATCAAACCGTTGTAAACGAAATTCCAAAATGGGCAGGAGAAAACATCTATGGATTTAACGCTAAAAGTGTAACTCACGAGATAATAGGGTATACCGCAGGAAATATCCTTGAAGTTCTCAATAATAAAATTAATACTATATTAACCTCCCATGGCATTCACCCAAATCTGACAAAATGCTTTTCCACTGGGGCGCTCATTAAAACTAAATCTTTATTAAATATAGATGCAGATATTAAATTTAAAGATGTCTTAAAAAGGACGTCGTTTTATGATGAGTTTATACCAAAAGATATTTTCATCAAAGGAAGACATATTAGCGTAAAAGGTTTTCCCCTGGTGCTAAAAAGAAAAGTATTAAATTACTTTATTAAAACATATGCGATTTCTATAGATAGCACCACCTTGATAAGAAAAATGAACAATTCACATTATCGAGAGAAACTAGCGGATTGTTATAATCCCCTTCTATAGAGGATAGAACATAAAAAAGCTGTCCACTCTAAATTTTTCACTACCTTTATATATCACCTGATGCCAATAATTCTTGGCGCCTATTTTTTTCAATTTTTAACATAACTAACTGAATCTATTAGCTCATAGCATTTAATCTGCTTTTTTTAGCGAATATGCAGCTCCACTATAATGTCATTGCACGGGAATTAACAAAACGAGTATTGAACGCTGAACTAGCATTAGATGCTAATTGCCAAAATAGTTATTCTCCTTCAAATCCTCGTCCAAAAGATCAACAATGGGCATGTCAGCACCTATTTAAGTAAACAAAGTCAAAAAGCTAGAAAATGAAAGATTCAATCATTAAAGACAAAGGAATATATAAATGAAAATATTTTTACTAATAAGCATAATTTTCGTAGCGATGATATATTTTATTTACGGAGGGATTACTGATGATCGCCCTGGTTTGCCGAAAGATTTAAAAACTGAGTTCAAAATGGTAAAAGATAAAGAGGGCAAGGAGTATATTCGCATCACTCCAACAATTCGCGCTCAGTTGGTTCATCAAGGGACGGAGAACGAATCTGAAGATAGAGTTGGAGGAATCGATTCCCATGCCCATGAAGAAATGATCCTCTCTTTGAATGGTGGTCGATATGTTGATATTACAGTAGATGATAGTGAAGAAGTTCAACATTGGTATGATGATTTTTCCAATAATAAATAATTTTCTCTATTGGTTGTGCTATTTATAAAAAGTTTACAGGTAATTTCTTAGGAAATAAAAAAATTTCGCCTAAAACTTCCCCCATTCGTTTGACCTATATTTAATAGGCTTGAGATTATGGAGAACAAAAATGTTGGTGCTAAAAGTAATCTATTCATATAATTTTCATCCTGTGCTTCAAGCCTTTCTTTCTTTAAATTGTATAGATAAAAAAAAATGGTAACCGTTTAGCCCCTAGGTAATTTCCCTTAAGCCGCTATTATTTCATTTTCAGTGGCGATAAGTGATGAATACTCATGTATACCAGGAACCTCTCGCCCATAAATATGTTCATTGAGTGCAAATTTGGCATAAGCAATAAAGTCAATTTCTAATATTTTACAGGTTTGTATAAGACTCATTAAAATATAGCGAGTCTTAACACCTCTACTGGAATAACTTCCAAAAGATACTTTTCTCATCAAAGCAATTGGCCTCACCCGTCTCTCGGCAATATTATTTGTAGCTTCTATGCCATCAATATATAAAAAAGTAAAAATTTCGTCTCGAAATTTTCTGAGCCGTTTGCGCAATCTCTTTGCATTTTTATTTTCATTTCCAACAGGAGATTTGATTAGTAAATCTAATCTTTTTTCAAGTAATTTCAGTTTCGA
>Ga0316206_1002641_pt1 | contig 11606 bp, 16 predicted proteins | sample 6monthpyrite_MG_FD_204942 | JGI IMG/M metagenome (GOLD analysis project Ga0316206, IMG submission 204942) | Microbial mat bacterial communities from mineral coupon in-situ incubated in ocean water Damariscotta River, Maine, United States -... | ecosystem: Environmental > Aquatic > Marine >...
ATCCTGATGTAATTACCAGCATGATACCTAGAGTTAGTAGAAATGTTGTTTTAAGTGATCTTATGGTAATCATATTTATAATTTTAGTGTATATGCATAACGATTAAAATAAGAGGCGTTTAAAAGTGTGTGCGGAGCACCGCTTTTAAACGTCCTTTTTGATTGCCTTGTTAGCATTATTTAAAACTCATTTGCTCAACCCAAACATTGGGAACATTATTGTAATAATCACGAATTCTATCTTCTATGTGGTTTACTGCCCAAACGGCACATCTGTCTAAGTTTTTACATTCATCCTTTGAGGCTGGACGTATATCACCACCAAGATAAATCTCATATTTTTCCGGATTAAGGGCGTCTTGAATAAATCTAGGAACAGGCTGAGAAAAATTTGATGATATTTCAATTTTACCAACTTTCGACCACCTACCATCAATTATTGCATCATCATTTGCCGAAACTCGGAATAAAACAGGTAAATTAATTATATCAATCTCACTTAAGTTGTCTTTACCTTTAGAGTCAAAGAAGACCATATCAGTTTCTTGCAGTATCTGTGCATACACAAAGAAATCATCAACTGGTACTTTTACGAGAGATCCTATTGTTCTTCTTTGTCTCTTTTTCATATGAATGCTAACGTCGCATTAACCGGCATGTGTAAGTGGGCATCTTTTTTGCCGAGCGATAGCGACTGCAAAAAAGGTGCACACTTACACATGTCTGGTTGAATGCCTTGTTAGGCATTTTTATGCCTCTAATGGCCATGGTTCACCTGGATGTTCTTTTTCCCAATGGTATTTAAAAAAATCAGCATCTTCCCATGGTGTATCTTCATATGTCCAATTTACATGACTCACGTAATTCATTAAACCAGGCGCACCATCTATACCGCCTAGATCATTAAATTTTTTGTTTATTGCCTCTTGGACTTCAGAATATCGAAGTTCTCTCATGCAATACAAAATTATCCATTCTGTAAATTTTGTTTCATTTAATCCTATGTCTATAAAATACTTTTTAAAATTTTCCTCATACTCTGGATTATCCATGACGAGCTGAAGAATATTATGTAACTTTTCTCCAAATTTTGGAGTTATACCATAATCTTTTTCATCTTCTGCTTGAGCTTCTTTGCATAAGCCCCAGAACTTTTGTTCAATATCCATAGTTAACAATTATATGCCTAACGCAGAGTTAAACGGCGCCGCGTTTTTTGCGGCGTCCGAGCAGGGCTGGTAAGCCCTGCGGTTTGAACGTTTTGTTAGGCATATTACCAGTTTACCCGTTTTGGATCAGTAGCTTTTAGAAATTCTTCTGAGAGATTGTTAAGTAAGTTTTCATCAGCTAAACCTTCACCTCGCATAGCGAGTAACTGTAATTGTGCTTTTGATCTACTGTGCCCATCAAAAATTAAAGCCATCTGTTTGTCTCGATTTTCAATTATTCTATAAAGTAGAGTATATGTTTCTTGTGCTTTTCCATGTTTTCTTTTTATGATTTCTTCAAATTCTTCCAAAGCTTTTTGGCAGAAAAGCTCAATTGCATCTTCTTTTATTTGTTTAAATATTTTCCAGTCAGACTCTTTCATGTTCTTTATATTATTCGCCTAACAGTGTGATATATGGACCCTTCGGTCCGTATATCACTTTTTAGGCTTTTTCTAATTTCCATTATGTATAATTGTATATTTGCCATTCCAAGAACTAGCATTTTTTGTTTTGTCATCATAATTATCAGTATATAGATCAACTATCACAATATCCTTATTGAACTTGACATTGCCAACAAATTGGTAATGGCCTTTTTTAACAGGTATCTCATTACCATTAACAGTGCCTTTTATTCTAGGCACTTTGAGGCTGTATGTGGTTTCATATGTTTTTCTTAAAAGAGCAGATATAGGATCATGTACCATTAGATATCTAGTACCTGTAAATTGAATTTTATACTCCGCTCCTTCTTTTGTAATGTTTACCGTTTCATGGTTTTCTGCCTTGCCTCTAATTATGGCTATAAAACCTACAGCACATAGGATAATAACTATTACTATAGTTGCTCTTTTATCCATTTGTTGGCCTAACGTCGTATTAAGCGGAAAGCGAAAGTGGGCGACACATTTGCATTGAGCGATAGCGATTGCAAATGTGGTGCACGCTTTTGATTTTCCGGCTTAAATGCCTTGTTAGAATAATTTCCCATAAGCTCACTATAACCAATATCACTTCACGCCACTAGGGGTTAAATTGCTCTTGATTTTATTGAATTAATTACATGATGAATATTCATGTGAAATTAAACATGCCAGTAAAACCAAGAATTACTGTTGTAATTAATATTAATGTCAAAATAAATACTACGGTATTTAATGGTTTATACTCAGACTTTTTATTAGATTTTCTTTCAATCAGTATATGTATAATAGGTGCGACGAATATAAATATGCAACTAACTATTATAATAAGAAAACCCATGCCTGCCATTGGGTTAAGTAAGTTTATTAGGCCCCACCCAAATGCAATACCAACCGAGAGCCATCCAGCTATAATATATATGATTTTTCTAGAATCCATTCTTTATTGCTCTTTTTTTATTCTTATAAATTCTAACGTTCTAATAACCGGCGATTATTTCAGTGGGCGGTTTTGGCCCACTGAAATAATTGTCCGTGTTTATTTGCTTGTTAGAGTATTTTACCATGATAGCTAAATTACTTGACCAAGATTTTGCATTGGTAAATAGGCACTAAGGACCACGGCCTCACGCCATAGATACGAAGCACCAAAACTTAAAACATTTATGGCGAATATATATTTATGATATCTATTCTGTTTAGATAGGGTGACATTAATACATGCTAATAAGCCTACTACTGGGAATAACCAACCATAGGCATAATTAGAAAACATAAATTCTGAATATTTTGGAAGAACACTACCGAAATCTGCGTATAGTGGAATTAATTTGGGCATCGCAATTTGTATTGTGGCGATTGTATAAAATGAAATTATTGTAAGTAAAATAGATGGAAATGCTATGTACCATCGATAATTGCTAATTTGATCGTTTGCATTCATATATTTTGTATTGCTCTAACGTTCTAATAACCGGCGATTATTTCAGTGGGCTGGTTTTGCCCGCTGAAATAATTGTCCGTGTTTATTTGCTTGTTAGGGCTGAATGACCAAATCACCTTCATTTAACCTTATTGGCTTATTATTTATAGTTACTTCAATCCAGTGTTCTCTATTTTCCGTTTCTAAATCTTCAACTATCCTATAATCAGAACTATGAGATCTACATGATTGTTCAGGTAATATTTTAATAATGGATTTTGGTAGTATTCCATATTTTTCACATAGCTTAATATTTTGAATGGCTATATCAATTTGGCTTGCTAATTCATGCAGTTCAATATTCTTTGGATCTAAAGACAATTGCACTTTTACTTCGTTAAGCCAGTGATTTAGTTTTTTGATTACCATTTCCATGTGTTTTTTATTGCCCTAACGTTCGCTTAAATGGCTGGTGTGAACATTGCGACGACAGGAGCGATGTTTACACCAGTCCATTTTGAAGCGTTTGTTAGCTGATTTTCTTACCAGACCAAACATATTTATTAACCTCATTGGGTTCAAGGGGTGCATCTTGTTCATTTTCATTAAATTCAGGATAATAAAAGCCGCCTCCACCTTTATGGCTGCCCCACATTACTATTTTATCAGTAAATAAGTCGTTTAAAAATTCAGTTACTTCAGATGCAATTTGTTTTTCTTTTTCTTCTTTACTTAGCGTTTCGTTATAACAGCTAGCGTGCCAATGAGTAAAGTTGCCCACAACAATAATAAGTTCATCAAGGTCATCTTCGATCTCAATATTTCCAATTTCCTGATTAGGCCCTTCAATTATAAGGACATGTTCTTTTTCGTTTAATGAAAATACTAGAGAAGGGAACTCATTCTTTATTTCGTTTTCTACTATTTTCAGTAACATTTCGTTCCTTGTACAGCTAACGTGAAGCTAAGGGCCGGAGCTGCGTAGCAGCGGAGGTCACAGAGAGCGAAGCGAACGACTTTAGCGCTTTGTTAGCGATTGTTGTATTTTTTGCCATATGACCTGAGCTTACCAAAGAACTCTCCTTGTTTAAATTACTTTGTTCTTACACGGCATTAGCCGATTGAGTAGCTTGCACCTTATTACTATGGCTGCCTTGCTATGTTACCGCCTTCAGGCGGCTGAGTAATGTCTCCGACTGAGAATGTATGCGGTTAATTTTCAGTTGGTTTGTATTTATTTATAATTATTGGTGTTACGGATACAGTTACTTATTATTTTTTTATTGTACCGCTAACGCCTAGTTAAACGGCGCCGCGTCGTTTGCGGCGTCCGAGCAGGGCTGGAAGCCATGCGATTTAAACGCCTTGTTATGTGCTTTTACTTTTGACATGTATTTATGATTGTACCATTTGTAATGTCACTATTATTGTTTAGTGCTTCAATTATTTCACATGCCATACTAATAAAACAACTTTCATCAGGTTCGCTTGGTGAAAAATAATTATGCTGTATTGCGTCACTCCAGTTATCGATAAAATTTATTGCTAGAATCTGATTTTTATTACATTTTTTCTTTTTATCTTCTAACTGTTCATAAGCGTCTATAAGTATGCTCAATTTTTCCTCGCTAGTAGAGGGCTTGATCGTTTCAGATAGTTTTTCAATAATGTATTGATTCATTATTTATTGCACATAACGACTAAATAACCTGCAAATATTTCAGTGGGCGAATTTTGCCCACTGAAATATTTGTCAGGTTGATTGACTTGTTATAAGGCGTATTTCGTTTGTAATAAACTCTGCACATTCTCTTGGTTTAGCTTGTAGTATGAAATGCGGACCGTTAATTTTTATTGTTTTTAATATATCACTAATTTTTGTAAAACTGGCCAGATTATTAGAAGAAACCAGCTTATCATTAAGTGCTTGTATATAATAAGAATTAGTTCCTATTTTCTCTAAATTTAAAGATAGATTTGATATTTCTTTGATCCTGAAAGAAATAACTTCACTACTGATGCTTTTTATTGTTTCTTTAAATAAAGCAATACTATGATTATTTGCATTTTTACCCAGAAAGAATCCTTTAATGATAAACTTGGGAATGGGTAATGCTAATAATAATGAAAGTGGCAATAACCTACCTAAATTCACTAATAATTTCTTTGGGCTTTGTAAGAAAGTAGCCACAAAAATAATGCCTTTCATATTCTCTAAATTCCTTTTTGCCAACAAATAACCGATTGGGCCAGAGAATGATTCTGCCAATAAAACAAAATCCTCTTCTTTAGGTAATATATCAAGTACGTATGCTTCAAGTTCCTTATAACTTAAACATTCATTATTTGGATAAGAAATAACTGTGCAGTCAATATCGTTAGGGACTTCATTAATGAATGGCTGGAAGAGATTTCCAGTGCCGTCCATGCCTGGCATCAATATTAATTTCATGTCATTACTATTTCTTTAGCCTTATAACGCAGAGCTAAACGGCCGCAGCTGCGTAGCAGCGGAGGTCCGAGCATGGCTGGAAGCCATGCGATTTGAGCGTATTGTTATGTGTTTTATGCATACTCGTTTAATATTTCCTCTATGTCTACTAGATTCAACGCTTTTGCTAAGCGATTTTGCCCGTTAACAGAAGCATGAATAATATAGTAACCCATAAATTGTTCTTCATCTTTGGGCTTGCTATTCAGCGCCTGTTTTAATGCTTGTTCGTATTCTGGCTTTAGACTTAACGGCAGCTTAGGGCTTGATTCTGAGCTACGTGCAACTTCTATAGCTGATACCAGTGATAATTCACCTGCTTGGACGAGTGCGGGTACTGCGGCATATGAAGCCAGCCCAACATCGCCTTGATGATATAGGTTTTCCCAGAGCTCAGAAATTGCCTCATCACGAGACGAGCTCAGTTTCTTTAATGCTGGCTCTATGTCATAAGGGATGCCATAACCACCATTTAAATGTTTTGTTTCGTTCATGGCTTAATAATTATTTTTGCACATAACGTTAGAGTTAAAAGGCAAACAAGCGCGACCAGCGATTGTTTGTCCTAGCTGTGCGCTTTTTGCACAGCGTTTTTAAACGACTTGTTATGTGGTTATTATTTATTAAGCTTGAGTTTAGCATTTACTTTGTTTTCAATGACTTTATTAATAGCAGTTTTCCAATCTTCAAGAATGGCAGAGTCGGCTGTGTCACCATCCTCTAAAAGAGACATGCTTCCAAGTAAACCACCAATTTCATCTGATTCTGTTAATTCATAATATTCTTCAAGAAATGCATACATAGCTAGATATGCTTGTTCTTCTGTAAGTACAATTTTGCTCATATTTTTTTACACATAACGCCCAATTAACTGGCGGAGGTGCGTCAGCACCGGAGTCCATGTTGAATTTCTTGTTAGGTTGATTGTTATTGCCTCGCAGAACTTGAACTTGCTTTGATATCTACAACCTCACCGCTAGGCCCTAATACTATTTCAGCATCAGTAACTCTCATTAATTTACCCATACCTGGATAATATATTTTACCGCCAACTTCAGATATAACACTTACAGTTGGTATAGTATTATCGAGAGGCTGGGTAACCCTAACTGCAACTGGATTTAATGTTTCTCTTTTTAATACATTTTTAAACAGAATTACTTTACCTTCATCAACACGTTGCCAGAAAATTTTTAGGATTTGTTCAGTTTGTATCTGGCCATGTGGAATTAATGACTTTTCAGCGATTGCTGGCGTAAGCCAAAGCGCATAAAGCATTATTATTGTAAGTATATATTTCATATTTTATTCAACCTAACGATTAAGCTCAGTTGAGAACAAAAGCAAGCAAAGCGCCGCTTTTGTGAATCAACTGGAGTGCCTTGTTAGGCTTAAAATTTAAACAACTTTTTCGCATCATGTAAAACTTCATCTGGCGTTTTTCCGTGCGTATAAATAGTCTTTGTCGAAAATAAATTGTTTGTAGGGTGCATAATTAAATATGTATTTACTTCCCAGTTCTCTTTGAAGCCAGGAAGTGACTTAATATTCACCTCTAAATCCTTTGATGGCATTAATAGTATAACTTCGTCGACTAAGTTAAATGCATTTTTTGCTCTTTCAATTTGATGTGATTCATCAAACGAGTGGGCACCAGCACCTAAGTCGATAATATGGTTGGGATGGTCTCTTATTATAGGTTCCAATATTTGAGACTTGTACTCATTCATGTATTGAATCATCGCGTAAGCACCTTCTTTTTCATTTATTTCTAATGCTTTCTCACGACTTAAACCTATTTTATATCTGTATTTGTCTTTTATTTTGTCGTACGTGCAAACAGGCATCCCTAATTCAGCACCAAGCAAACCAGCGAGCGTTGATTTCCCAACTCCTATTGGCCCTGTTAGCACGATAGTTTTCTTCATTTCGCCTCTTCGACTTAAGTGTTCTAATTTCTAATTAGCCTAACAGTGTATTAGGTAGAAAGTCGTGTTTTTGTAATAGGTAGACATCTGCCTATGTCATATTCAATTTCTTTTTGCATTTGTTTAATCGTATCAATATCTCTTATTATTTCTACTATTATTTTCAGGCTATATAGAAACATGATTCTCATAAACTTCAATATAAACAATAGTTAATTTAATAATTCAGGTATAGAAATATTATTTTATTGTTTAATATTAATTAATCTAGAAGCTATGTATATTATTTAAATCGTTGTTTTTATTCTGACTTAGGCAGAAAGGCTGTACTTTTACGAGTCAATTCTATCTTCGTATTATTGTAGAATGCCCGTTTTTAAATAACTTTGTTATTTCTCAATATACATGTGCTATGCGATCTCACGGCGCACTACATTTCGCATTGGGAAGATGCAACTGAAGGTACTGCCTTTATTCAGCTGGCTTTCTATTTTAAGATTAGTGCCATGACGATTTAGTACGTGCTTGACTATCGCAAGCCCGAGACCTGTGCCACCACTGGCACGTGAACGCCCTGCATCGACACGATAAAATCGTTCTGTCAACCGTGGCAGGTGTTGCGGAGCTATTCCCGGTCCATTGTCTTTAACCTCAAAATGGGCACCTTTTTCATCCATAAACCAGCGTATTATTATTTCTCTGCCTTCCGGGGTATATTTGACTGCATTATATACCAGGTTAGAAAATGCGCTTATTATCTCTTCACGATTGGCCTGCAGGTTCACTGTTCTATCATATTCCAGTTCAATCTTGTGTTTGCCTTTACTCAATGCCATTGCGTCAGAACGTATCATTTCAAGGATTGCAGCTACATCAATTTCTTTTCGCTCATGTGTTTTTTGCTCTGTCTCTAAACGTGATAACAACAACAGGTCACTTACGATGCTTTGCATGCGTTTTGATTGTTGCAACATAGACTCAAACGAACTTTTGTTTTCTACTACCCATTCATCGTTATCATCCAGCATTGTCTCCAGGTAGCCGGCAATAACTGTTAAGGGCGTACGTAACTCATGTGAGACATTAGCAATAAAATCCTGGCGCATTTGCTCCAGTCGATACAGGTGCGTGATATCCCGCACCATTAATAGTCGTTGCATATTGCCGTAAGGGACTATCTGTAAGGACAAGATGAGATTCTCATCATGTGGTGATGGCATACGAAATGCTTTTGTAAAATTTTCGTCATTGAGGTAACGAATAAAGTCCGGATGCCTGATCAGGTTCGTAATTGGCTGCCGTAAGTCTTGCGGGTTTTTAAGTCTGAGTAATTTGCCTGCAGTCTTGTTCCAGTTTTCGATATTACCCATTGGGTCAAGCACAACCGCCGCATCAGGCAATGCGTTTGTAGATTCCCGAAAACGACTCACCATGGTTGCCAGACGTTTTTTACGGCGGCGATTGCGCTGCTGCATCCGGTAAAGATGATAATAGACATTCGCCCAGGCGCCATCAATGATGTCCGGAATACCCTTACGTTTACCCTGCAGCCATTGATCCAGGTTATAAAGATTACGTAAATGCCAGGCAAGGTAGGATGCTGTGAATATAAACAAGGTCCAGGCTACCTGTTTAAACGTGATACCGACCAGCAGTCCCATCACAAACAACCCGATTATTCGCCAAACCTCACTGGACCAGGAGTCTTTCATTATCCACCCAGGTCAGGCTGTTACCTGACTGCTAGCTAATCTGTTCAGAAAAACGATACCCGGCACCTCGAACAGTTTGCACCATTTTATCGAAACCATGTACCACCAGTTCTTTACGTAACCGTCTTATATGCACGTCTACGGTTCTTTCTTCTATATATACGTTCTGACCCCAAACTCTGTCAAGCAACTGCTCTCTGCTGTAAACACGCTCCGGGTGCGTCATAAAGAATTGTAGCAGACGAAATTCAGTTGGCCCAAGCTCAATCCGGGTGCCATTTGCCTGAACACGATGCGTTACCGAGTCCAGTAACAGCCCTGCAACTTCAATACCTGCTTCGGCTTTATCCGGAGTTGCCCTGCGCAATACGGCATTAATACGTGCGATCAGTTCATGAGTGGAAAATGGCTTGGTTACATAATCATCAACACCGACATCAAATCCGCGCAGTTTATCGCCTTCTTCTGCCCTTGCGGTAATCATGATAATCGGTATATCTTTTGTCAGATCATCTTTTTTCAGCCGCCGCGCAAGGTCAACCCCGCTGATATCAGGCAGCATCCAGTCAAGTAAAATAAGGTCCGGTTTACTCTCTGCGACCAGGTTCATTGCCTGCATGGAATCTTCTGCCAGACGTATACGGAAATTTTTACGCTTGAGCGCAAACTCAACCATATCCAGAATGGCGGGTTCATCATCTACAACCAGAATTGTCTTTTCATCAGACATAATAAAGTAACTATCCAGTGATTTAGTTCAAACTGTATTAAATGATAAATTTATGACAATTGTATGACAGCTTAACCAAATCCCCTCCTCAACCCCGGAAGGGAGAGGGAGAACAAGGAAGAACGGCTATCTAACTGAAGGCTCAGACCTTTTTTGTTAATTGACTGACGTCACGTATAGCGCCTCTTGACGCAGATGTTGTCATCGCAGCATAGGCTTGTAATGCGGCTGACACATGACGATCACGGTTAACCGGTTTCCAGGCATTGTCACCTTTTGCATCCATGTCTGCTCTGCGTTTTGCCAGTTTATCATCGCTGATGGCGACTGCAATTTTACGATTTGGGATATCAATGTCTATCGTATCGCCTTCTTCGACCAGGCCGATAGCGCCGCCTTCAGCGGCTTCGGGAGAAGCATGGCCAATAGACAAGCCAGATGTACCACCGGAGAAACGACCATCAGTAATCAACGCACATGCTTTACCCAGGCCTTTCGATTTCAGATAGCTGGTTGGATACAGCATTTCCTGCATGCCAGGGCCTCCGCGCGGGCCTTCGTAGCGAATAATAACGACATCGCCTGCATTAATTTCATCCGCCAGTATCGCTGCAACGGCTGCATCCTGACTTTCAAAGATTCTGGCAGGGCCGCTGAACACCAGGCTATTTTCATCAACACCTGCTGTTTTTACAACGCAACCATCCAGTGCAATGTTGCCATATAGCACGGCCAGTCCACCGTCTTTGCTATAGGCATTTTCCATGCTACGAATACAACCGTTCTCACGGTCAACATCCAGACTCGGCCAGCGTTTACTTTGACTGAAGGCAACTTGCGTGGGTACGTTGCCCGGCCCGGCCATGAAGAATTTTTTAACCTCATCACTTTCTGTCTGTATAACGTCCCACATTTTCAGTGCATCAGCCATATTCTTGTTATGAATAGTAGGGCAATCGGCGTTTAGCAACCCGGCGCGATTCAACTCGCCTAGAATAGCCATCACGCCGCCCGCACGGTGAACATCTTCCATATGATATTTTTGTGTAGAAGGTGCTACCTTGCACAAATTAGGCACTTTGCGTGACAGACGATCAATATCATCCATCGTAAATGCAACTTCACCTTCCTGTGCTGCTGCGAGTAAATGCAAAATGGTGTTGGTTGAGCCACCCATGGCGATATCCAGCGACATTGCATTTTCAAAAGCCTGAAAACTGGCAACAGAACGAGGTAAAACTGAATAATCGTCCTGCTCGTAGTGTTGCTTTGCGATCGCAACAATCAAACGACCCGCTTCCAGAAACAGCTGTTCACGATCCGCATGTGTTGCGAGCGTACTGCCATTACCGGGTAGCGACAAACCCAGCGCTTCGGTCAGGCAGTTCATGGAATTGGCGGTAAACATGCCGGAACAAGAACCGCACGTTGGACACGCCGAGCGCTCCATGGTCATGACGTCTTCATCACTGACGCTGTCATCTGCAGCCGAGACCATCGCATCGACCAGATCCAGATGAACTTCCTTGCCGTCTATGATGCTCTTGCCAGACTCCATCGGCCCACCGGAAACAAACACGGTTGGAATATTCAGCCGCAGAGCGGCGTTCAACATGCCGGGGGTAATTTTGTCACAGTTGGAAATACACACCAGTGCGTCGGCACAATGGGCGTTGACCATATATTCAA
>Ga0316206_1002642_pt1 | contig 11600 bp, 7 predicted proteins | sample 6monthpyrite_MG_FD_204942 | JGI IMG/M metagenome (GOLD analysis project Ga0316206, IMG submission 204942) | Microbial mat bacterial communities from mineral coupon in-situ incubated in ocean water Damariscotta River, Maine, United States -... | ecosystem: Environmental > Aquatic > Marine >...
TACCGTTGCCATCAACCAGCGCATTACAGTACTCGATAGCCAGCTGTGTGATAGCCATCTGATTAGACGGGACGTAGGTCTGAACATCTGAACTGCTAGGCAGACCCTGTTTCACTTTCACATAAGTACCGTCATTAGCTGCACCGGTATTATCAATCGCATCGTCCTGACCGATTGCATCTATCGTTCTATCCACTCCGGTCATCTTCGCCATGGAGGCGTTGATTTCCTCAAAGCTGCGGATCATTACCGCAGACTTCGTACTCGGGGTTGAAGGATCCGGTGTGGTCGAGAATGACTCCGTGTAATCCTTGGTCGGTACTGCTGAAGCTAATCGTTCAAAGGTCAGGAACAGCTGATCCGGTGGTGTACCACTTGGACCATTTTCCAGTGCAACTACGGTACCAATGTTAGATAGCAACTGACCAGTTGCAGAATCATAGGTGCCATCGATGGTCGCATTTATGGACGCAAAACCCTGTCCGTTCGATGCTTCACGGCTGTTGATACCGATTCGCATGTTCTGAATCTGGATACCTGTCACGTTTGCGTTCGGATTCAGGTTAATGAAACGAGGATAGGCGAACAGGAAGCTCTTGTTGTCCCATTGAGCAGCTTCTAGATAGATGTAGCAGAGTGGCGCATAGTCAGGGTCGCGTACTGGATCGTTTTCAATACCGTCTGCATCAGGTCCCTGACACTCACTTCCAAGATGCTGGCCAACTTCAAACATCAGGTAGAATTTCTGACCTACGCCCACATCGAAGTTCTGAGTAATCTGTGTATCAGACAACGCACGGTTATGAATTGCCAACATACGCATCGTACCAGCCCATGGACGGCTGAAGTCTACTTCGTTACCGAGGGCCAGTGCTGAGCCCGTTGCCCAGTTCGCCAGACCTTCACCTGCTATTGGGTCAATATCATCACGGAAGGTACCGTTTACATAGATGCGGCGACCGTTGGTTGGGTCATAGGTGACGACAACATGTTGCAACGCTGCCTGTGCATCTTCATCGTCAGGGTCCGTCGTTAACAAAGGCGAACCATCAGCATTAGTTGTGGCTGAAATATTGCGGTTATAAACCTCGTAGTTATACATGGTCTGTCCAAGGATAAAGTTACGCTCAGTCGCTGAACGACCATAGGTAACGATGTTGGCATCCATTTGAGCAACATTGCCAGGTAATACCCAGGCCTCAATGGTGTATTCACCGGTTGATGTGATCATTTGATGTAACTTGTCACTATCACTGGGTGTTGCCTGTGCTTTACCCGCCGAGGTAATGAAGCGGATGCCGTAGCTACCCAGCCACTCATAGTCAGTGCCAGGGTTACCAAACAGGGTCAGGTTAGCGGCAGGAGAGACACCACTTCGGTCGATAACGGTATCGCCACCATTCAGCTTGAATTCGTATAAAGCAATTTGACTGGCTTCGAAGCGATTACCACCTGAAGCGGTAATGCCGTCTTCAAATAGTGTCACAGCACGACTCTTGAGCATGCTATCCAGTTCAGCTGTATCTGGTGGCGCAACATTATTTACAGCGGTAATGTAGAAGTTAATCGCAGTTAGCATATCAGCTGAAGAACCTGAACAGTCGCCCGGTACTGTGTCATTTGGAGAAACCCAGCATTGGTGACCACCAGCAATACGAGTATAGAAACGTGATAGTGCTGCCGTATTCAAATTAAGTAGTGGAACAGAGCTGGCAACATCATACGAGTCTTGTGCAACGGGTACAGCGAACTGGGGCGATATTGGTTGTGCACTTTGTGTTGGGTTTGGTACGTGACAACCGGCGCAGTTTGCAGTGGCAAGTTCATGAATAGTTAGTCCGCCGTTACCCGTGTAGTACGCAGCATTAACATTCGGGTCAAAGACGATAACCGGCGCTGGATCTTCATCTGCTGGTGGGCTGAGTTGAATACCTCGTCCACCTGAACCTGCGCGGTCATTCAGCCAGTTGCCAATCCAGAGCTCTAGCTGTGCGGCACAAGCTGTTTGGGTGCTTTCCCAGCAGAAGTGGCCATTGCCAGTAGAGAATTTAGTTACCATTGTTGAGCTTGGGATGTCCGAGGTGTTTACCAGGCCATTAGCCACGGCGTAAGCATCATTGACGTCGGTTTCATCGGCAAAAGCTGAATTACCTTGTCCACCGACATCGTGGCAGGTACCACAACGGTTATCGTTGCGAACATTGTCCCAAAATTGAATACGGAATGCCTGAATATCAGCATTAGCGGGCGCAGGACCTGTATAGGAATTGTTTCCACCACCGCCGCCACCGCCGTTGTTGTTGTTATTTGGGTTGTTGCCGGTGTTCTCAGTGTTACTTCCACCGCCACCGCAAGCCGACAATGCAAACGCACCTGCCAACATTAACATTGGAATCAGCTTACGCATTGTCGCTCCTTTCCCATTCGTAGTTAGATTTTTATAATTCATTTTTTCGTCTCCAGAAACTTGTGTGCGGCTTACAGGTTAGGATTACTGTTCATACAGTCAATCACAGAGTCAGTGAACACTGTACGCATGTCGTAAGTGCTATTGACGAAATTAGTGGTCAGCGTCTGCAAAGTTGCTTCAGCCGGGTCGTTTAAACAGACGTGGCGATAGACTTTAGTCACCTGGCAACGGGCAAAGGCGTTGGTGTTAGCCAGCTCCTGGCCTAATAGTGCTGCGTTACCAACTGCAGCGCCTGGTATGCTTGCAGGGACCGCAATTGATGCTTGCGGCGAGTTATTTGCCCATTCTAATTTGGCATTTTGACCCGTGCGCCAGTAGTTGGTCCAGCTGTCGTCTGATGTCTCCCAGCCATATATAAAATTGGTTCGGTTAATACGATGCTTTCTGGTCGTCCGTGTTGGGGCAGCAATATCCGCACCATCAACCTGGTAGGTTATTGCGGTTGTGTGATAGGTCATGGATTGTGTTTCAGGGTCTAGATTATCATCAAATACGTTTGGACCCCATGTGTAATAGGCATAAGCGCCCGCCATACCATCCATGCCCGCGTGACAACCAACACAGTTATTCAGGAATATCTCACTGTCACCGCCTGGGCTACGTGATACATCCTGACGAACATAGTTGTTGGTGCGGGTAATGTCTTTAATTTCTTCTAAGTCAGTACACAGGTATGACATTAGGTTTGCGCGGAACACAGCGCGGTTAGTACCGGCATACATAAATGCACGTGCAGCCTGGCGGGTGGTAGTGACACCGGCAATAGCCTCAGTGGGATAGCCAGTTACTGTAGATTGAACCTGTTCTTGTAAAACAGTCCGCAAATTCAGGTTTTGATGCTCCATCTGGATATAGTGGTTATTGTTTGTGGTTGAGTAGGCGGGTAGGCCTCCAGCGTTGCCGGTGTATATAACGTTATCGAACAGGATGCCGCGGAAGTCTTTACCGTCACGGATATAACCTGTAATGGTAGCTGCCGCATCATTGAAGTCAGCAAAGACAGTTTCATCTTTGTTGGTCCAGGGCATAACCATATTTTTAACTTTAACATTTAGGAAGTTGGGATCATTCATTGCTGTTGTCACAGCATTTCTGATGCTGGCTCCACCTGCCGCTACGTCAGTAGTCATTGTGGCTAGCACGGCATTTGTAGCAGGTACACCTGCTATGCGGTCATGAATGAACTTGGCTTTTTCACGATCACCGGCCGATGCGGTATTGATTGCCAGTGAAAACACACAAACGGCACTTGCTGCCACTAAGGCGGCACGTCCAGTTTGTTTGTTAAGCAAGTTTGCAATGCTCATAAGCTTCTTCCCAAAGTTGTTTTTATTCGTACATTTAAAAAATTGCTCTGTCTTTTGGATGTGAACTACATCACAAAGCAGAGCACGAATGTTTCATAACGTTAATTTAGACGGAAACCAGATAAATTTTCATGAATTTGCTCACAGTTCCGTCATAAAATTGCAGTCATACTCTTTTTCGGTCGGAAAGGGCCTATTTTTGAGAGCTGTATACCAAAACTGTGACAGCGTCAGTATTATGACTAAAGATGTTACATCGATTTACCAATATTGACGAAGTAATAGTAAACAATACAAACAATTGTATAAGAGAGAATCGCATGGTTAGGTTTGAGAGTGAGAACAGGTTCACACTATATAGATGGGTAGGACTTACTGCAGGTCTGTTACTCCTGTCAGCGTGCGGTGGTGGTGGCGGTGGCGGCAGCGATCCTGACCCGACTGTAACCGAACAGCCTCTTGCCTATGTTCAGCGTCCAGCCCCTTTAGATAACAACAATAATCTTATCGAAGATGATATACGTGATCCTGCTGAGATGCGCCCCGGCGCTCACCTCATTGTGAAGAGTGTGGCATCACAGAGTGTGGCTGGGGTTGATATTACCGCTGCGCTAATTGGTGATACCGGTGATGTACGTGACCCGGAGTTTAATTTTGATGGCACCAAACTGCTGTTCTCTTTACATATGGAAGATAACAACAACGATCCTGCCATCAACTGGGATATCTATGAGTACACGCTGGCCCAACCGCTGAGTCAGGTTGCAGGTAGTGAGAACCCCAAACGGGTTATGTTTGTCGACAATGATATTCAGGGCCATGATATTGCGCCTGCCTACATGCCGGGCAACAGAATCATTTTCTCATCTACCCGTGCAGCACGCACTGGCTCAATCTCTCTGGCGGAAGGTAATGGTGCTTTTTCTCCGACTATCGAAGCGACCGACAGCAATACACACGCATTTAATATCCATCAGATGAACGCAGCTGATGGCACCAATATTCGTCAGATCACTTTCAATATGAGTCATGATCTGGATCCAAGCATTATTCGCAATATAACGGGCTATGAAGGCTACGTTATGTTTACTCGCTGGGAAAATTCACCGGGCCGTAATCAGATGGGGCTCTACATCGCGAAACCCGACGGCTCGGAAGTAACTCATCTATATGGCAGTCATAGTCATGCGACGGGAACGGGTGGTACAACTATTCAGTTTTCAAAACCAAGGGAAAATTCCAGCGGTGATGTAGTGGTGGTGGCCAGAGATTATACAAATACGCAGGATGGTGGCGACCCCGTTATTATTAACGTTAGTAACTATTTAGATAACACGGTACCGAAAAACAATAACGCAGGTGGCGTTGGTCCGGCACAGACGTCAGTGTCTGGTGGCACCATTCTTACTGCTGCCAATGCGGTATCGTTAATGGGGCGTTATGGTTCCGTCGTTCCTCTGTTGGATGGTACTAACCGCGCCGTTGCCAGTTACAGCTTGTGCCTGGTGGACTTTACCGATCCTGTCTTGAATATGGTGGTTGATACCCGCATTTGTAGCGACCCTTTGGTTGACCTCGCTAATGATCCAAACCAATCTGTTGCCCCGCCTCGCTATGGAATTTATGTGCTGGAATTAGGTTCCAATTCAATATCGCCTATTACGGTTGCGCAACCGGATACCTATTTTACCGATATTGCTATTGCGCAGGGTTATACCGATGAAGGTGTTTTCATTGATGATACGTTCAATATTGCTGACCCGACTATAGGCACTCTCCATATACGCAGTGTCTACGACCTTGATGGTGCCTTTAATGCCATGGGCAGTACGGCTACCAGTATTGCTCAACTTGCTGATCCGACACTATCTACAGGTGATCCGGCTAACAATCCAACCCTGATAGAACGCCCGGCTATGTTCCTGCGTATTGTGAAGGGGACTTATTTACCTGATGATGATGTGCGTGACTACGATAATGCAGCCTATGGCCTGAATGGTTCGGGTCAATTAATGCGTCAGATTATCGGATATGCGCCTATCGAGCCTGACGGCTCAGTTCGGGTTAATGTTCCCTCTGATGTACCACTGTCGTTTAGTATTCTGGATAAAAACGGTCGCCGCGTAGCAGGCACATCTCGTCATAGTAACTGGGTTACCTTACGCCCTGGCGAAGAGGTGACCTGCCATGGTTGTCATAATCATGCCTCAGGAAGCCCACATGGAAATCCAGCAGCAGTGCCACGTCTTGGATTAAATGCGGGTTCACCTGGTGCAGCTTTTCCAAACACGAATGCTGTTATTGTGAACCTGGTTAATTTCGAAGATACCATGGCGTATGCCAGGACAGAAAGCCAGGGGGCTCCAAGCCTGAAACCAAGCGTTGATATTAGAAATACAGACGTCTGGACTGACGTCAATGATCGTGCGATAGATGATCCTATTGTGTTTAGCTATGACAACTCTCTAATGCAGGGTGTTGGTACGACCAAACCGGTTAACCTGGGAGGTTGTCTTGATAATGGTTCGGTAAACGGCTGGAATGAGAACTGTCGAATTATTGTGAATTATGCGGCGCATGTGCAGCCTATATTTGATGTTGCTCGGATAGATAGTGGTGCTGTGACGCGTCAATGCATTAGTTGCCATACCACTTACAATGCTGCGCTTCAGGTGCCAGCGGGCAAATATCAACTGGATCTAACTCAGAACAGCCCGGATGCGATGGGTAATTCGGTTGATACTCAGAACGCTGATTATGTGAAGTCCTACATAGAACTAGTGGATGGCGATAACATCCTTGAAGTTGCAGGTGCCGCTCTCGTTGATGAGCAGTTCCCTGCTAACAGCGGCGTCACTCGCTCAGTGTTCTTCGGTACAGGATTGAATCGAATCATGCAACGCGGTAGTGCAAATGGCAGTAACCCGTTTTTCGAGATCTTCACCGAGGCTTATTACAACGCAAATATTGCTGACGTGAACCGTATGCCACACTGGGATCCAAACGGTGGTGGTGCAGGTATTGGTAGGCCCTGGTTGACCACAGGCGAATTAAAACTGATATCAGAATGGATCGATATTGGCGGGCAATATTACAACAGTCCATTTGCGGCACCGATAAACTGATTCTAAATCTCCCCCCCCTGAGCTAGGCCTAGTGCTCATAACAATACAATAAGTTGGCGCTGTGCCACTTGGGGGGGTAGAATTTACTTTAAAAAAATAACCTTACAAATTGCTTTGCTTCGATTATGCAAAAATGCTTCACCACATTCGTTTTCCTTGTTAGTTTTCTGAGTGTTAGCTCGATAAGCTATGCGGCTGAGTCGGAGGAGCATTTTGTAAAGGTAGCCGATCCCTATATTGAAATGCACACCGGTCCCGGGCGAGGTTATCCAATATTTTATGTTGCGGCTCGCGATGAATGGGTGCAACTACTGTATAGAAAGACAGACTGGTTCCGCGTTCAAACCGAAGATGGCAAGGAAGGTTGGGTCAGTGCCGGCCAGTTATCTATGACCCTGAATCCTTCTGGTGAGCGCGTTGATATTCGTGACCCGAATGAAAAAGATTTTGTGGTGCGTGATTGGGAATACGGCGCCACGATAGGAGATTTCGAAGGTTTATCTGTGATTACGTTTTATGGTGGTTATCACTTTAACGAAAATGTTTCGAATGAATTTATTTTTTCTCAGGCCTCGGGCACGGTATCAAGTAAAACGATTTTAAGTTTACTGAATATCATTCACGAGCCATTTCCTGAGTGGAAAGTATCGCCATTTTTTACTCTGGGCACAGGCTGGATCAGGACCGAGCCCAAATCAACGTTGGCCGCTACGCGGGATCGTACCGATCAATACGCTAACTATGGGTTTGGTGCACGTATGCACTTAACCAAACGATTTTTACTTAGGGTGGAATATAAAAATTACGTCATATTCACCAGTCGTGATGACAACGAGGAAATAGCAGAATGGAAAGCAGGTTTCGGGTTTTTCTTTTAACAATCACCTTTGCATTGTCGGCGATGTCGGTAACGGCACCTGCGTTGGCAGCAGAAAAGAGTGAGCAAAAATCAGCAGCAGCCGGTGATAATCCTGCGAATGAAGTTATTCAGCAGGATCCGGTTATTCAGCCGAATGTAAAACGGCGAGAAGTAAAACAGGCCGATATCGAGACGGAAAACTTTGAGGTAGGTGTTTTTGTTGGCTTTCTGAGTATTGAAGACTTTGGTACCAATCCTGTTTATGGTGCCAGTATTGATTACCATGTCACTGAAGATTTGTTTATACAAGGCCGATTCGGTCTTTCTAAAGCCGGCACCACCAGCTTTGAGCGTCTTGGTGGAGGTGTGACCCTGTTGAACGACTCACAAAGGGAATATCTCTACTATAACGTTGCTATTGGTTACAACCTGTTACCAGGCGAGGCCTTTCTTACACGTGACTCAGCCTATAACACGTCGCTGTATTTAATTGCCGGGGCGGGTAATACCGAATTTGCGGGCGATGATTTTTTTACTATCGTTTGGGGTGCAGGCTATGCCATTACTGCCTCAGACTGGCTTGCTGTGCACATGGATTTTCGTGATCACTTGTTTGATATCAACGTGACCGGAGAAGACAAAACAACTCACAACCTGGAAGCGACGCTTAATGCAACCTTCTACTTTTAGATTGAGGTACTAAATATGAAACATGTAGTAAAATTAATTACCATTTTTGCCATTAGCCTTTCTGTCTCACTCGGTAGCTTTGTGAATATTGCTAACGCTTCGCAAAAGACATTGGATGGCTCTGCTGCGCCAGACTTCACGCTAAAGAGTCGCAGTGGCAAGAACCTGCGTTTAAGTGATTATCGTGGCCAGGTGGTGATGCTGAACTTCTGGGCGTCATGGTGTGGTCCATGCCGGCAGGAGATGCCTATTCTGGAACGGATGTATAAGCGTTATGGCAAGCTGGGTTTTGTTATCCTGGGCGTAAACACCGAACAGGATTCAAGCAAAGCGAATGCTTACTTACGTGATATCAAAGTATCCTTCCCGATTTTGTATGATGCCAGTAGTGAGGTTAGTAAGCTTTATAACAACAAGGCCATGCCAACGACGGTGATGATTGATCGAAATGGCAAGCTGCGTTTCATGCATGAAGGTTACAAATCTGGTTATGAAAAAGACTATAAAAAACAGATTAAAAAACTTATTAGAGAATAAGTCATGAATCGCTTAGCATTGATCATTGTTGCCGTATTTATTTTTTCAGGTTGTAGCTCACTGGAGCCCTGGGTAAAACCCTATGAACGGGAAAACCTGTCTGATCCAATCATGAATGTGGCGCGAGACCCGGTCCAGGCTGGTTATTATCATCATGTGTTTGAGACACGAGAATCTGCACGTGGTGCCGGTGCGGTAACCGGTGGTGGTTGTGGTTGTAACTAAAGTGATAGTTGTTGGTGTAAATTCGCAATGAAGCTAAATCGATATCGATCCATTATTTTGTTTGCGCTGACTAGCGCACTATTTTTTAATAGTGCGAGTCAAGCCGCAGTCCTACCCGAAGAGCGGATAGATTTAATGGTGCATTCCTATGACGGCGGCAATGTAGAAGTCTCAGGGCCTGCCATACTGGTTAGAACGAATGTCACCAGTAACACCTCCGTCTCTTATAATTATTACGTGGATAATATTACCAGTGCTTCTATTGATGTTGAGCTTGGTGGTAGTGCGTATGAAGAGGAACGTACCGAGCAATCATTGGGCATCGATTTTCTCAATGGCAAGACCACCATGAACCTGTCGTACACGGACAGTGTTGAAAATGACTATGCGGCCAATACACTGACGGTTGGGATTAGTCAGGACTTTTTTGGTGATCTCTCTACGTTGTCGATGGGATTTTCACAAGGCACAGATAGTGTCAGCAGTCGAACTGGCAACAACCCACGAACGTTTTCTGCTGAGTTATCTAACATTACACGCCAAAACTACCGGCTTGGTTTTAGCCAGATCCTCACAAAAAATTCGACGGTTTCTCTTGGTTGGGAAACGATCACCGACGAGGCAACGGAACAGGGCGGCTCAGGAGTGACACTTAACAACCCTTACCGCTCATATAGTTACGGTACGGTAGGCGTCAACAGAAACTTTGCCCAGGAAATATACCCAAATACACGAACCAGTAACGCCTTATCCATACGCGGTAATTATTTTGTGAGTTCGTTTAAATCAGCGATACATTATGAGTACCGCTGGTTTCAGGATGACTGGGGGATCAAGGCCAACTCACTTGGTTTAGGTTATGTCCACCCAGTGAAGAATTGGGAACTGGAGTTTCGCTGGCGCTATTATGATCAAGGCAAGGCCGACTTTTATCGTGACATGTTTGATTTTGCCAATCAGTTTACCTATATGGCGCGGGACAAGGAGTTGAGTGCTTTTACCAGTACCTCCATGGGAGTGAGTGCCAGTTATAAATTTGCCAAAAATGGCTGGGGCTGGATCGATAGAGGCAGCCTCAATGTGTCATATGATTTACTGACTATTGAATATGATAATTTTCGTGATGCTCGAGAAAGTCAGTCAGATGCTACGTTAGCAGGGGCGGAGTCGCTCTATAATCTGAATGCTGATGTTATGCAGGCCTATATTTCTATCTGGTATTAGACAGTTATATCTGGGTACCACGGCTAAGTCGTTCATCTAATTTAACAAAATCTCGTATTGAGCCTGACTGGCTAATTCCGTAGGATAGGGGTCCGCATAATAATCAAGGGGGCGCGGAAGAGATGGGTGTGCATGAGTCGACCCACGATGAAATGGAAGGGGTGTCTGTTAACACCGACCATGGCGTTGTATCGGGGTCACAAAAAGTAAGACGTTCCGGCAAATCGACCGGTCTGGATCATTGGCTGGTCGGCAAAATGATTTCCATGTTGGGAAATCCTCCGTTCAGTTTTCAGCTCTGGGACGGTAATGAATTCAACCGTAATGCAAATACAACTCATAAGGTCTTTCTAGCTGACAGAGCGGCCCTGTGGCAGCTTGCCTATGACCCTGAGTTCTACTTTGGCGAGCTATATTCCACCCGCCGCATCATCCTTCAGGGCGATTTGGTGGAATTTCTGGATCTCAGCTATCGACATGGCCAGGGTCCCGGCCACATCTGGACAGAGTTGTTACAGTTCCTGCGTCATCCCCCGCGCCTGAACTCCCTGAGTGGCTCGCAAAAGAATATTCACCATCACTATAATATAGGTAATCCGTTCTATGCCCTGTGGCTTGATACGGAGGCAACCCAGTACACTTGTGCCTACTACCCTCATGAAGATATGACGCTGGAAGAGGCCCAGGTTGCTAAATTGCACCATGTGGCCCGTAAATTAAATTTGCAGCCCGGACAGACCGTGGTTGAGGCGGGCTGTGGTTGGGGTGGCCTGGCACGATTCTTCGCCAAACACTACGACGTGAAGGTGAAGGCCTATAACATCTCCCATGAACAAGTCGTATTCGCTGCCCAAAAGGCCAAAGAAATGGGCCTGCAGGACAAAGTGGAGTATATCGAGGATGACTACCGGAATATTGAGGGCACCTTTGATGTGTTTGTCTCCGTCGGTATGCTCGAGCATGTTGGCAGGAAACAATATAAGACCCTCGGTTCAGTGGTTGACCGTTGTCTGCGCGAAGAAGGCATGGGTCTGATTCATACCATCGGTCGTAACAGGCCTGGATTGATGAATTCCTGGATCGAAAAGCGAATTTTCCCGGGTGCCTATCCCCCTTCATTGAAAGAAATGATGGATATCTTTGAGCCGAATAACCTGTCTGTG
>Ga0316206_1002643_pt1 | contig 11594 bp, 9 predicted proteins | sample 6monthpyrite_MG_FD_204942 | JGI IMG/M metagenome (GOLD analysis project Ga0316206, IMG submission 204942) | Microbial mat bacterial communities from mineral coupon in-situ incubated in ocean water Damariscotta River, Maine, United States -... | ecosystem: Environmental > Aquatic > Marine >...
ATCTCCTCGACAGTTCCCACCCGCGACAGACCGGGTGACTCATCACCGAAACGGCAGAAGTCGCCAACCCGCGCCGGGCGATCGGCAAAGATATTCAGTGTTCCAACAAAGTTCTCCAGTGTACTTTGGGATGCTAGTGCGATGGCAATACCACCGACACCCGCGCCGGCTATCAGGCCGTAAACCGGTATTCCCATGTTATGCAGAAACTGGAAGATAAACCCGATGATGAGCAGGATTCCTATCGTACGTTCGGTAAACTTGATCAGGTGTGCATCAAGGCTGCCTTCGCTGATTCGCGGTGAAGTTGCAATAACAGCATCGGCTACCCATTTCATGGTGAGCCATACCAACCAGATAGCACCCACATAAACAGCCATCTCGGTAAGATAGGAATACACGGGTCTGGCCAAACCCGTAGAAACGACATGCTTCAGGATAAATGCTTCCATAAGAACCATAAGGAAAATCAAGGCTAATGGCGTGCTGACACGGGGCAGATAGGTACGGTAAGTGCCATCCCATGGCCGAATTCGTGTAATTTTGTATAAAATTATGATCAGCGCTGCAACAAGTCCAATCAGCAGCAGCTCAACAATCCACTTCCAGAGCACCTGATCGAACACAAGCACCTTGCTCCAGTCGGGCAGTGACTCGACCCACTTCACCGGTATCATCCAACCGGTGATGTGCTGCAAGGAATAGTAAAGGTTCTTAGACGGCATGGGTCGCTGGTATGGCTGTGACTGTATCAGCTCGTAGTAGTCACGTACCCTTTGCATTGTACCGGGGCTAAACAAATACTCTCCTGTACGCTGGCCCTGTTTAACCTGCGCAATGACAATGCCGGTGTGCGGAATACGCCATCGCGACGGCAGTGTTACCCCAGTCCCCGTATTAATCCCCGTATTAGTCCCAGTATTAATTTCAGTACCAGACTCTGCTTCTGTTTCTTTGGGTGCACCGGGCACCTCACTCAAGTCATTCAACTCCAGGCGTGCAATAACTTCCCATAAAAGAATGACCGTTTCAGAAGCCACTTCATGGTGAGCAGCGGGTGGTATGTCACTCAGGTCCAGCAAAGATGCAGCCTTGACCATGTCCTGTCGGGTTTTCTTATAAGTGGCAGGACCGGGTGATTCCCGGTATTTGTTGTAGGACTGGCCAGTGGCATCGGTAATCGCCAGGAAGCTTTTTAATGTTGCATAAGGACTGGAGGTGTCAGCGGGCTCTAATGGATTTTGAGCCCATGCGATGCTACTGAACAGCAGCAGAAGCATCAGAATCAGGACGCTACTGATGCCAATACGGCGGTCTGTGTTTCTGTAAAGCGTTAGTAACATGCACGTGCTCCCATATCATTACCACAAATAGTTGAGTTGGGCCTCGAGAACAAAGAGATGTCCGACTCGAATCGGAACAATATTCTTAAATTTATCGACATCATCTTTATTAATACCTTTTTGATGAATTTAACGCAATGCGTACTAAACGAGATTCTCCCGCCTGTACCTGAACATAGCGCCATCATAGCCATTTCACTTTGCGCAACAATAGAGCGCCAACAATTAACCCCATAACGCCCAGCAATGAGCGCTAACGCAAGAAGGGTTACGGTTACCATAGTCTGGACTTTCATGATCGGGTTCAGGCGATGGCGGGTGATAGAAATGCACGCATTCATCGGTTACTTCCTTAATACAATGTTGGCAGGCCTGTGAGCCATTCTGTGTGTTCAAATATGGAAGATGACATTTAGTTTTGCAGAGACTAATTTTTATCTTCACGAATTCGATTCCGATATTCTTCTTTTACAAATGCCTGCAAATCCTCGACAGTGTCACTTTCATCTACAATCTCAGTGCCGAGTAATGTTTCAATAGCATCTTCCAGGGTAACTACACCTTCATCCTGCCCAAATGAATCTTCAACAATAAAAATATGTGCATTCTGTTTAAGAAAACTTTGTAATAACTGCTGAACAGGTAAGTCTTCAGAAACTCGATGAATTGATTTTGTAAATTGTTTGATAGGTAAATCACCTTTACCCTGACGCTCTGCTTGATAGAGATCACGATTCAAAACCATATGCTGACTCGTACCACTTTTATCGTAGACAGGAATTCTGGAGAACTGATGGGTCTTTTCATTATCTAAAGCATTACTCACCGTTGTCACTTCACTTAAAGAGTGAACCACACTACGTGGAGTATAAATTTGCTGCGTTTTGATTTCTCTTAAACTTAATGCATTAGCCAGGTATTCATTTTCATGTTTACCTAAGCTACCCAGTTTGTGCCCGAGTGAAGCTAAAGCAATAATTTCATCTCGACTCACATTGTTATCCGCGTTATGACTGAATAATCGGGTTATAAGACCAGAAAGCCAAACCAGTGGATAGACCAGTTTAACTAACCAGACAATGACATGTGCTGAAGGGATGGCTAATTGTCGCCAAAAGGTAGCGCCTAATGTCTTGGGAATAATTTCTGAAAAATATAAAATCGCCAGGGTTAAAAGTACCGCAATTAACGTTTCCCACTTGGCACCAAATACATGTGCCGCCTGAGCCCCTACACCAGCCGCACCCATTGTATGTGCGAACGTATTAAGAATCAGAATACTGGAAATGGATTCATCCAGGCGCTCTTTGACTCTAACAAGTACTTTGCCACTGCGAGGTGACTTAGATGAAACACTTTGAACATAGCCGGGTGTTACTGAAAGCAACACCGCTTCTAGAATAGAGCACAGGAATGACACGCCTATCGCAATCGCCAGGTATATTAATAGCAAGGTCATAGTAAGGTTCCTAATTAAATCGCATTTAGATTTTTATCGTGCTCTATAGTTAATCGCTAGTAAAGCTCATTTAACAGGCTTAGGGTCAGGAAACTTCCAGCTGCCATCCAGGATCTCCTTCTTCGGCTGATATAGCCTCACGATGAAATTCCAGCCCTCTACGATTGGAAGGTAGTTGTCCGCCTTGGGATCACCACCGAAGTGAATGGTGATGCTGCCATCGTCGGCTTTCTTGGCCGTAACGTTGTTGAACGAGTAGGCGTTTAATTCGTTAATCGGCATCCTACTTTCCTTGTCGTAAAGGGTCACGGACCAGAACCCATCCACCGGCACATCCTTCGCGGTGATCGTGTAGGGGGTCTTGCCGTCGTTCATCTTCGGGTAATAATTGACATATATGGCGGCTTCCTTTGGGAGCCCACCCCATCCGAACGCAGTGCCCAGCAGGTGGTGGATGGGATCAAGCTTGTCCTTCTCGCCAAAATATCCGGAGGTGTCCGTCATGGTGGCGTTCAGCACGTTGAGCGCCTCCCGCAACGTCTCCACGCCCTGCTTGTCCCAATTCGGAAGCTCGAGTTTGCCGATGTCGGCCTGCTCGACCTTGACCGCATCCTGCAGCGCATGGGCGGCCTTCATATCGGCGGGGTCATTGGGATCGGCAAAAGTCCGAAAGGCCAGGACCACATACCGGGTTCCCATGTTCTTCACCGTGAAGGTCTTCCTGGTAGGCCCGAAGATGGCGGGCGGGATGGAGTGATCCTGGTTGAGCAGCATCAAAGACTGGTACCGACCTTCCGGTTCCGGCATCGTGATGGTCAGGGGTGAGGTAAGATCGAAGACTCCAAAGGAGTAAATCGTGTCACGATTCCCGCGAACGGTCACCTGATTATTGACGTCGTAGTGCTTGCGGTTGTGATTGAACTTGCCGAAGGCGTCCATGGTCTCGGCGTATCCCTTGATTTGAAGGTCAGTCTCGGCGCGGACGTAGTTGTCGGCAGTGACCTGAACAGCATCCGTAGCCTGCGCCTCCGCAGCAGACACTTTCTTATCTGTCATATTAGTTTTGTCCTCGCATCCTAAAATACCTAAGCACAGTACTCCGAGTAGCAATAATTCCGTCTTCATTATTATCTCCCGCCTCTTCGGCGATTTTATTACAATGTACTTTCACGTCTATAAGAGCGTGTCGTGTTTGCTTAAAATTTTATACCCTGATCATGACTGACATAGCGCCATATCTGTGCGAGTCAAAGCTCCGGTTCACGCGATCGAACCAGTATCATCTTATTTAACCCGTTCAATTTCTTCTGACCGATTTCATCTGACTTATATCATCTTATCTATTTGGTCTGATCTATTTCATCTGACCTATTTCGTCTGACCTATTTCATCTAGGGCCTCTGCCCCAGTACCTCCAGTAAAACTTCTCCACTCGCACCGGACGGAGGTTTGGCACCGACGATATTCGCTAAAGTAGACGCAACGTCAATCGTATGGACTCTGCGTGAAACTGTCTGTGGTTTTATGTTGTGCCCCGCGAAAATAATGGGAACAAAGGTGTCATATGGCCATGGCGAACCGTGCACCACGGCTACTGAAAGACCGTCCAGATTATTGATAAACCAGCCCGGATTAAAAACAACATAGACATTACCGGATCGTTTGGGATGGTAATTATTGGTCATCGCCCGGGTAAGGTAAGTATCAGCCACGGCACCGCGTGCCAAAGCGGAACTGGAGACAGCGGTGGACACACCCGGGAAACGAACCAGCTCATCAACAATAGCCGCTTCAAGCGCCTGCAGGTCTAATTTCGAATTGCCAATCACTTTGCTACTGAGATAAATATAGGGATGGTCGTATCCTTCGATGAGCTTTCCCTTAATACCAAACTTCTTTTTGAGCCTATCGATTGCGGGTTTTTTGTCCCATGTATCGGGAGAAACATAACCGGTCGGTATCCCCATAGATTTCAAATACCCGGGTGCTTCCGGGCCACCGTGATCGGCGGAGAGAACGATTAAGGTATTATCCAGGCCAATTTTTTCGTCGATGAACTCAAACAGGTTTGCCAGTGTGCGGTCGAGCCGCAGAATATTGTCTTCCGATTCCAGGCTCGAAGGCCCGAAAAAATGTCCGATAATATCTGTCGCAGAAAAACTCACGCCGAGGAAATCGGTAATATCGTCACTGCCAATTTGTTCTGCATTGATGGCCGCCTTGGCAAACTCTAGTGTGAGCTCGTCACCAGCAGGGCTTATCGTCAGATAGGTGGAAAAGTACTTGTTATCGGTCGTGCTGAATTGGTGAGGAAATGTCCGTCCGTATCCGGCGAGGTCAGATTCCCATTCCTGGTCATCCCTGTCGGCAAATAGGTACGTGTCTACGGGATGCATAAGCTCCCACGCTTTACCTGAATATTGTTCAGCTAATTTTTTAGCATTCCAGTCAACCACCCACTGAGGGTACTTTTTATAGTAATAACTGCTGGTCACAAATTCGTTGGTCGCTTTAGAAAACCAAAAAGCTTTACCAGAATGTCCAGCCATGGAAACTGCGCCCCTATCTTTGACCGACACACCGAATACTTTGGCTTTTCCGGCGGTTAATGAAGACAGTTCATCTGAAAAGGTGGTGGTAAGAATAGCGGCAGGTGATCGTCCATCACTTGAGGCGGCTTTTTGGGTGGGATCTATTTCGGTGCTGCTATCAACGGCTGCACCTTCGGTTAACAGCTTATAATTCGAGTCTTCGATGTTGTAGGTAGTTACACCGGTAGCACGGTCGAACCAGAGGTTACCAATCATCCCGTGTTCTGAGGGATGAGCACCGGTGGCAAGCGTTGCATGCCCAACAATGGTTTCGGTGTTTGCATGGGCATGATGCGCGTTGTTGTAGACCACGCCTTTGTCCAGCAAATACCTGAGGCCGCCTTTTCCCAACCGATCGTAATAACGTGTTGGCAAATCTCCGCGAAACTGGTCGACCGTTATTTGCAATATCAATTTAGGCTTGTCGCCAGCAATCGCCGGCGACAGGGCAGAGATTGAGATACCTGTAATCAATAGGGCTTGCAGAGTTCGCTTCAATATTGATGTTGTGTTCATGATATCGCCTTCTATTTAGTGATCAAATTATCCGCGGCGACGGGTTGGCGTCGCCGCGAATAGTTAATTCTTATTTAACGGCTTTGGGAGCCGGAAACTTCCAGCTGCCGTCGAGGATTTCCTTCTTCGGTTTGTACATCCTGACGAGGTAATTCCATCCCGGTACGATCGGCAGGAAATTGTCCGCCTTGGGGTCACCGCCGAAGTGGATGGTAATGCTTCCATCTTTAGCCTTCTTAGCTGTGATGTTGTTGAATGAGTGGGCGTTGTACTCGTTGTCCGGCATATACCCCTCGTCGTCGTAAAGGGTCACCGACCAGAAGGCGTCCACCGGGACATCCTTCGCGGTGAGGGTATAGGCGGTCTTGCCGTCATTCTTTTCGGGGAACACGGCCGCGTAGGTGGCTGCCTCTGCCGGCAATCCGCCCCATCCCAGTGCCGCGCCCAGCTTATGGTAGACCGGGTCCAGGGTCTCTTTCTTGCCAAACATCTTGGAGGTTTCCGGAACCGTGGCGGAAATCACATTGATCGTCTCTCGCATCTGCGCGACTTCTTCTGCTTTCCAATCGGGCACACCAAATTTTCCAAGTTCGGCCTGCTCGACCTTGACCGCATCCTGGAGCTGGTGCGCCGCCTTCATGTCTTGCTCATCGTTCGGATCCATAAAGGTCCGAAGGGCCAGGAACACATAACGCGAGCCGACTTTTTCTTCTGTCAGAGTGCCTGTCTTAGGGCCGTAGAGCCCCCAGATCGAATGATCCTGATTCACGATCATCAAAGACTGATAGCGCCCTTTGGTTTCCGGAAGCGTAACCGTGACCGGCGACCTCAGGTCCCACACGCCAAATGAGTACAGCGTGTCCTGGTTGCCCCGAATGGTCACCCGTTGCTCTTTGTAGGGCTTCCGGTTATGGTCGAACTTTCCAAAGCAGTCCAACTTCTTGATCCAGAGCTTCATCTGGAGGTCTGATTCGGCACGGACGTAGTTGTTGGCGGTGACCTTAACGTCATCCGTAGCAGACACTTTCTTATCTGTTGTATTAGTTTTGCCCTCACATCCTAAAATACCTAAGCACAATAATCCGAGTAGCAATATTTTCGTCTTCATTATTATCTCCCGCCTCTTGATTGATTTTGTTTCAATTTATTTCACTAACTCAATTTCGCTTGGGCGCCAGGTTTTATTTATCCATGCTTCCAAAGGACCATACATTCGAAACCCAACAAACCAACTTTTTCCGGGAATAGTTTGTAACCAGTTATTCTCAAATCCAGCAGGTGCTTCAGGCGCAAGATAGATGTCATACGATCCATCCTCATTCATTTTAAGACCTTCGGTTTGACTGCCAACTGTTGGGAGTTTCTGATCTGTCTGTAGTTGTGAACGCGTTTGTGTGTCGTACGCAGTGACTGCCCAAAAATCTTTGGCAGGAGGATTAGCCGGAACATGGATTTTATAGGTAAGTGCACCATCCAGAGGTTGTTTGTCTGCATCTACATAGGCAATACCATAATCAGAGCCAGCTCCAGGAACAGTAACGGCCATTGCCGGTGTTACAGCGGTGTAAGGGTAATAGAACATTACCCTTGCATCTGAATTCATAGTCTGTCCGTCTTTACCGTTAAAAAACACATTTTTATCAACCCAAGCCATTAACCAGGCACTGTTAGTATCTGGGTACACTTGTATTCCTTTCATGTTATCCACACTTCCACTTACCCTTGGGTACCAAATAATAGAACGGGCAGTCGCATTTGCTATGGCAACGGCATCGGTTAAAATGCGTTTCATTCTTTCATCAGGATTAAATTCTTTGCCTTTTTCAATACCAATTGAAGCTAATAGTCCGCGAGTTTCTGCATCAATCATTTCCAGGGGTTCTTCCTGAATAACGGAATTTACATGTTCATAAAAATGAAAATCGTTGTCGTGGACTGTATTGATATGTTTCCCTGATACGCTTACAAACTCCATTTTTTTAGGATTGTCTTTCTCAGCTAAAGGATACACTTTCAGATTTTCTGTTATATTTTTAACCCCAGCTTCTATACCGTTGGCAATGGAGCCACGCATAAATGTCCAAACTCGGTAAGTAGGAGATTTCACTACATAATAACCTTTTGGAATATCTCCCTTGTAGTCAGGTGGCAGCAATAAGAATTTTCCGCCTTTTCCCTTATCTGGCCCCATAGGACCCACATCTTGCATGTACCTGAACCATGCGTCATTAAAAGCGCCCAGCATACCTGGTGGTACTTCAAGAACCGTTGCTCCGGTTTCTTTCAAATTAAAGGTTGGCATTACATAAAGCGTAGAGGTGTTACCGGTTAAGTAGTAGGGTTTCGAATCCAATAATTTGTCAGAAATCATCACCTTATTATTGTGGTTAGTCCCAAGAACTTCAGGCCCGACCATAAGCTGTCTTACAGAGGCTGCAGACATCGTTTTTAAAAAGACATCCACACCACGCATTTTGTCCAGGTTTTCGTAAACCAACTCTGCAGTTTCAGGAAGCGGAGCCCCATCTGTAAATTTCAAGGTGCCGATTGAAGTCTCAACGATGTCAGGCGTATGAAGGCCCTTTGGCAGTTCTGTTGTTTGTGAGTAAGTCTTTAACTCTTGTAAGCTCATCTCCGGCGCTTGTGTCTGTGGACCAGATGCTTTCTTATCTGTTGTATTAGTATTGTCATCGCAGCCTAAAATACCTAAGCACAATAATCCGAGCAGTAATATTTGCGTCTTCATTATTTTCTCTTCCTAATTGAATTGATTTCAGTTTTCTCAAAGCGTGTTCTTGCCGACCTTTCGACCGCAGTCAATCTGCAACTTGTCTTTCGATTTAATGTTGTCATGTCTTTATTCTGCATCCGGCTTGACTCAGGTTCGGATCAGAGTCGAGGACTCTTTGCCAAGCCACTCGCTGCCATAAAGCGTAGAAACCCACACGCGAGACAGTGCCTCCTGAATCGGTTTCGGCTTGCTTCTCGGGCGTTGCCCGAATGCCTCAATGATCGTATAGGCATCAAGACGATTGAGCGCAACGGCGACGGGGCGTGCATCAAAGTCAGGAATCAAACCCTGCTTCTGATCTGCCTCTATGCGTGCACAAGCGGCTTCATCGAATTGTCCGAGAAACTGCTTCCAGTCTTTTTCAAAACGCTCGTCGGTAGTGGCTGCATCGGCAACGGCTCGCACTAAAGGACCTTGTTGATAACAGACACGAACCAGCCCTGTAAGCGACTCGTTGACCAGAACTACGGGGTCACCGACACCTGCAACCCAGGGTCCGGCAGCCTCAAAAATCTCGTCCTGTAATATGGCCAGCAAGCTTTCCATGACTTCATGCAAATCGTTGAAATACTGGTAAAACGCTGAACGGCTAACGCCTGTTGAAGCCATTAGAGAGCTTACTTTCATATCACGAAATGGATGCGACCAGATGAAATCCAGTGCGCTATTTAGAATTGCCGCCCGCGTACGTTCGGATTTACCGATTTTGGTAGAGGGTTGTGGACTGACTCGTAACGGCGATGGCTTTTTAATCCCTGACATCTGATTACTCTGGTAACTGATTGTTCTGACTTGTCGTTACACAATATAGGCGACTTGTCAGTTTTTAAACTACATGGCACCGAAGCCTGACTGCTAAGCCATTCTTTAGTGTTAGTAATAAATTATTTTGTGCTTTCCTCAGCAGGTGCAGCAGGAGCACTATTTTGTATGGTAGCGCCTTCCACTGCCCCTACAGCCTTTAGTAAAGCCTCGCACTGAGCCATTTTTTCTTCAATTCCTTCAGATTTTTTAACGCATTCCTTATATTCCTGTAGTGTTTTCGTCTTTTCTTCAGTGTATTCCGCCTGTGCTTCGTCCTTTTTATCGGCGGGCGATGAACAAGCTGCCAGACTCAAAGCGACAACAGTAGTCAGTAGAACAATGTGTGTTTTCATTTTTTAATCCTTGTTTTGTTATGTGGGGTAGGTAGTAACAATTAACACAAACTAGAAATATCAAATATTAGTCATATTTTCTTTAGTCATATCTTCTCATGCAACTATCTGAATAATAATGAGCATTAACACTAATATTGGTAAACGGTTGCAAGCTCACCCGTGGCGGTGACAACCGTTTAATACCTGACATGCAGTTAAATAATATTGACACCGTGTCAGTTTGTCAAGCTGCATGGTACCGTATCCTGATGTACTGCGCCTGTTGATTACGGACTTAGCGAGGGACTAATCTTAACGTTGGCCTTGTAGCCAGACTGTATTTACTTTTACAATATTTTATATGAACTAAAAGCGGGTCTGTTTTTGATCTTTGCTGACAAAATCAATCGTTTATAGTCTGCTGCACTAACTAGATTTAGTCGCTTTTACGCCATGCGTTGTAAGCCCCGCCTTAGATGTGAATTTGAGGCCTCCGTTGTTTAAAGCTGTCGGCTATCATTACCTCTAAAAACAGGCATGGCTGTTTTTCTTATATGATTTTTATATTTAAGTACCCTGGTTATAAGCAAAACAAATAGTGCATTTCCCTATGCCTGTTATTTGCTATTTTTACTTTGTACTGTTTCAAATTCACATCATTAACGTATCGGTTTTACCTTAAATAACAAAGCATACAATACCGGTACCACCCCCAGTGTTAACAACGTTGAAAACAACAGACCGGCCATAATAGCAATCGCCATGGGTTCCCACATCTCACCACCGCCAAGGTATAGCGGTATCAGGCCAAGCACGGTTGTTGCTGTCGTCAACAAGATAGGTCGAAAACGTTTAATAGCAGCTGAAATAATGGCTTCATAAGGAGTCAAACCAATCTCATCTATCTCCAGTTGAATACGTTCAAGCAGGACGACGGTTTTTCTTTCAGTAGCCCCGCAAGAGGACACCCTACGGCAAGAGAAGCGATGGTACGTATAGGCTACTTCAAATCAATATATAATTGCCTTGCACTTAATATATATCTTCAAAAACGTTCATTTTATTTTGATGAGGGAAATTTACCTGCACTCTATACTCAAACAGCTGCTACTGTTGCAGAAATGAGCTGTCGCTGGTAAATACCAGGAGACTTATAAAACATAAATCTCCTGAATAAGCTGGGCTTTAGTTAATTTACTTTATTCAGTTAATCAAAGTATTAATCGGCAAATCGACAATAGAAAAAAGTGCTCGAAGATTTTATCCATACAAACATAAATAGTTAAAGTGATCACAATAAAAATTATTAGCTTAAAACAGTTATTTAAAATGACAGGAATACTTATTGCAGTATTGCTTGTGCTGTTTATCGTCGCATTTATCTGGATTACTTCTTTCGACCTAAACACACAAACAGCTCGCATTGAAACACTGGCGAGTCAGGCATTGGCCCGTGATGTAAAAATCGATGGTCCATTACAGTTCAGGCCATCACTACCTCCCCGATTTACGATTGAAAATGTACATATTGCAAACCCTGAATGGGCAACGCATCCTGATTTTATAACCGCGGATAAGCTTGAAATTGAAATCAGTTTTCTAGCACTACTAGAAAATAAACTGGTTTTCGAAGATATTGAATTAACGGGTGCAATTATCAATTTACAACGTGACCCTAAAAGAGGGTCAAGCTGGGATTTTCATAGTGACATTAATCAGCAACCTTCCTCATTGTTGATACCTGATCTTGTCGAA
>Ga0316206_1002644_pt1 | contig 11590 bp, 9 predicted proteins | sample 6monthpyrite_MG_FD_204942 | JGI IMG/M metagenome (GOLD analysis project Ga0316206, IMG submission 204942) | Microbial mat bacterial communities from mineral coupon in-situ incubated in ocean water Damariscotta River, Maine, United States -... | ecosystem: Environmental > Aquatic > Marine >...
TTTTTGCATGTAGTCTCTCGGCAATCACACTCATCAGTTTGTGTGCAAGCTGTTGTTTGTTTTGTTTGTCCAGATGAATATGCCCGTTTAGCCATAAGACGTCCAGTTCATTGTCGTCCTGATTAAAGCCCAGCCCGGGACCCACCGGGTTGGCAATAATCATATCCAGATTTTTACGGCTGAGTTTGGATCGTGCATAGTCGAGCAGGTTATCGGTTTCAGCTGCAAAACCAACCGTAAAAGGGGCATCGGGTAATGCTGCTACACTTGCAAGAATATCGTGGTTACGGGTTAATTTCAGTTGCATGGTTTGCTGATCTTTTTTTATCTTGTCCAGCGCCTGCGTTGCAGGGCGATAGTCAGCGACAGCAGCAGTGGCGATAAAAATATCGCAGTCTGCTATTTCTGCAAGCGTTGCCTGTTGCATTTGTTTTGCGGTTTCTACGTTGATGCAGGTTGCGCGTTCAGGCGCAGGGATATGTACGGGCCCACAAACCAGACTGACTTCAGCACCTGCTTCTATGGCTGCCTGAGCCAGTGCAAAGCCCATTTTCCCCGAGCTGTGATTGCTGATAAATCGAACCGGATCAATGGGTTCACGGGTTGGACCTGCTGTAATGACGATTTTTTTCCCATTTAACAGACCAGGTATAAATAACTGTCGAACCCGCAGTAACAAGGGGCTAACATCAAGCATACGGCCAAAACCGGTTTCACCGCAGGCCTGATCGCCTTCGGCCGGGCCCAGAATCTGATAGTCATATTTTTTGAGTATACTGATATTTTCCTGTGTCGCCGGGTTAGACCACATCGCGTGGTTCATTGCAGGCGCTAGCGCAATCCGTGTCTGGGTGGCAAGACATATTGCACTGAGCAAGTCATCTGCGCGCCCGCTTGCAAGCCGCGCCAGTGTATCAGCGCTGGCAGGTGCAATCAGGATTAAGTCTGCCCAGCGCGCGAGCTCAATATGCCCCATGGCGGCCTCAGACTCTGCGTCCATCAAGTCGGTGTGAACAGTATGTCCGGATAATGCCTGTAAAGTGAGTGGGGTGATAAATGCAGTGGCAGCCTTTGTCATAACGACACGCACATCGGCACCCTCGTCACGCAGCCGGCGGGTTAGCTCAGCACTCTTGTATGCGGCAATACTGCCGCAGATGCCGAGTACAATACGTTTATTCTGCAGGGTTTTCATAAGCTAAAGTGTAGCATTGCAGGGTGGTGGCTGTCGAAATAGTACTGGCGTAGAAATATAGCTGCTTTTATACTCGAAAACAGAATGATAACTTAAGGAGCTTCTGGTTAATTATGGAAGAAGTTTCGACGCCATGATCAAGGTTTTTTTGAGTGCAGGGTACTGGCTTATAAATTGATCTGAGGCTCCTCAAATACAATTTTCATGGAAGAATTACTAAAAATAAGGAACATACATCATGGCAATCCCGGACTGGCCCAAAGCAGAGCGACCACGTGAAAAACTGATTGAAAAAGGATCTGCAGCACTTTCGGATGCAGAATTACTGGCTATCTTCCTCAGAACCGGGGTAGCAGGCAAAACAGCAGTAGATCTGGCGCGTGATCTTATAGTGCAGTATGGCGGGCTCAGGGCGCTGCTGGAAGCTGATTTTGATACGTTTAGTCAGGGTCAGGGCCTGGGACTTGCAAAATTCACCCAGTTACAGGCGATACTGGAGATGTCACGTCGACATTTGCGCGAAACCCTGAAACGTGGCGATGTACTGGAAAACCCGATACAAACACGAGAATACCTTATCAGTGAACTAAGAAGCTGTGAACAGGAGGTATTTTCGTGCCTTTTCCTTGATAACAGGCACCGGATTCTTGAATACGAGGCATTATTTTATGGGACGATTAACAGTGCCACAGTGCATCCACGTGAAGTGGTTAAAAAAGCACTGTCATATAATGCGGCTGCCGTTATTCTGTCGCATAATCACCCATCCGGTATTGCCGAGCCCAGTCAGGCTGATATACAGATAACTCGCAAACTCAAGGAGGCGTTGCAGCTGGTGGATATCAGGTTGCTGGATCATATCGTGGTTGGTGATGGTGAATGCGTATCTCTCGCAGAGCGAGGATCAATATAAATAATTGATATATAGGTTATTTAGGTTTTTTTATCCTGAATTCGCAGGGTTTCAGGGTCAGGTTAGTGATCAGGGTTGTATATTGGTGGTGGAATCTGTACAATTCTCCGGCTTCACACTGCGTGAAATGCGATTGAAAACGTTTTGGAGAACGAGTCATGTCCAGAGTATGTCAGGTAACGGGAAAACGCCCAATGAGTGGCAATAATGTATCCCATGCCAAAAATAGAACCAGAAGGCGCTTTTTGCCTAATCTTCATACCCATCGTTTCTGGGTCGAGTCAGAAAATCGTTTTGTGCGTTTACGTCTGTCATCCAAAGGTATGCGTATTATTGATAAAGTGGGCATCGATTCAGTTCTGACTGATATCCGTGCTCGCGGCGAAAAGGTTTAGGGAGAACAGTTATGCGTGATAAAATCAGACTGGTTTCCAGTGCAGGCACAGGCCATTTTTATACAACAACCAAAAACAAACGTACGATGCCCGATAAAATGGAAATCAAGAAGTTTGACCCGGTTGTACGTAAGCATGTGATTTACAAGGAAGCAAAGATCAAGTAATAACCTGATTTTCTTCGATGTAAATAAAGAGCCCGCTTTTGCGGGCTTTTTTATGCCTTCAGATAATTCAAGTATTTTTAGTCTGGTATTAAAAAACAGAGTTATGCAGGCGCAATTTAGCCAAATTGTGAAGTGCTTGGCTTTTTTGCCTGTTATCAGCCGGCTAATTAAATATTTCCGACAAAAGTGCCGTTATAACAGATAAGGAGCCGATCCTGATGTAGTGCATTTGAGTATCAGGGCAGGTTTTTTAGTATTTGACCGGAATTTGTAAATTGCCTGACCACGATACGTGGGCTGCGGGCGGTTATGTAACTGTACAGGAAAATAAATGAGTGCTGTCCTCAAAATAGCTGACAAGAAAGCCCTGAAAACATTAATCCCGCTGAACGGGTTATCTGCACATCATGTCGATGAGTTGGCCAGAAAGGCACATGTGATCACTATTGAAGCAGGCAAGTTTCTGTTCAAGAAAGGCGAACGTGATAATTCAACATGCTATGTGCTGGATGGCGAAATAGCACTGCACGATGGCTCTGATATTAAACTTACTATTCAGGGCCGCAGTGAAGAGGCAAGACACCCTATAGCACCTCAGCAGCCACGTCAGTTAAGTGCTCGCGCAAAAGTACGCACAACCGTTATCAGTATCGATTCAGGTTTACTGGATGTCATGCTCGCATGGGAGCAGTCTTCCGGTTTTGAAGTTGATGAAATGGAAACAGAGGGTGAAGAAGACTGGATGACACGGATGATGCAGTCAGATCTGCTGCAAAAATTACCCGCAATGAATTTACAAAAGCTGTTTATGCGCATGGAAGAGGTTGCGGTCAAAAGCAGTGAAGTGATAGTGAATCAGGATGATGAAGGAGACTACTATTACATAATAAAAAATGGCACATGTATCGTCAGTCGACGACCGTCTGCCAATGCGCGTGCAGTTAAGCTGGCTGAGCTGAAGGACGGCGATAGTTTTGGTGAAGAATCACTTCTGTCAGGGGCGAAACGTAATGCAACGGTAACAATGCTTACTGATGGTTGTTTGATGAGGCTATCAAAAAAGGATTTTGATGAATTACTCAAAACGCCATTACTCAATCAGATTACATACGATGAAGCTAAAAAGTTAAAAGATAAAGGTGCAATCTATCTGGATGTACGTTTGCCTGGTGAATTTAATAATGCAAATTTACCGGGCAGTATTAATATACCACTGGCTGCAATTCGTAATGAGTTGGAAGCACTGGATAAATCCGAAACGTATATTGTTTATTGTGATACAGGTAGAAGAAGTACAAGCGCTGGATTTTTATTCGGGCAGTTTGGTATTGATGCAAAAGTATTGAAAGATGGTATTAGTAGTGTTCCTTTTGATGAGTACGATAGTAATCAGGCTAAGAGTGAAAAGGCACCTGAGGCGGATGTAATTGATATTAATCGTGACCGCGAAGTTAGTATTAATGAAAAACCTCAGCATGAACTGGAGTCTGTAAAAAAAGAAAAGCAGAATCTTGAAGATAATATCAAGAAGCTGACAATTGAACTGAAAAGTCTACGTGGAAAGGTATCCGAGACCGAACAGGAAATGTCTGAAAGAGACAGAATTATAGGTGAGCTAAGAGAAGTTGTAGAAAAAGAACATAGCCAGTTAGGTGATATGGAAGAAGAACTGGAAGGTCTGCAAAATAGTGAGGTTGAGCTTGCCAGGTTAAAAGAGAAGCTTGCAGATGCTGAAGGTGAAATGGAATTGCAGAAAACATTACTCTCAACAGCACAAGAGTCTGATGAGAGTACTCAAAAGCTTTTAATGAATCAGAATAATAAACTGAGTAAGCTTGAACAATCATTGCAAGCAGCGGTAGATCGAGCGGTGCAGGCAGAGAAAGTTCAGATTAAAGAAGAAGAAAAGATAAGTGGACTACAAAAGGAAAATGACCTTCTTTCAAATACGATAGCGGAACTTGGAAAACAGGCAAGTGAAGCTGATGATTTAAAGGTCGCTAACGAGAAAATAAAAGCAGAGTTGCAGTCTGCTATTGCAAAGGCCGGGGAAGTTACAAAGGCGCATAAGGATGATCTGAAGCAGTTAAATCAATTAAAGTCAGAGAGTGAGAAGCTGACTAAGGTGATCCAGGACCTGGAAAAGAAAGCAGAAAAAAGTGAGCAAATGAAACAAGAGCTCGCTTCCATGAAAAAGGAAAACGAAAGTCTGCAAAGTGATGCAAATGGAAATATCACGGAGCTTAAAAAAGATCTTGAAGGCATGCAGAAGAAACTGTCAGAACTTCAGGAAGAGAAAAACAAGCTGGATAATGACCTGATCTCGGAGAGACAACAGATTAAAACGCTGGAATCTGAGTTGGAGCAGGTAAAAGCCAGTGAGCAGGGAAGCCTTGAAAAAATAAAGCAAATCGAATCTGAAAATAAAAATATCGAGAGTGCAAGAAGCCTTGCGGAAAATGAAAAGGCTAAAGTTGAGGCTGCGCTTGAAGGGTCTAGACTTGCGTTGAATGAAAGCGATGAGGCAAATAAGGCTCAGTTTGAGAAGCTGACTAACCTGGAAAAACAAGTAAGCGATTTTCAACAGGAAAAGATATCGCTTGAGTCAGAATTAAAGGTGGCGGCAGACTCTGTGGCGGAGTTAAATGATAAGGCAGCCGTATTGAATGAGAAGCTGAGTCTCGCCGAATCTGATGCTGAATCGAAAATAGCTTCGCTTGATGCTCAGATTAAAGAGTCTGTTGCCGAGAATGCGGAACTGCAAAAGTGTATAAAATTACTTGAGTCGGATCAACAGATACTGCAGCAGCAAGTTATATCATTTCAGCAGGAAACAGATAAACAATCAAAAGACATCAGGGTTCTTACAGAAGAGAAGGAAACGGTTGAAAAATCATTAAAGAAAACATTGCTTGATAATGAAAACTTGCGCCAGAACCTCGGTAAACAGGAAAAAGAAAGCGAAATTAATCAGGAAGAACTGAAGAATCAGGTTCTTGAGGTAGCTAATGCACGCAAACTACTTGAAAAGAAACTTGATTTTGCAAGCCGGGAAGTTGAAGAGCTGCGTGTATTAACCAAGCGATACGAGTCGAATGAAGAAAGTGCTGACGCAATTGTTCTGGCAGAACTTGCCGAGGCTCGTGAAACGCTCAAAGAGAAAGAAGACAAGCTTTTACATTCAATACAGACTAGCGATGAGCTTAAAAATGAAAATGAAGAAATCAGAAAAGAGCTGGCTGCGTTGCAGGGAGTTTATAATAAAAAAGAATCAGATGTCTCATTACTAGAAAAAGAAGTGGCTGCCGCTAATGCAGAGTTAGAGAAGCTGCAGCAGGCAGGCTCGGATTTTGAAGGGATGGCGTTAGCGCAGAAAGAATTGCAATCATCACTGGAAAGTTTGCAATCAGAAACAAATAAACAGGAATCAGAATACCAGGATAAAATAACTGAACTTGAGCAGCTGCTGGAAGTTAATGAAAAATTAATTCAGGAGCATGCTGCGAAAGTTGAAGAGCTTACATTGCAGCAATCAGCAGCTACATCTTCAGAACATGATTTTGAAGATGAGCGATCAGCCTTGCAAAAAGATATTTCTGATTTGCGTTCTTCGTTAGAAGCAAGAAAGCTGACCGAAGGTGAGCTTGAAAAAGAAATAGGCAGGCTTAAGAAGGAGCGTCTTGACTGGGAGCATGAGCATAATGAAGCCGCTCAATCTGTTGAGCTGGAATTTATACAGAGTAAAGTCAAGGATCTGGAAAGCAAGTTAGGTGATAGCGAGAAAAACAAAAACGAATATCTGGATAAAATAGAGGCGCTTGAAAATCAGCTTTCACTCGCGAATCATAAGTCTGACCAGGTTGGTGATATTAACATACAGAAAGAACAGTTAAAGCGAGAAATGGAAAAGCAGCTTGAGCAATACAAGTCTGAGGTAGATGGTGACTCTGAGCAGCTGAAAAAAGAAAATAACAAGTTAAGAATTGAACTGCAGCAAATGCATGATGATTATGAGCTTGCAGTTAAAACCGGACGTAGTCAGACAGGTAGTCTGGATTTGCAGGATGAGGGCGATGATGTGTTGGGAGAGGATGCGGAAAATGTAGATCACTCGGCTTTGTTTGATTTACCTGATATTGACAAAAATCTGTTTGCAAATAATGCTTCCAGTGCTGCAACACCCGGTAGGAATAATATTTTCATGCTGATTGTTGTGGCAATTGTGTTTTCAGTAGTGTCTGCGGGAGGTGTTTACTGGTATATGAACCAGGAGAAACAGGTGCCAGTAGTTGCAACAGGATCTTCTGCTGAGGCGGGACGCGAAACAACAGCAACAACTATCAAGCAAGCGAGGCAAAAGCCAGCAGCGGTAAAGGCAGCAAGAAAACCATTGTTAAATCTTGACGCGGCATCCGACAACAAGAAACAAACATCAGTTATTCCTGCGCCCAAAGAGAAATCTTTACGAGTATTTAAAGATATACTTCAAATTGGGTCAAGAGGCCCATCTATGGTATCGGTCTCTTCTGGTTCCTTTGAAATGGGCAGCCCATCCAGTTCAGTGCATTTTGAGGAAAGACCTATGCATAAGGTTTTCTTGTCTGCATTCTCGATTTCAAGACATGAGGTAAGTTTTGCCGAGTATGACCGTTTTGCAGCTGCAACCGGACGCCCAAGACCCTCTGATAATGGATGGGGTCGCAAACAAAGACCGGTTATTAATGTGACATGGGATGATGCTGTTGCTTATACAAAATGGCTCTCAGCCCAAACGGGTCATGTTTACAGATTACCTACTGAAGCCGAATGGGAATATGCAGCACGTGCCGGAACACAAACACGTTTCTGGTGGGGGGCGCAGGTAGGTAAAAACAAGGCGAACTGTTTTAATTGCGGTAGTAGTTGGGATCGTATCAGTACAGCGCCAGTGGGTCGATTTAAAGCAAATCCGTTTGGCCTGCATGATATGACAGGTAATGTTATGGAATGGGTTGCTGATTGTTATCATGCTAATTATGATGCGGCTCCAGTGACTGGAAAAGCCTGGGTCGATACTGGCTGTAAAGCACATGTTGTCAGGGGCGGGTCCTATCGCAGTACGGCTGATAATATTCGTGTAACACGACGTTCAGAATTCAAGTCAGATTCAGCACTGGATCAGATTGGTTTCCGCGTTGTCAGGGTTCGTTAACAGGGTTATTCCTGATCGTGCATCGTAGCGATGCTATAATGTCTGGAATGTTATTGTTATTCTGAAATTGTTGTACATATGAAAAAAACCTTGTTCCGGCTTGAAGATCTGCAGGATGGTAAGTGCATAACGGCCAAAATACCAGACGGAAAGTTTGATAAGGAAATATTTGCGCTTGCTCAGGGTGACGAGTTTTTTGTATATGAAAACCATTGCCCGCATACCGGCGGACCACTGGACTGGTTACCTGGCCAGTTTCTTAACATCGATAAAACATTTATACAATGTTCAACACATCATGCCTTGTTTAGAATAGAAGATGGCGTATGTGTATCGGGGCCTTGTGCAGGCGAGTGTCTTCGAGCAGTGAATGTAACGGTTCACGAGGGAAATGTAGTCATTCCTGAGGGGGAATGAGTTCGTAGACAGTAAAAGCAGAGCCTGTCTGCGGGGGCATACGGGTGTTAACGAAACAGCTTTACTTCATTTTATCTATAAAGTGCTTAACTTCTATATCAAGCAGCCAGCTATTATCAGTAACAGATTGTGCTGAAACAGTATCAAAGACATATTCCTGAATCTGCAATTCTGCTTCATGGGTATGTTCTATGGCACCAGATAACTGAATCTGATTGTTGCAGGTCGAGTCTTCGAGTTCCTTTCGAAAGGTGCCTGAAGTCATGTCATAGATTGTTTTCATGCTACACCTCCAGCTTGGGGTTTAATGTTCCTTACTTAGTGTATCGGCTGTCTGAACTTAAAATTTAGCAAATGGTTCATCTATTTAACGCAATGTCACTTATAGTGTCATTACACGATTAAGACATTATGATTTATTTCAAGTTCACTACTTTTTTATCACAATTTGAATAAATATGGAAATACTAATATACAGGCAGGTATTTTAGTATATTTATTAGTGGCTTATAGGGAAGTATGAAACTTTAGTGAATCAGCCCCCGGTTGGGGGGGCGATTTCCAGGTTGGTATTTGGCTAAGGGAAGGCGGGAATTGTAGGGTCAAGTGTTTGATCGTGTGCCTCCGGGTGGAGTCTTTTAATCATTTCTGTGATTTCATTAACCTGTCTGCGATCAACGTCGACCATTAGCAAAATATCACCCTTTTCCATTGCTGCTTCAAAGGGTTTTATACGACTGTTGATAATATCACTTCCAACCATACCAGAAGCCCATGAACCTACAATCGCTCCCGCAAATGCGCATGTAAGAACTATGCCGCCGACACTGAATACCAGGCCAGGTGATAATGAAGCCAATATGCCCGCTGCGATGCCGGTCATGCCGCCTATGAGTAAACCGCGTTCAAGGCCATAGATCAGATCACTTTTTTGCAGAATAGTTGCTTCGGGTAGATTGCCGAGTGGTGTACCGGGTTTTGCCATAACGTGCATATGGTCAGAATTAACTCTTGCCAGTAATAGCTCATCAACTGTCTTTAATGTACTGTTAACATCAGGAAGAAGAAAATAGAGTCGCCTTTTCATTAATAACCTCCGTTCGGAATAATCCGTTTGAGTAGTTTTGAAATCAGATAAAACCGACTTCTGGACTCAAGTATAGTTGCTGTGGTTATTTGTAAATATGAAAAGAGCAGAATATATGCTGATTTTATATAGAATGTTTTTATGGGTAAGGAGCTTACGCCACGTAAACAGGTCGTTATAAACAGGCCTTATGGTATCAGCCATCAAAGGTATCAAGTGGATTACTCCAGTTTAAATGTGTGTTTTGTTCAAGATCAACACCATAATCCTGAGGCTCCATATCCAGTGAGCCCGACCAGTCTTCAGGAGGTTCGATTGGGTTAAGCCCTGATTCATACCAGGATTCCAGGTCTATTTCTTCAATTGTGCCATCGAAATATTGAATTTCTGCAAGCCCCTTGTTTTTATCAAATGCAACGACTTCAAAAGATTCATTGGAGTCATTCTGGTACCAGTCACCAATGACAGGTGGCGCTTCGATAGTCATAGTTTTTCCCCGACTTTATCATTCATAAAAAACGTTTTTAGTACATCATTTATGCATGTTTAAAAAACGCGGTTATACATTTCCAACATCTGAAATACATCAGAGGTTTTATTAGAGTTATAGAACCTGTTGCTAAAATCCGCAAGGACGCAGATCAATTTTAATGAAGAAAAAATTTTAAGATGCTTGCGTGTTGCAAGTTGTTTCGTGCGCGATGCACGATAGAAAAAATATATTCTGTCTGGCGAATGAAAAATAGTCATATGAAACCGGTGTTTAAGTAACCGGGCATGCTGCTTGCAGAATAACAATATGTATAAAAACAAATGGAGATCTGAAATGAAAAATAAAAAAACATTATTAATATCCGGGCTATTGCTTACAGTAATGAGTATTAATGGTTATGCAGGATTGCCCGATGAAATCATGAAAACGCTTGAAGGCACGTCACCGGATTACAAGTCTTTATCCATTCGTGCTCCGGAGATTGCAGAGAATGGAGCAATGGTAAATATCAAGATTAAAAAGATGTTGCCTTTAGCCCGGAATGAATATGTTAGTCGATTAAATATTTATTCAGATTTTCGCAAAACCCGGCCAATAGCCAGTTTTAAACTTGGATCGCAGAGTGTGGTTGACGATATGAAGTTGAGAATTCGTTTACGTAAGACATCGAACGTATATGTCGTCGCTAAGTTGAATAGTGGGCGTGTGCTCGCGGCAGAGAAAAAAATAAAGGTCACTATCGGGGGCTGTGGAGGCACGGTGAATAAAAACGAAGACTAAATAGCGAGGTTTAAAAAACTGATAATTATTCGGGCGAAAAAAAAGGGCTGTCAAATGACAGCCCTTTTAATGATGCGAACAAATCAGGCCTTACGTTTTTCAGCAAGAATCTGTTCCATAATAGGAGCAAGAATAATCTCCATAGAAAAGCCCATTTTACTTCCAGGCACAACCAGTGTATTACGACGTGACATGAATGAACCGTCAATCATGCTTTGTAAATACTGGAAGTCTACTGCAAGTTTTTGTGGGTCACGGAAACGAATAACCACGAATGACTCATCCGGAGTGGGGATGTCACGTGCGATAAACGGATTTGATGTATCAACCGTAGGTACACGCTGGAAGTTGATATCCGTACGCGAGAACTGAGGTGTAATGTAGTTTACATAGTCAGGCATACGTCGCAGGATGGTATCTACGATAGCTTCAGCACTGTAACCACGTTGAGCATTATCGCGGAAAATTTTCTGTATCCATTCCAGGTTAACAATGGGCACAACGCCAATCAGCAAGTCTACATACTTGGCCACATTAGCATCTTCTGTGACGACGCCACCATGAAGGCCTTCATAGAACAACAGATCACTACCTGCTGAGATATCTTCCCATGGGGTAAACTGACCTGGCGTCAGATCTGTGCTCAGGCGTGCATTGTGCTCTTCCGCTTCTTCGTCGCTGTGCAGGTAATAGCGCTTTTGTCCGGTACCTGTTTCACCATATTGTTTGAACAGGTCTTCAATCTTGCTGAAAACATTAGCTTCAGGACCAAAGTGGCTCAGTTGCTTGCCTTTGGCTGCAAACTCTTCTATTGCGCCTTTCATTGATGCGCGATCATAGCGATGAAAACTATCACCTTCAACCACAACAGGGTTGATTCCTTCGCGTCTGAAAATGTGCTCGAAGGCAACTTTTACTGTAGTGGTACCTGCGCCTGAGGAACCAGTCACCG
>Ga0316206_1002645_pt1 | contig 11567 bp, 9 predicted proteins | sample 6monthpyrite_MG_FD_204942 | JGI IMG/M metagenome (GOLD analysis project Ga0316206, IMG submission 204942) | Microbial mat bacterial communities from mineral coupon in-situ incubated in ocean water Damariscotta River, Maine, United States -... | ecosystem: Environmental > Aquatic > Marine >...
TACCGCGACTATAAGGACGACGTCTTTAACTATCTGTACCGCATAACCAGTGATTACGATCTCGCGATGGATATCACCCAGATTGCATTTACAAAGGCATTTCAGGACCCAAAATTAATGGACGTCAGGCACATCAAGGCCTATCTCCTGACCATCGGGAGAAATGCCCTCTATGATGAATGGAAACGCAAAAAGGAAATAAGACTGTCCCCGGATGAGTCCGCCGCCCATGAGCCTGTGGATGATCCCCTTGACCGGCCTTTGCAGCAGGTTGCACAGGCCGATATGCAGAATAAGGTGGAGTCGGCCATTACATTAATGCCGCCACGTTTGCGCGAGCTAATGATTCTGCGCTACACCGAAGACCTGTCGATCAAGGAAATCGCGCAGATCACGCACCGAACCGAATCGGATGTAAAGGTCAGCCTGCATCGGGGCCGGATTCGGTTTGAACGTGATTTTGAAAACCAGATGTATTCCAGGGTGGCAAAATCCCGCAATCGTTGCGATGAGCTGAATAGATTGCTGGCCCCCTATGAAGACGAAGACACGGAGTTGCCAGCCGAGACATTAAAAATCGTCGATAAACACCTGGCGTCCTGTGATATTTGTGAACAGGACAAACAGGCAATGAAACGTCAACGCGAACTCTTCGCCGCCCTGCCGCTGATCCCCGCGCCCCTCGCACTAGATGAACGCATCGCAGAGATGTTTCAGCCTGATGTGTCTGCGCTGCCCACAGATCAGGCCCCGCCGGTCGCCAGTGACCCCGGAATCAGCACTGTGACTGCAATCCAGGCGACGACTGCAAAATGGCTGGCCAGTGTTGCTGCTGTGGCGATTCTGGGAGGCGCTGCAACAATGTTGCTCAAAGACAACACACAGGATGACCCGGCCTTGCTTACCCCTGCCACGCCCTCCGCGCAACAGGGACAGCCTGGAAAAGTCACGTTGATGGCCACGAATGCAAAGGGTGTTCAATCGAGTGCTAATGATATGACCTGGAAAGTCTATCAGGTGAATGGGCAGACTCGGCGGCTGGTCAAGAATGTCGCCCAGGTAGCATCGCCGACCCTCGAGCTGCCAGCGGGTGAGTATCGGCTGGTCGTAAATCAGGGACCTTATGTAAAACAGGAGGTAGACCTGACGATCACAGAAAACGATACCCATCACCAGTCCATCGTACTCGAAAGTGGTCGTATCAACCTATCAGCCCAATCTGTCGGCGATGCACAGGTCATAAATAAGGCGGCAATCGATAAGATTCAGTGGAATATTTATTCAAATTCCGCTGGTGCGTCGCAACCGCTGTCACAAAAACATATCACCCGGCAACATGGAAAATCGTTGTCATTAGCGCTGCCACCCGGGCCTTATACGGTCGTCGCCAAACTCGAAAATGCACAGATCAGCCGAGAGTTCGAAGTGATCGCGGATCAGCTGCTCGATATACCTGACTTCTCATTTGCCGCCGGCAAACTGGTTCTGGCGGCTCGACGCACGACTAAAGGCCCGGTTATTGAAGGCGTGCGGTGGCGTATCTACCAGCGGGATGAGAATAATAAGGAGCAGATTATCGAAACCCGGCATGGCAATAAGGTGAGTTTTATATTGCCCGCGGGTGCCTATCACGTCCAGGCCCGCTATAAGAATAGCGTCATCGATACCGAGGTGATTGTGGAATCGGGTAAAACCCTGCTGCGCGAAAACATCCTTCTGGGCTCGGGTACGCTGCAACTCTCATCCCGCTTAAGCCCGGATAGCCCGATACAGAAAGGCGTTCGATGGCAGGTCTACACCTTAAAGGGGGCGGAAGGAAAAAAAATTGTAGCGAGTAAACACGGTGATACCGTCAATTTTGATCTGCCGCAGGGGCAGTACCACATTATCGCCAGCTATAAGAAAGCGCAAGCCAGCACCGAGGTAGCGATTGTGGCCGGTAAGCAGGCCAGGGTTGATGATCTTATCCTGAATGCCGGCGTGGTTACCCTGCGGTCGCGGTTAAGCCCCGACAGTCCGGTTCAGAAAGGTGTTCGATGGTCGGTCCACAGCATAATGGCCAATGGGAAGGCTGATGGGAAAAAAGACATCATCGCCGGCCAGCATGGCGATACGGTCAGCTTCACCCTGCCAACCGGCAGATACCAGGTTAAGGCGAGTTACGCAAAAGCCAGTACACACACCGAGGTAACGGTCCTGGCTGGCAAGGAAATAAAAGCCGATGACCTGATACTGGATGCAGGCGTGGTGACCATGAGGTCGCGGTTAAGCTCAGACAGCCCGATTCAGAAGGGCGTTCGATGGTCGGTATACAGCATAAAAGCTGATGGAAACAAAAACATCATCGCCGGCCAGCATGGTGATACAGTCAGCTTCACCCTGCCAACCGGTAGATACCAGGTTCAGGCGAGTTACGGAAAGGCTAAGGCAAAAACTGAGGTTGAAGTGGTAGCCGGCAAATCGCTCGATGCTGATGACGTCCTGTTGAATGCAGGAAGGCTAATCCTGAGTTCGAACCTTGCGCCAGCCAGCCTGAAATGGCAGGTGTACCAGGCGCAAAAAGATGGCAAGCGGAAACTAATCACCAGTCAATTTAACGCAGGCGCAGACGTTGTCCTTCCGGTGGGTGACTACAGGGTTTCTGCGGGACAGGGCAAGGAGATGTTAATCAAAGAGGTTGGCATTGTTGCCGGTAAATCACATCGCCAACATTTCGATATGAAAAAGTAGATTATGATGAAGCACGTTCGACAAACACCGGGGGTGGGGTTGCGTCGTAATATTTCGGCGTGCCTGGCGTTTAATTAATGAAGTCGAGTGCTGTTTGTTGCATTGCCACACGCTTGCCTTGCCGGCTGCGAGGTTGCGACGGCATGGGTACTTTTATTGGGTGTCCGGCATTGTACGGCATTGTAGTAGGCAAACGTGGTGGTGTTCGCATTGGCGTCGGTCTGGCGGGTGAGGTTACCTTCTTCGTCGTAGGTGAAGGTGGTTTGCGGGTAGGTTTTAGAATGGCTGCGTTAAATACGGTTAAAGCCCCCTCATATCATGTGGAAGCACTTGCCGATAGTGCATCACAGTCAGCACATCAATTTGATCGGATTTAATTTTGTATATAATTCGATAAGGGTTTTCGAGTAACTCACGTACATCATTGCGTACATATTCGGGTACTTGTCGCCCCGAATTAGGCAGCTCGGTCAGCTGCTGGCTCCTTCTGGTCAAACGATCAACAACCTTCAGCGCGGTCATTGGTGAATCTTCTGCAATGAAATCGTGGATGAGATTTAATCGAGATTTAATCGAGATTTAGCGCGATTCGACCAGTGAACCTTCATTCCTCATCAAGGCCAAATTCTTTTCTTACATCTTCTACGGTGGTTGTACGGTCGGCTTCACTGTCTTCAATGCCCTGCTCTACTTCCCGGCGAACGACCATTTCATAAATGGCATCATTCGAGGTACTGCCTTCCGGCAGCTGATCGATGAGTTGATGAGCGGCCTGTTTAATATCGGCTGATTGCATAAGATTGGTTTCCATCAGAGTTTTACTGCGCTTAACATATCACTTTTCACATTGTTTTTTACAGTTCTTACGTCATTATTTATATCTATTTCCAGATTAATGCCTATCCATGTCCATCCTGGCCTAACCCGCTACGCCTCGTTCTCCTTCCCCTTCACATTCAACGGCGCCTCACCTTCCAAATCTAAAAGTAATTCCGGATGCACTCGATACACGCCTTTGCGGATGCGAAATAAAAATTTGGTGTGGGTCATTTCCATTCGGCCTGATTCTATGGTTGACGCCGGTAAAAAAGAATTAATGTAATCGGTTTTTATTTCTGAAAAACACTGTTTGAAATCTTTCAGGGTAAAAGTAATGCCCGACTCGTCTACTCGGCCTAATGCCCCCGAGGCAATTGCATTTATAAACCGACTTCTTAATGAGTTATCATTTTGCTGCATGGTATTCTCCGTATAAAATTTTCGTTTTCGTTTTTATTTTCGTTTTAATTTTTGTTTTTATATAAATTAAATTTTTGAATTAAATTAAAACCAAAGCGACTATCTAAATAAATATCAAAAACCAATATCTAATAATAAACAAAGGAAAACCGGGCGCCGCAATCGGTGCCCAGTGTCCAACCTAATATCCACCAGTGACACAACCACCGGCTGAGTGTTCTATTTAATCGCCTTGAAAGTCTTCACCCGACAGGTTTAAATGCGATAAATCAAATTCCGAAAGATCAAAACAATTCGGATCAACACTTAATTTATCCACCCCGTCTAATTTCAACAGCTCACTCACGGCCTCAAGCCGACGCGACATGGCCCAGTATTTCAATCGCAACCGATTTTTTACACGCACAGGCAGGGGTAAGCACAGCAGGTATTGTACGTGCGTGCGCAGGTTTTCCAGTGTTGTGGGTAAGGTTTGGGTTGTGAAGATTGAAAGGTTTAGCTCGGGCGGGGGTGCGATGGGTTTTTGCAGTTTAGGTGATACACCGATTGATACATCTGTTGATGAATCGGGCATCACACTAAACGAGACACTTCTCACGTCCCGCTTTGCTATGGGCGGAGTTGTTAGGGTTTGCCCGGATGGCGGGGTTTTTAGTCCCGTATCATCTGCTAACCCGGTATCGGTTTGGGGTTTTTGTGCGTTTGCTGTGAAATTTATTTGGGCAAAGCGGGTTCGTAGCGTAGAATCTAGTTCAGCCATAATGACCTCGTATAAGGTTGTTGTGGTTAGCTGGCTTTTGGTGCTCAAACACCTTAGGTCAGCGACTTTATTTATCTTGGTTTAGGTTATTATTTTTTCGATAGTCTTCTCCTTGTTGTCAGGTACGCTGGTTTTTCAGGTACCGCATAAAATAGTAATAGCTCGATAACGGTGACGCGATTATTATTGTTGGTGACGTTATTACATGTTGTTAATGCGTAAATGGTTTTACCAACAAAAATAATCAGCACAAACTCTAGCATGGGGTTTGTTTAGTTGGCAAAGGCTTTTTTTGAATAAAAAATAGAAAGAACGAATCGCTAATAAAAACGGCTAGTTTAATTAATAACGCTTGTAATACATGTAGTGCACCTCGTGAAGCCACATGATATAAATTGTCTGCCAACGCTAATACAGGTGATCTTGCCTTTAATTATTGCTTAACATAATTTATGAATGTGGCATGGAAAGACCTGGTACCATTTTTCCAGATGTCATCTGAAGACAGACAAGCCATTAAAACTTTACTCGATGGTATGATTGTTAAACATCAGACCAAGCAGATGGTGGGTAACCTCAACAGTTAAAAGGCATAACTATTTATGAAGCTCGATGGTCTTATTACACTATACAAGAGCATGAAAAATCAAAATATTGGCCGTACCAATTTTCGTTACACACTCAATCATTTGGATTTTGAGTGTTTGTTTTTTATTGATATAAAACCATTTGAACTGGTTATGGGGTGCTTACATCAAAACTTTGCAATTTTTCTGGATGTTGAACAGGGCTTCAGCATTAAGCCATTCATAAAACCTAAAAGCACTTTTATTAAGCTTGTTAAAGCCCTTAATACGCTTGATGATAGCGACCATAAATTTGTACCGCATGAGTTTTTTGACGAGTTTAATCAACACATACCCAACCGTGCCAACCCTCATACACCTGTTACACCCTCAGATATCATTAAGTATTACTCAAACATTGAGGAAGAGGATAAAATTCATTTTTGCGGTTGGTTAGATAACAATATACAAAACAATAAAGTATCAGAAAAAAACCTGATTAAAACTCGACGCTTTATGGGACAGCAGGTTTATGAGTTTGCTAAACGGCGCAATCAGAGTACACGCTGGACACCTGACCCTAGTCAAGCTGTAGAGCTTTTCTTACCCGAATAAAAAATAAAAGTATTGCCGTAAAAAACGCAGCATCTAAGCCTGCTATCTTTATATTTAACTTAAGGAAAAGCATCAACTTATGAACATAAGCGAATACATTTCTAATTACAAAAATCATCCAATATTATTTGTTGGAACAGGAATAAGTTTAAGATATTTAAAAAACTCATATACGTGGGACGGATTATTAAGCAAAGTTTCTTATGATCTTACTGGCAATCCCGAGTTCTATTTAGATATTAAATCAAGATGCCAAATAAACGGAAAATATAAATTTGACAAAATAGGAAGCGAACTAGAAAAACATTTCAACGACAGCCTTAGCAAAGATAGAAATGGAAAATTTAAGGATGTTAATGATGTTTTCTATAGCAATATGAAGAATGGGATAAATCTCAGTAGACTAAAGATATACATTGCCAACATTTTATCAGATATTGATTACGACAAAGAAATGAAGGACGAGATAAAAGAACTAAAGAAGATAAGAAAAAATGTAGGATCTATAATAACAACCAACTACGATTGTTTTATCGAAAAAACCTTTGAGTTCACCCCCCTAATTGGTAATGACATTTTACTAAGCAACCCTTATGGATCTGTTTACAAAATACATGGCTGCGTAACAGATCCCAACAAAATAATTCTCACAGAAGATGATTATAGTGAATTCATTACTAAGTATGAGTTAATACGAGCCCAACTTTTATCCCTATTCATACACAACCCGATAGTGTTTATTGGCTATAGCATAGGCGACATTAATATAAAGAACATCTTAAAGACAATATTCACCTATATAGAACCAAACTCTGACGATGCAAATAAAATACGGAAGAACTTTCTTCTAGTCGAGTATGATAAAGATTCAGATTCTGAAAACATCACTGAACATGATATAGATTTAGAAGGATTCTCAACAATAAGAATCAACAAAATAAAAACCAATAACTTCAGACAAATTTACGCATCATTATCAGATCTTCATCTACCAATATCAGCTATGGATGTTCGAAAAGTACAAGAGATCGTGAAAGAGATATACTCAGGAGGAGAAATTAAAGTAAATATTACTGAAGATTTAGACAGCCTTAAAAACAGTGATAAAATCATTGCCATAGGCTCACAGAAAACCATCAGCTATCAATACCAGACATCATCTGAGATGATGTCTAACTACTTTAAAATTATTGATGAGCACAACAAACAACTTCTTTTCCTTATCGACAAGTATAGAATTCAAAAATCACAGTACTTTCCAATTTATGGATTCAGTACAATTCATGAAGGAATAATCAGAGAAAAAGAACTAAAAGAACAGCAACTTGAAAAAATAGACACCTTAATAGATACCATGTCAAGTCAATGTAAAAACATGCACACTAACATTGCAGCAGTTTTAAATGATGATGATATTTCTAGAAGCAATAAAAGCAACGCTACAGTCTGGGCTATTTTAAAAAACGACATGGATCTTGATAACGCCGAGTCATATTTGCGTGATTATGGGAATAAGGAAGGAACAGAATATAGAAAATTACTATGTGCTTATGACTACAAGAAGTATCACAACACATAGAAACAAAAAAGCCAGCTAATTTCTTAACTGGCTTTTTTGTGCATGTAAAATGTAAGGCTTGACCCTATACACCGTAGGCTTTTTTGTAAGTCTTTGTTTTTACTAACCACTTAGGGTGGGTGTCTTGGTTATTGTCTCGTTAGCGCCTCTTTAATGTGTTAAGTCAAGATTTGACCCCCTTATCTCCTTGCAAGATAAAATATTTGTATAGCTAAAAAATATTGCTTCTATATATCCGGCCTTTTTATGAAGCGGCCTAAGCTACTGGCCCCACTAACCCAGATACAGTAATTAGAAACCTGGATTCAATCTAAGTCTTTATTTTTATTGATTTCTTATGATGGGTGGGGTGACTCAGTAATTTTCTTTTCAGGTTGAGCGTCTTATTTATTATTTTCTTTTGCTGCTTCATCTAAAGCCTCGTTTATACCAGCTTGCAATGAATCTAATGTATCTAAATCTTCACCTTCATAAGTGGTGATTGCGTCGTAGCCTTTCATTAAAGCATAGCTAACGATAAGAACACATGAACAATCTTTAAAACTACTACCCCAGCTCATTGTGATGCATGTGTCTTTTCCATTTGCCATTTCTTCAAATTCTTCATCATCCTCAACCACGTCAGTGGTAGATTCGCAGAACAACTCGAAACCAACATCCGGTTCTTCTTTTAATATACAAGGAGAAAACCCTTCATCATCTTTGAGCGACAACTCTGGATCCAATTTTAAATCATAACCAAGTTGATCTATTGTTCCTTGTAATTGTTCTCTTGTGGGTATGTCACTTTGATTTATGAAGGCAAATTGCGTATTTGACATAATTTTTTCTCGTAAGCCTAACACCAGCATATTTGGATCTATAATAAAACTAAAAGAACACTAAATTTAGTAGTGATTTTTCAAATTCGGTAATCTCCGACCACTATAAAATATCCTAAAACCCACTAAATATCCTACTATTTTTCCCTAACAGACAGATAATACTCTTTCTTTAAATACGGAAATATTATCTCTTTCTTTAACGCGTACATCCAGAGCTTCAACTAACTTATCTCGTGAATCAATTGAATTAAACCAAGGTAATGCATAGCTATCCATTAATCGTAAAACATCTTCTAAACATACCTCCACATCTTCGTCTGTTTCTCCACTCCAAGAAAAACCACCCGTCTCTTTGCGCAAAGAAGATTTTTCGGTATACATTCTTATATCTTTAGGAAAGACATTCATATCATATCCTGCTTGAAATTCTTTAACCCAACAAAACACAAAGAATGAAATACTTCCTCCTGATGTTAAGTCAGGCATAACAATATTATATATACCTTCATTTAACCTATAAAATAAACATTCTTTTACATGGTACTTAAATCCAATTTCCTCCATTGAGGGTACGAATGATTTTTTTAATAATTTTTTAAGTTTTGATTTTGTTGTCATAAATTACTTTTTCTTTGAAACTAATATTTCAATAATATCAGCACCAAAAACACCTTTTAATTTTCTGTTCCGGCTTTTCGACGCCCCTCTACCTGTTTTTAAATCAAAGGCAAGCAGTGTTTTTCCTGTGGATTTATTTCTTACTTCAACATCAATGCCTAGTGAGCCTTTTTGTCTGCGCTTAGATCTCACGCCTTTATCATCACCATCTTTAAATCTGAAAACTTCTGCTTCAATTTCCAACCCATATTTATCATATTTTCCATTTAGATCATCAATAAGCCCTTCAAATATTTTATGTGCGGCTGTGCCTTTTGTTGCCGCGGTACCCCCTAAATTTTGCATTAACATTTGAAGGAGAGATTCTTTTGCTAAATTTATTATTTCTTCTCCAACCAATCCGAACGCTTCTTTTGAAGCACGACCAACAAGAATATTTTGTATTGACGCTCTACCAGAAGCAGAAGCAATCGTCGATAATCGTCCACTAATGTTTAATGAAGCAGTAATACTAGACAGACTATAATTACCTGTCGGATCAATATTATTTACTGGGTCAATATTAGCATACAGATACTTATGCAAAGTTACCGGATCAAAATTTACCCCCATGTAAGTATCTTGCTGAGTAAAGCGCCCAGAGTTCTGGTTGAAATAACGTGCACGCAGGTAGTAGTTATCTAAATTACTATCGAACTGCTCGCCAGTATAGAGGTAATTATTTTCAGTAGAACCCGTTTGGTTCAACGTATCCCCAAACGCCTCATAATCATAACGATCCGTAACAGCCCCAACATCATCCGTTAACGCTCGGGTAGAACCCAACCCATCATACACATAATAACTAGCAGCCGCATTTCGGTTTTGAGAGATTAAATCATCACCATAGGTGTAGTCTGTTACGTTTGTGCCGGTGGTTTCTTTTAACACCTGCCCATAATCCCGATTTAAATCGGTAAGGTAGTTTGTAAGCGTTCCGTTTTCAGTTTTCTGGTTTCTAATCCCATCCACATCATAAGCATAACTGCTAGTGACTGCGCCATTAACACTGCCGGTTAGCTGGTTCTTGGCATCATAGCTAAAGGTTTTGGTGTTGAGATCCAGTGTTTCAGTTAACGTATTACCATTGGCATCGTAGGTGTAAACCGTGCCGCCCTGCTGGGTTAGTCGATCATTGTCATCGTAGGTGAACTGGGTTTGTACAGCATTGATGGTGCTGTAGGTGCGGTTACCGACTTTGTCGTAGATATAGGTTGCGCTGTAATTTCCGTTTGTGGCATCGGTGATGTTTTCTGTTAATAAACGATACAGGTCATCGTAGGTGTAGTCGGTCACGCGGCCACTGGCTTCGGTGATTTGGGTTCGGTGCCCGCTGGCATCTAACCCATACACGAAGTCGGTGAGGGTTGTTACACCGGATGTTGTGCTTTGCTGTGTGAGGCGGTTTAGGGTGTCGTACACATAACTTGTCACATTGGCATTGGGGTAAGTGACGCTGGCGCGGTTACCGACATTGTCGTAGGTGTAACTGGTCACTAGCGCACCCGGTGCGGTGACCGTGTCTAAACGGTTTAGGGTGTCAAAGCCGTAGGTTGTTACTGCGGCGCTACCATTGAAGGGGGTTAGCGTGATTGCGGTGCGGTTGCCTGCATTGTCATAGCTGTAGCTAATTTGATCGCCATTGGCTTTGGTATCCAGGGTTAATCGACCGCGGGTGTCATATGCCCAGCTTTGGGTATTGCCCTGTCGATCCGTCGCGCTGGTTCTTCTGCCTTCGTTATCGTAGGTGAAGGTTTCTGCGGTGAGATCGTTATAGTCGATGCGGGTGACGCGGTTATTGTCGTCATACACATAGCTGGTGATCTGGCCATTGAAGTCGGTGTGACTTTGCAGGTTGCCGTGCACGTCGTAGCTTGAGCTGTCACTTTGTTGCAGTGGCAGGGTGCGGGTGATTTCACGGCCGAGTGCGTCGTAGATCCAGCTAGTGGTTCTGAGTTCGGCATCGGTTTGGGTGAGTTTGTTGCCCACTTCATCATAGCTGTAGGCGGTGATGCCGAGTAGCGCATCGGTGACCTGGCTTAGGCGACCCAGTGCATCGTAGGCATAGTTGGTGGCAATGCCGCTTTGGTCGGTGCGGCTGAGCACCTGGCCCATGGCGTCATAGGTTTGGCTGCTGATGCTTGCATCCGGGTAGGTGGTGCTGATGCGGTTATCCAGTGTGTCGTATTCAAACGTGGTGGTGTTTGTATTGGCGTCGGTCTGGCTAATGAGGTTACCTTCTTCGTCGTAGGTGAAGGTGGTTTCATTTAACAGGGCATCGCGGGTGAGTGTGCGCCTGCCGGCAGCGTCATATACAAATTCGGTGCGGTTGTTGTTGGCATCGATTTCGGCGATTACTCGGCCCAGTGCATCATATTCAATCTGCATGCTGGTGCCATCGGCGTAGGTGGTGCTTTCTAGTCGATTTAACGCATCGTACACGTAGTTTGTTACATTGGCGGTGCGGTCAGTTTCGGTTAGCAGGTTGCCTTCGGCGTCGTAGGTTTTGCTGCTGAAGCTGGCATCCGGGTAGGTGGTTTGGGTGATGCGTCTGTAAGCATCGTAGGTGTATTCGGTGATACGCCCTTGTGCATCTA
>Ga0316206_1002648_pt1 | contig 11564 bp, 9 predicted proteins | sample 6monthpyrite_MG_FD_204942 | JGI IMG/M metagenome (GOLD analysis project Ga0316206, IMG submission 204942) | Microbial mat bacterial communities from mineral coupon in-situ incubated in ocean water Damariscotta River, Maine, United States -... | ecosystem: Environmental > Aquatic > Marine >...
TGGAATAGTTTTTACTTCAATATGGGTGCTTAATTGTTGAGCTAATCGATGTAGTACATGAGAACCTTGAACGACTTTCGATGAGTTTTTAATGAGAATCTTAATCTGCATTTGTTTGTAATGTCTGACCATGTTCAATAAATGTTTAGCAAATGTTTCATCGTTTAATACTTGCGGGTCCAGATCTTGCGTATAAATATTAACAGCCAGATGACCTTGTTTGATCATTGATATAGCGGCGTTTTTGTTTACATCAGCACTGCTGAATACAATCTCGGCATCTGTTTTACCTAAATCATAATGTGTAGGTTTTTCAGAAGGTGGTGCTTGAGGTGGAATGAGTCTCATCATTTATTTAATATCATCGTGTAGTGTGGAATACCGGCTTCATTATACTCATCTCCCTGTTTTACGAAGCCAAATTTTTTATAGAAGTTAATCGCATGTTTCTGGGCATGAATAATGATTGAACTATCTGAAATTAACTTTTGTTGTTTAATTAAGAACTTTAAAACTTCGGTTCCTATTCCAAGTTTTCTAAAAGGTTTAAGCACAGCCATTCGGCCTAGTTGTCCATCTGTTTGCAGTCGTCCGGTAGCGACAGCTTCGCCGTTAATTTTTGCCAGACAATGCAATGCGGTTTTATCGTGCTCATCCCATTCCAGTTCTTCAGGAACTTTTTGTTCTTCAACAAAGACCCTAAGGCGTATGGATTTAATTGATGCCTTGTCTGTGGACCAGTCTGCTAAAGTTACTTCTGGGGTCATTAGTAAATAACCCCCAGATTGTAATACTTTAGTAATACGTTTTTTTCTTCATCTGTAGATAATGTAGCTAATAGATTTGCTACATCAATATGTCTGTTATCACACAATAATTCAGCAAATATTGTACTAACCAGATGTTTGTTTCCATTTATAAACAGATCAGATTGTTGTCCGTTATTGATAAAGGCGAATCGAATTGCAGGATGACGATTAATGACTTTCTGTTGTGAGATGAAAGAGGTAAGTGCTTCATAATTTTCAAAAGTTTGTTCAGCCAGTGTGTCGATTTCAATTTTTTGTTCTGTAATGAATCGTCCAAACCATTGCTCAATGTGTGAATTGTCAATTTGTATATTTGAGAGCAGGATTTTTTTTAATTGTTGAATTGAGTCGGCAGAAATCTCACCAGGGTGATTCTGAAAATCGATCGCATTATATCTGTTTTCATTGTTGTTTGTATTTAGCAGGTGATCGGTAAAAGATGAAACCAGTTCATTGTGGCTATTAGCACGGAAGCCAACAGAATAGGTCATACAGTCATTTAAAGCGACGCCATGATGCGCAATCTTTGGCGGTAAATAGAGCAGGTCGCCCGGGTTAAGTACCCAGTCATGATCAAAATTAAATTCTTTTAGTACTCGGATTTCAATGTCTTCAATAAAGTCTTCATCGGTGATTGCTGATGCGCCAATTTGCCAGCGACGCTGACCATGAGCCTGTAGCAAGAAAACATCATACTGGTCTATATGAGGGCCAACTGAGCCACCTTCCGGTGCATAACTGATCATTAAGTCATCAATGCGCCAGTCTGGAATAAAACGGAACTGATCAGTGATTTCTGTAAATTCAGGAATATGTTTTTCAACATCACTAACAAGCAGCGTCCAGTGTGTTTCAGGCATTTCTGTAAAAACAGACTCGTCCAGCGGACTGTATATAACTTTCCATGGAGTGTTGGCATCTTTTTCAATTATGATGCGCGACTGAACCTGATCTTCGAGACTAAGACCTGCTAATTCGTCAGCACTAATTAATGATTCAAAATCATCAATTGCATTGCGAATTAATAAAGGTTTTTTCTGCCAGTATTCATTGAAAAACTGCTCGGTGGTTAAATTACCGAGCAGTTGCAATGGCTGGTCAGATATTTTTTGCCTGCTCAATCGCATTACCGATGTAGTTGTGAGGAGTCAGAGCTAATAACTGATCTTTAGCTTCCTGCGGAATTTCCAGGTTTTCGATGAAAGCTTTTAAGTCTTCCTGAGTAATACGCTTTCCACGTGTCAGCTCTTTTAATTTCTCGTAAGGCTTTTCAATGCCGTAACGACGCATGACGGTCTGCACAGGTTCTGCGAGTACTTCAAGGTTATCTGTAAGATCGGCATTAAGTTTCTCGGCATTAATTTCAAGTTTATTCAAACCGCGTAGCAGAGATGAGTAGGCGATATTAGAATGACCAAATCCGACCCCCAGTGTTCTGAGAACCGTTGAGTCTGTTAAATCACGCTGCCAGCGAGAGACAGGAAGTTTTAATGCCAGGTGATCGAAGAGTGCATTTGCAACACCCAGATTGCCTTCTGCATTTTCAAAATCGATCGGGTTAACTTTATGTGGCATGGTTGAAGAACCAACTTCGCCAGCAATAGTCTTTTGTTTGAAAAAACCAATTGAGATGTAACCCCAAATATCACGGCTGATGTCGATTAAAATCGTATTGAAACGACTGATCGAATGGAATAACTCAGCCATATAATCATGTGGTTCAATTTGAATAGTATATGGGTTGAATGTTAAACCTAATGAGGTCACAAACTTTTCAGCAAAAGCAGCCCAGTCTAGATCCGGGTAAGCAGATAAGTGAGCATTATAATTGCCGACTGCGCCGTTAATTTTGCCCATTATTTCAACAGAAGCAATCTGATCACGCTGACGCTGTAAACGATATACAACATTAGCAAACTCTTTGCCCATTGTACTAGGGCTGGCAGGCTGGCCGTGTGTGCGGCTCAACATTGGTTGCTCTGCATATTCCAGCGCCAGTTCTTTGGTCTTGCTAATAACCTCGTCTGCAAAAGGGAGTAAAGAGTCTTTACGGCCATTTAACAGCATTAACGCATAAGACAGGTTATTGATGTCTTCTGAGGTGCAGGCAAAATGGATGAATTCACTGACAGCTTCAAGCTCTGCATTTCCAGTAATCTTTTCTTTCAGGAAATATTCAACGGCTTTGACATCATGGTTCGTAGTGCGTTCTATTTCTTTAACGCGCTCGGCATCAGTGACACTAAAGTTACTGACGATATTGTTCAGAACGGTATTTGCATTATCACTCAGTGCCGGTACTTCTTTGATGGCGCTATCAGCGGCTAACGCCTGAAGCCAGCGGACCTCTACAAGGCTGCGGTGATAGATCAGGCCATATTCACTAAATATTGTACGTAAATCAGTCGTTTTACTACCGTAACGACCATCGACAGGAGAAATTGCGGTTAATTCGGAGAGTTCCATAAAACTTGCTAAGCTCTGTATTGATTAAAGATAATTTAATGCATAATTGTACCATTGATTCGATTAAAGCGACTTGAAAAACAGTCTTAAAACGGGAAACAGAATGAAATTTAGAACAGAAAAAGACAGCATGGGTGAGTTACAAGTGCCAGAAAGTGCGTTATACGCCGCTCAAACGCAACGCGCTGTTGAAAATTTCCCGATTAGTGGGCTGGTCATGCCACGGCTATTTTTGAAAGCGCTCGGGCTAGTAAAAGTGGCTTGTGCTCAGGCTAATAATGAGCTGGATTACCTTGATCAGCAGCGTATGGAGTCGATTGTAAAATATGCTTCTGCCGTAGCTGAAGGTCAATATGATGATCAGTTCCCGATCGATGTGTTTCAAACCGGGTCAGGCACCAGTACCAATATGAATGCGAATGAGGTCATTGCGACCTTATGTCAGGCAGCTGGTGCTGATATTCACCCGAATGATCACGTTAATATGGGTCAATCTTCAAACGATGTAATTCCAACTGCACTGCAAGCTAGTGCTAGCATTGCTATTCATGAACAGTTGTTGCCTGCATTAGAAAAGCTTGAGCAAGCTCTGATAGTTAAAGCCAATAGTCTTGAATCTGTTGTAAAGACTGGTCGAACCCATTTAATGGATGCAATGCCGGTAACAATGAAACAGGAGCTTTCTGGCTGGCAGTCTCAAATTACGCATGCTCGTGAACGTATACTGGGTAGTTTGCCTCGTCTAAATTCGCTGGCTCAGGGTGGAACTGCTGTTGGTACTGGTATCAATGCCGATGCTCGCTTTGATGATATTTTTGCCAGGCATTTATCCGAGCTTACGGGCTTAGCATTTACAAGTAATGAGAATAAATTCGAATCGTTAAGTTCGCAAGATGCGGCCGTTGAAGTCAGTGGACAACTAAAAACTCTGGCTGTGAGTCTGATGAAAATCAGTAATGACCTGCGCTGGATGAATAGTGGGCCACTAGCGGGCATTGGTGAAATTGCGCTTCCTGCATTACAGCCTGGCAGCAGCATTATGCCGGGCAAAGTGAATCCGGTTATACCTGAAGCGGTGGCTATGGTTTGTGCTCAAGTCATTGGTAATGATGCCACTATTACGATCGCCGGTCAGTCGGGTAACTTTCAGTTAAATGTGATGCTGCCAGTGGTGGCTTATAATTTGCTGCAGAGTATCGAGGTTCTTGCAAATGGAATGGATGTTCTCGCAACAAAAGCAATCGAGGGTTTCACAGTAAATGAAGCAAATATTAAAAAAGCACTCGATAAAAACCCAATTTTAGTAACCGCTTTAAACCCTGTAATCGGTTATGAATTAGGCGCCAAAATCGCTAAAAGCGCCTATGCAGAGAGCAGAGCGGTGATTGATGTTGCAGAGGAGTTAACTGATTTAAGTAGAAATGAATTAGAAAAAATTCTGGATCCGATGGCGCTAACTAAAGGTGGTATCACTGACTAATTTCTAATCGTGTCAGTTTAGTTTACATTGATAGAAAGTAAATTTCAGATTACGGCTTCGAAACGGTACACTCAAAGAAAATAACAACAAAATAGACTATAAGGATATAAATATAATAACAGGATGAATACTTAATCTGTGTGTACGTATTGCACGCACAGGACTAGGAAAATTACACATTATGATTTCCCGTATTTCAGAACTGAACCGAATAGGTATTGCCTTATCGGCAGAGAAAGATTCTAAAAGCTTACTCAAGCATATCTTAATGGGTGCTAAATCTTTGACCAATGCCGATGGTGGTAGTTTATATTCTCTCACTGAAGATCAGCATTTAAAATTCGAAATAGTAACCACTGATTCTTTGAATATTTCACTGGGAGTAAAAGAAGGTCAGGGGGTTAAATTTCCTCCACTTCCCCTTTATATAAATGGCCAACCAAATACATCAATGGTAGTGACCAGCGCTGTTCTTGAGCAGAAAACAATTAACATTGCTGATGCCTACGATGTTGAAGGATACGATTTTTCCGGTACAAAAGAATTTGATAAATCTACCGGGTATCGAACCAAATCAATTTTAACCATACCAATGAAAAACCATGAAGATAAAATTATTGGTGTGTTGCAACTGATAAATGCTTTAGACCAGGAGACAGGCGAAGTAAGAGAATTTAATCTTGAAGATGAACAGCTAGCTGAGTCACTAGCCTCTCAAGCGGCTGTTACTGTGACGACGAAAAAATTAATTGATCAGCAAAAAGAATTATTTGAAGCGTTTATTGAGCTGATTGCAACATCGATTGATGAAAAATCACCGTATACAGGTGGTCACTGTAAAAGAGTGCCAGAGTTAACCATGATGATAGCTGAGGCTTGTAATGCACAGCTTACAGGCGCTTTAAAAGAATTCAAAATGACGTCTAAAGACCGCTATGAATTAAGAATAGCGGGCTGGTTACATGATTGTGGAAAAGTTACGACACCAGAATATATCGTCGATAAGTCGACAAAATTAGAAACTATTTATGATCGTATGGATACGGTACAAACTAGAGCTGAAATATTAAAAAGAGATGCCAGAGTCGATTTTCTTGAAGAAAAAGTAGCTATGCTGGAAGCTAACCCCGATGCAGATTTTAAAGCAATTGAGGATAAATACTTAGAAAGAATAAAAGAAATTAAAACTGATGTTGAATTTATTCGTCAGAGTAACATTGGCGGTGAATTTATGGACGAGACTCATAAACAGAGGGTCGAAAAAATAGCAGAAAATACCCTGATTAATCATGAAGGCGAAATGGTTAACTTTTTGTCTGATAACGAAGTTTATAATCTCTGTGTCGAACGCGGTACATTGACAGCAGAAGAACGAGAAATAATTAATCATCATATTGTTGTGACCAATAAAATGCTTGAGTCATTACCGTTTCCAGATCATTTAAAAAATGTTCCTGAGTATGCTGGTGGTCATCATGAGCGCATGGATGGAAAAGGATACCCAAATGGGCTGATGGGTTTTGAAATGTCCGTGCCAGCAAGATTAATGGCGGTTGCAGATATCTTTGAGGCGCTAACCGCAAGTGACAGACCTTATAAAGAAGGTAAAAAAATTAGTGAGTGTTTACAAATTTTGGGGCGAATGAAACTGGATCATCATATAGATCCGGATATATTTGATGTATTTGTCAGAGAAAAAGTGTATTTAACTTATGCAGAAGCATTCTTGCCAGAAAAACAAATAGATGAGGTAGAACATTCATCTATTCCTGGATATCAGGAATAACGATCAGACAGATACTCTGTTGTTTTCAGGAACAGCATTGATTCCGTCAGTTAAGACGATAGAGTTTAATCCTGATTCATTCAATAAAAAAGAAGCAGCAGAGCTTCTTCTTTCGGTGTCACAATAAACGATATATTGTTTATCCTTTTCTAAAGTATCCATTTTTAAGCGCAGTGATATTAGTGGAATGTTGATGCTGTCATTAATATGGAAACTTTTATATTCAGACGGTAAACGAATATCAACCCAGACTGCAGATTCATTCTCAACCAGTTGTAAGCCTTCTTCAAATGAGACTTTTTCTAATGAAGGTTCATTAAGTAATTCCAGAAAGTCCTCTTTAGAGAGTCGACTTAACGTACCCGGTGTAAGCATCGTAATTGTGGCATTTCTTTTTGCTTCTGATATTAAGGCCTCTTCACCAAACGTGTCACCATCTGTGAGTTCTGCAAGCTTGATACCTTTTGGCTGGTTTGGAGTGGAGCGGGTGACCAGGCAGCGGCCTTTTTTTATAATATAAAAGTAATCACCGTCCTCTCCCTGATTGATTACTTTATCTCCTGGTTTAACAGCAATATTTTCCATCTTCATAAAAATGGTTTGTATGTTTGCAGGGGGGATTCTGTGGAATGCTTCTGTTCTTAGTAGCTGCATCATCCAGTCGTCATCATCATTGTTGCTGCCTGCATTTAACTCCTGTACCTGATAAGCGCTAGTTTGATCCCAGGTTAAAAGCATATCAAGCACATCAGAATCAAGAACAATGAAACTTGAGTGTTCTTTGGTTTTTACAGTTACAGAGCGGGGGATGATTTGTATGATTGGTTCCAGGGCATCGCTGGTGTTGGCATCAATAGTTTTTAGTACACCGCTATCACCAATTAAATCGATACTGCCTTCAAGCAAGTAATAATGGTTATCGTTGGTGTCACCCTTAGTAAATAAAACGGAATCAGCTTCAAGGTTTTCAATTTTAATTTTGTCGATGGCTTGCGACAGCGTTTCATTATTGAGAGAACTGAGAGGGTGGAATTTAGATAATTCTTCCGTAGTAACTTTAACTGTCATTTAAATAACCTGTTAGTAAAAGCATTCTTAAGTAATGCTTTAATTCCTTATTAACTGGCCTGGTGATATTGGCAAAAGTTTTTTAGCTGTTGCTGGCCTGATTGGTAATGTCTACATAGACTTTAATGGTCTGGCCAGGTTGTAAGTATTTACCTGTTATAGGGTTCCAGCGGTGAAGATCGCGGATACTTACGTTAAAACGTTTTGCAATTCTATATAAAGAATCACCATTTCGTACCCGGTATCGAACTGAACGAATAAAGTCGCCGACCAGACTGGAATTAATTTGCGGTGTAATGTGTTTTTTGGTCCAGATCACCAGTTTTTGACCCGCTCTCAAGATGTCTTTTGGAGACATGCCATTCCAGCGTGCAATCTGTTGCGTTCCAACTTTATATAATCGAGAGAGATCCCAGAGAGAGTCGCCAGTTTTTACAGTGTGAAAGACTTTTTTGCCTTTGCCTTTGCGGTTGATAGCGCGACGGTGTTTCTCACGCTGTGCTTTACTCAGTGCATAATGAGACATGCCTTTGCTGGCAACAGGGATAATTAAATAACGACCTGCACGAATATTATTTGAACGAATTTTATTAATACTTTTTAGCTGTTCAACTGTAATATGATGCTTCTGAGCAATGTGACCTAAGGTCTGGTTATTTTTTATTTTATAACGCTTCCAGGTCAGACGATCTTTCGCCGGAATTTTTTTCAAGCCCTGTTGAAATTGTTCAACATTTTCAAGAGGAATTAATAACTGGTGAGGGCCTTTAGGATCTGTTGCCCAACGATTAAAGCCCGGGTTGAGTTTGTATAGATCCTGCATATCAAGCCCGGATAATTCAGCGGCTACTGCCAGATCAATTTGTTTGTTGGTATTTATAACTTCAAAATAGGGTTCATTTTTAATACATTTCAAATCGACATTATGAACTTCTGGTGTGTTGATAAGTTTTGCCAGTGCGATAAGCTTTGGAACATACCCCTGTGTTTCTTTTGGTAATTTCAGGTGCCAGAAGTCAGTCGGCTTGTTACGACGCTTGTTTCTTTTAATGGCTTTAGAGACAGTTCCGATACCAGAGTTATAGGCCGCTAACGCATGTAGCCAGTTGCCCTTAAATGCCCTTGCCAGGTATTGCAAATAATCCAGTGCAGCAATGGTTGAGGCGTGAACATCGCGACGTCCGTCATACCACCAGTTTTGTTTTAAACCATAATGTCTGCCAGTAGAAGGTATAAATTGCCAGATACCGGCTGCTTGTCCGTGAGAGTAGGCAAAAGGTTGAAAAGCACTTTCGACGATGGGCAGTAATGCAAGTTCAGCAGGTATGCCTCTTTTGTCAATTTCTTCCATGATAAAAAACAGGAAGGGTTCAGCGCGGTTAACGACGCGATTTAAATAATCTTTATGCCGTGCGTACCATTTTAATTCAGACTGAACTTTACGATGAGTTGAAGTTGGCAGTTCAAAACCCGCACGAATTCTATCCCAGATAACTTCATAGCCATCGGTTTTATGCTGTGAATAATCCAGAATAAACGGATCTTTTTCGACATAGGTGTCAGCAAAATGTTCGATGGTTTTATTACTGTTTTTTGCCCATGCAGGCAACAGAGCGGGTAACTGATATTCTTTTGATTTTTTTAAAGCTGATTTAATAACTGATTCAGGCGGTTGTGTGTCATTTTCAATAAGCCCCAGATGTGCAAGATTGCATGCACTGAGTGATAAAAAACTGATGATCAGGAAACTCTTTGAAAATAAATTCATAATTTACAACAAATTCTTATTGTTTTGTATAACTTATATACTAAATTTTTATAAAATTCAAATACTTGGCTATTTTTTCTAGAAATAGTCTTATATGTGAAAATACCCTGTTTCTCGGTAACGATTAAGATCCGATAAATTAGTTTGCATTTTCATTGCTAGGCGTGTGAAATGCAAGTCCGTTTATAGCCAGAGTTATATTGTGTCAGTAGAAAAAATAGTCGAATTGTTTACAGATGGTGCCTGTAAAGGCAACCCCGGTCCGGGAGGTTGGGGGGTTTTTATGCGCTATGATGGCCATGAGAAAGAATTGTTTGGTGGTGATAAAGAAACAACAAATAATCGAATGGAATTAATGGCTGCGATTATGGGACTTGAGAGTCTGAGCAGACCTTGTCAGGTAACATTAACCACCGATTCAAAATATGTCTTGCAGGGTATTACCGAATGGATTGATGGCTGGAAGAAAAAGGGCTGGAAGAACGCAGCTAAAAAGCCGGTTAAAAATGCCGATTTGTGGAAGCGTCTCGATGCGGCAAGAGAAAATCATCATATAGACTGGGTTTGGGTAAAAGGCCATTCTGGCCACGATGAAAATGAAAAGGCCGATGAACTCGCTAATAAAGGTGTTGAGTCGTTATAAAGCAAAAGACATCCTTGTCTTTAAGTTTAATTGTTAAGAATTAAAATTTAACAACCAGACCTGCGCCAATAACTGAAGCATCACCAGCTAAACCGCCTGCATCATTTAAACCACCATCACTGGCATCAGCATAAATTGCATAAGCTGTCGTTGATTTGTTTAATTTATGGTCATAGGCAAGAGCCATCATTGTAGCGTCGTTTGCTAAGCCCTGATCTTTCATGCCGTAAGCAAACTTAATCGCGTCTTTACCCATTTTATGTTTAACGCTAACCAGTGTGTTGCTGTCATCGAGTGTTAAATCATCTTCAACTGTTTCAAACAAAAAACCAAGCTTAGTTGATTTGCTAATGTCATAGCCAAAAACTAATTTAGTACCGGTTTCATCATTGGTAGTAGATTTATTGATAGTTTGAGTTGCTACAGCAACGACTACAGGGCCAAATTTTGCATTGTATGATACAGAGGTCATGTCACCCGTATTTTCACCGGCAGTGCTGTCATCACCTGCAGCATACATCAGGCTTACTTTACCCGGACCTGCTTTTACAGTGTAAGACATTGAATTATCAGCGCGAACATCCTGGCCTTTATCAACAATGCTGTTGTAATCGGCATAAGTATCACTGAAGAACTCAATCGATTTTTTACCGGCTTTCTTATACGGTGAATCATCACGACCCAGTTTGATTTCACCCCAGCTGTCTTTCAGGCCGATGTATTGAGAACGAGATTTGATGTGATCGTTGCTAGCTTTAGATTCATCCGTTAAATCAATCTGCCATTCAATCTTATAGAAAACATTCGTTGTGCTTTTCGTGTCAACCGTACCTTTTACGCCAAAACGAGAGGAGTGGCTGGTAACTGCGATAGAGCTACCTGCGTCATCATCGATTGAAGCAACACTGATGTGCGCCTTACCATAAACGGTATTTTCAGCCATTGCAGATGGCGCAATCAGGGTAGCAGCCAGTGCCAGTGAAATAGTATTTAGTTTAAAGTGTTTCATAATGTGTTTCCTATATAATAAAAGCTTAATCGTTATTAACGTTTGTTTATGTAGTCGGCGCGTATTTAAACAGCAGTTAATTACATTTTGATGACAGCAGCGTCTGTGTTTATTTCTTGTCATAAAATGATTTATCGTACTATACACGAATGAGAATCATTCTCAAGTTTGATCACGTTTAACTAGATAAAGGTAGCTATTACATGCGGCAGGTGGTTTTAGATACAGAAACGACAGGATTAGATCCTAAGCAAGGCCATCGAATTATTGAGATTGGTTGTGTTGAGATCATTAATCGTAAGCTTACGCGAAACCATTACCATCAATATATCCAGCCAGACCGGAATAGTGATGAAGGTGCACTGGCTGTTCACGGTATAACCAGTGAGTTTCTGGCAGATAAACCTCGATTTGAAGATATTGCAGATGATTTCTTAACCTTTATAAAAGGTGCTGAGCTAATCATTCATAACGCGCCTTTTGATATTGGTTTTATCGATAGTGAATTTAAACGACTTAAAGAAAATCACTCTGT
>Ga0316206_1002649_pt1 | contig 11562 bp, 6 predicted proteins | sample 6monthpyrite_MG_FD_204942 | JGI IMG/M metagenome (GOLD analysis project Ga0316206, IMG submission 204942) | Microbial mat bacterial communities from mineral coupon in-situ incubated in ocean water Damariscotta River, Maine, United States -... | ecosystem: Environmental > Aquatic > Marine >...
AAACCGAGTCCTCATTCTCTGCCTGCTGGGTAGTGCCCAGGCCTTTGCGGAAGAAGAACATGAAGAAGAGGGCGGCATTCCGCCTATGACGGTGGAACAACGCCAGGCCATAGGCATTCTTACCCAGGTTGTTGGCACGCAACTAATGGCCAACGAGGTGATCGCCCCCGCTGAGGTAACGGTCAATCGCTATCGCACCGCCGAGGTGACGCCGCGCATCACTGCCCAAATCACTCAGCGCCACGCCCGTATGGGGCAGCAGGTCAAAAAGGAGCAGAAGCTGGTCACCCTATCGAGTGTAGAGATGGCCGAAGCTCAGGGTCAATTGTTGATGGCCAATCAGGAGTGGCGCCGGGTCCAGAAGTTAGGTCGCCAGGTGGTGGCGGAAAAGCGTTATGTAGAGGCGGAAGTGACCCACCAGCAGGCCTATGCCAAGGTGCTAGCGTTTGGCATGACTGACGCTCAGGTGAAACTATTACTGAAGCATAGCGATGTCTCCAAGGCAACGGGGGCTTTCGACCTGCTCAGCCCACAGGAAGGCACTGTGCTCAGCGACGACTTTGTCATTGGTCGCGTAGTGGAGCCGGGAAAGGTGTTGATGGAGATCAGTGATGAGTCTCGACTTTGGGTTGAGGCTCAGCTAACGCCAGAGGTGGCGGCAGGCATTGAAGTGGGCAGTCCAACCCGTGTGAGTAGTGATGAACGACGCTGGCTATCCGGCAAAGTTGTGCAGATTCATCGCCGCATAAACGAGACAACCCGAACCCTGGCGGTGCGCATCGAGTTGGACTCGCATGACGGTCGTCTGCGCCCCGGCCAGTTCGTCAAGAGCGCCATTCAGATCGCTGCGGGCAAGTCGGTAGTGGCCGTGCCCAAGGAGGCGGTGTTGTTGCTACAGGGTGATTACGTGGTCTTCAAACCGGAGGGCGAGGAGATCCATCCCGTGCCGGTGGAGCGCGGTGCCACACGCGGTAACTGGACCGAGATCAAAGCAGGTCTGGCGTTGGGTGACGAGATCGTTACTCAGGGTGCCTATGTGCTCAAGTCTTTATTACTGAAATCACAAATCGGCGACTCGGATTAAGGAGCAAACATTATGTTGAACAATCTGGTTGAAGCGTCCTTACGCTATAAATTTCTGGTAATCGTCTGTTTTGCGGTTGTTGCCTTTCTCGGCTGGCGGGCGATAACCACTGTACCCATCGATGCCTTCCCCGATGTGACCCCAGTGCAGGTGAACATCTACACTGAGGCTGCAGGGCTGGCGGCCGAGGATGTCGAGCAACTGCTTACCTTTCCGGTGGAGTCCGGCATGGCGGGGCTTCCCGGCGTGCAGGAGATCCGCTCGGTAAGTCTGTTCGGGCTCTCCTACGTCTCGGTCTATTTTGAAGACGATCTGGATATCTATTTCGCCCGGCGACTGGTGATGGAACGTCTGCAAGAGGTCGGCGACCGGCTGCCCGAGGGTTACGGCAAGCCAGAGATGGGGCCCAACACCTCAGGTCTGGGTCAGGTTTTCTGGTATACCGTGGAGCGGGCCGATGCGGTGCTGACCAAAAATCAGCAAGGAGAAGAGGTCAGCAATATGGATTTGCGCAGCCTACAGGACTGGCAGATACGTCTGATGCTGCGCACCGCCCCCGGCGTGGATGATGTCATGTCCTGGGGCGGCGAAGAACGGCAGTTTCAGGTGGTGATCGATCCGATGAAATTGATTGAATACGACCTTAGTTTCCGCGAAGTGATGGAGGTAATCGAGCGCAATAACGGCCAGGTGGGCGGCCAGTACATTAACCAGGGTTCGGAGCAATACCTGGTACGTGGCCTAGGGTTGGTAGAGAACGAGACCGACATCGGCAACATTGTCGTCAAGGTTGAGGATGGCACCCCAGTCTATTTGCGTGATGTGGCGGATATTGTCCAACAACCGGCTTTACGTTTCGGCGCGGTGACCCGAGACGGCGAGGAAGTCGTACTGGGCATGGCCCTGGCCCGGATCGGCGAGAACGCCAAGAGCGTAGTGGCGGCGGTGAAAGAAAAATTCAATATTGTCGAGTCCTCTCTACCAGAGGGTGTTGAGCTGCGGCCGGTCTACGAACGCACAGATCTGGTAGACAAGGCCATGAGTACGGCGGTGAAGGCCTTGGTGGAAGGATCCATCCTGGTTGCCATTGTGCTGTTTCTTTTCCTCGGTGAGATACGTTCGGCCATTGTTGTTATTTCCGCCCTGCCATTGGCAATGCTTATCGCCTTTATCTTCATGGGTGAGATGGGACTGTCGGCCAATCTTATGTCGTTAGCAGGTCTGGCCATCGGCATCGGCATGATGATCGACGGGGCCATCGTCATGACCGAGAACGCCTTTCGGATTATGGCCGAGTGGCGGGAAAAGGGCGAAAAGGTCAATCGCAGTGCGGCCGTGCTGGCCGCTGCCAAAGAGGTAGCCAATCCGATTGCCTTCGCCATCATTATCATCATTGTGGTGTTCCTGCCACTGTTCAGTCTGGAGGGCTTAGAGGGCAAACTATTCAAACCCATGGCCTTTACCATCAGCTTTGCCATGGCCGGCTCATTGCTGCTGACACTCACTATCATCCCGGTGTTGGCAGTGCTGATCCTCAAACCAAAAGAGGAGCGTGACACCCTGTTGGTACGTTGGTTGAAGCGGGCCTATTTGCCCACACTGGCCTGGTCACTGGCGCACAAAAAAACAGTGATCGGCAGCGCCGTGCTGCTGCTAGTGGGCGCTCTGGCCCTGTTCCCGCTGCTGGGTAAAGAGTTCATGCCCCAGTTGCAGGAAGGCTCCATCATGTGGCGAGTGGTCTCAATTCCCTCCACTTCACTGGAGCAGTCCATCAAGATTTCCAAGGATGTGTCGACGGTACTGACCGCCTTCCCCGAGGTAAAGACCACTGTCGCCATGATCGGTCGGGCGGAGAAGGGTGAGACCGCCGATGTCAACTATATGGAGATCTATACCGAGCTGAATCCCCATGAGGAGTGGCCCGAGGATCGGGAGATGGCATCGCTGGTGGATGAAATGCGCGAGCAACTGGAGGTAGCGGTGCCAACGGCGGTCATCAGCTTCACTCAGCCGATCCAGATGCGGGTGGAAGAGCTGATATCTGGCGTGCGCGCTACCCTGGCGGCCAAGCTCTACGGGCAGGATCTGAACGAACTGGATCGCATCAGCCAGCAGGTAAAGAACGCCATCAGTCAGGTACCCGGTGTGGCCGATCTGTCGTTGGAAGCCAATCTGGGTAAGCCGCAGATTCGCATCCAGGTTAATCGTGAGCAACTGGCACGCTACGGCATGAATGCAGATGAAGTGTTGACCGTGGTGCGTACCGGCATCGGCAACGAGCCGGTCTCGACGCTGATTGATGGCGTCAAGCGTTTTGACATCACTGTCCGCCTGAACGATGAGGCAAAAATGTCGGTGGATGCTATTCGCAATATCCCGCTACGCAGTAGCGATGGTGCCATCGTGCCACTACACAAGGTCGCTGATGTCTCGGTAACGGAAGGGTACTCCTTCATCCGCCGCGAGCAGTTGCAGCGTTACGCCGTCATTCAGATGGATGTGCGTGGTCGCGATGTGGACAGCTTCGTCCAGGCGGCTAAAGCGGCGATAACAGCACAGGTCAAGCTGCCGCCGGGCTATTGGATCGAATGGGGCGGCGCGTTTGAAAACCAGCAGCGGGCGCTGAAACGGCTGGCGATTATTGTGCCGTTGACCATTTTCTTTATCTTTGTACTGCTCTATACCGCGTTCAACTCGATTAAGTACGCCACCCTGATCATCGCCAACGTGCCTTTCGCCACAATCGGCGGTATTGTCTCGCTGTTCATCAGTGGTCAGTACCTGTCGGTGCCTTCGGCCATCGGTTTTATCGCCGTATTCGGGGTGGCTATGCTCAATGGCATTGTGCTGGTGAGCTTCCTCAACGAGCTGCGGGAGAAGGGTTTGTCTGTCTACGACGCCGTGCGTAAAGGCGCGGAGATGAGGCTGAGGCCGGTGATGATGACCGCCAGTGTTGCCATTCTCGGTCTGGTGCCCATGCTGCTCTCCAGCGGCGTTGGTGCCGAAACTCAGCGGCCCTTGGCCGCCGTGGTGATCGGCGGTCTGATTACCTCTACTCTGCTGACCCTGGTACTGCTGCCAGTGATCTATGAGTGGATGGAAACACGTAAGCAGAAGTGATTTCAGATGCTCCCCCTCGTGAGGGGGAGCGCTGTTTTCCACCATTCATTTTTAGGAGAAAAACCATGAAAGAGATCAAAGCTTTTATCCACCGTAACCGCATTGCCGATGTCATCCATGCCCTCAAGTGCGCCGGTTTTAGCAACTTGTGCGTCGTCGACGTCAAGGGAATGCTTAAGGCGCTGGATAGCAAAGAACAAGATTATTCTGTCGAGTTAGGCGAGGCGGTCATTACCGAGATGAGACTGGAACTGGTGTGCGAGGAATCACGAGTAGATGAAGTAACTCGACTAATTCTCCAACATGCCCGAACCGGCCAATCAGACGCTGGGTGGATTTATGTCATCGATATTAGTCAGGCGATTCGAATTAATGGAATGGCTAAGGAGCAATCAGACGAGTAAGCGGTACAAGAAAATAAAGGGGAGAATCGTTGCAACGGGATCGAGAAGCTAAGTCATGAACAGGGTAATTAATCAGTGACCACTCAGAAAAAAATAATTGTGCGGCGTTACGGACTTCGTGAGCCCATCGACTGGAGTGAAGACTGTGATCAACAGCTTTTCCTGATGAATAAACTGTGGAATTGTCTAGTAGAAATCGAACGACACCATGGTCAAGCCTATTTCGATCTAATGAAAGAAGATAAAGAGGTGGCTGATCTGAGCGAAAAAATCGAATTACTGATAAAAGAAAAGGCACAGATTTTAGCGGATCGTAATATCTTGCGAAGGAAGCATAAGATACGAAAGTCACCGTGTACAGTGCCGCTTGATGAGCGACTCAGGAAAATTTCTGAAGATCTTCGTGCGCTTTCGATAACCGCAAAAGAGAAACGAGCAGTCGTTAGAAAACTGTTTCGTCCGAAACTGGACGAGTTATCCCGTCAACGCCTTGTGGCTGTTAAAGAAGCGCGTCGTAACAGTGGATTGTGGTGGAGCAACTACAACGAAATATGTAGGAGCTATGAGCACGCCCGCCGAAAGGCGTGGCGAAACGGCGGTAAACTCCATTTTCGAACTTTCGATGGTAGCGGCCGTTTCGCCAACCAGATTCAAGGTGGGGCACCAATGGCAAAGCTGTTTGATGGTTCTCATACTCAGGTAAAAATTAGGCCGTTACCCATGGAAGCCTACAGTCACCCCTCACGCGGTCATCGGCGCCGTCTGCAACGTACCGAATTAAGCATCTGTGTTTATACCGGTGTGGATGAATCGGGAAAGCGCTTTCGTCGCACGCTCACGTTCCCCATGACCATGCATCGTCCGCTTCCAGATGACGCGTTAATCAAGGAGGTTATTGTCAGGCGCTATCGCCAGGGTACACGTTTCTATTGGTCGGTTAGCTTTACTGCAATATACACTGGCACCGTGGTAAATGGGCATAAAAGTCACCGTGTCTGCGGTATCGATTTGGGATGGCGTAAGGTAGAAAAAGGCCTCCGTGTGGCAACCATCGTAGCCAGCGATGATAAGGTGCGTCATGTTGTACTTCCCAAAGTGATACTGCAGAAATTGGACTATGTTGACGCACTAAAGGGCAAAATTGATCGGGCTGCTAATGAACTTCACACTTGGCTGCATCAACAACGGTACCAGTTGGGTGCACTGCCAGAGGATATTGCCCCATATGTTAATTCATTACCCATGCCCGGTCACGCATCGCAGCGTGCTTTACTCCGATTGGTATTACGGTGGCGGGATGCATGCCCCGACTTTGCAAAGGACATCTATGAACGCCTCGAACAGTGGCGCAAGCAAGATAAGCGCTGGCGGAACGAGATGGATAATTTGCGAGCCAAGGTGCTGGCGCGACGTGCGGATTTTTATCGCAATGAGGCAAATCAGATTGCCAGGGAGTTCGCCATCATTGGCATGGAAGAACTCGATTTAAGACGTTTCGCTCAACGATCGACTGATGGGGAAGAAAAAAACCAGTCTTTTGCGGAAGCGCGTCTCAATCGTGAGCGAGCGGCGCTATCCGAATTACGAACGTGGATCGAGTTTCAAGCGGGCAAACACGCGGCCGAGATCGTGTCATGCAATGGTGAATCAACTCGGCAGTGTCATTTGTGTGGTTATATCAACACACCTGACAAAAGAAACTGGAAAAATATTATATGGAGATGTAGCGAATGCGACATCGAATGGGACCAGGATGTCAACGCGGGCTACAACTTGCGAAATTGGGCGATGGGATCATTTTCAGTGATGGAAGAACAAACTGAGTTTTTAGATAAAGAAGTGACTACCTCTGCATAACATGCAGTTGCATTAAACGTGAGGTAGCACTAGAAGTGTTTGAGCCGGCTTCGTGGCTTTGTAATGAAGACAAAGGCGTGTCGTGTTTAAGACGATGGCCTATAAAAATTATGTGTTAGAGAGTGTAAGAAGCATTGCGACATATATCCGAAAAAGTTGATAATTCTTTTTCTCGAAGCGATGACCTACAAGGCAAGTGAAAATATTTTATTCGTGCCGCTAACGAAGCAGTAAATGCTATAGGCAAAAAAGGAAGTAGGTAATCGATTTTTACTACGCGCTTGTAAATTAACAGGGGAGGGGAACTCGATTTTTTATCGGCTATATAAATTGTTTGTGACTGAACCTGATTGTTTTGTTCCACTCGAAATTGTTGACTACAATAATTAATCAATGGCTAACTAATAGGGTACAAAGATGAAGAAAAAAATATTTATTATTGGAAACGGGTTTGCGTCATTATTTTTAATTCAATATTTTCTTTTATTACCTGTCTATCCCTTCTTTGCCTGGGCTTTTCGACGGGTATATTCAAGATATGATATTACAGTGATTGGTAATGGTACTTTCATCTACTTCCCTGCGATTCCAGAATTCATCACCGGGAAAAAGAATAAAAAAAATATTACCATTAATATTCGACCGTTTCTGAAACGGAGAAACATACATTTCATTGATGCAATTGTTACTGATATTCAGGATGGCGGGCGAACGGTTATCACAAATAATGGTACGTATAAAAATGACGCCTTGTTTTTGGGTATCGGCCCGGCCTTTTTAAAAAATGACATTCCCGGTACAGAAGAATTCACAATATCGCCTTGCGATGGACCTGATAGTATGGAGGGATTTATTCATCAGCTTGAATCGCTGGATAGTGGAGTTATTTATCTGGGCTTTAAGATTAATAAACAAGACGGTTTTGTTTCCGGGCGCGCGGGACAAATGTATGAGTGTGCCTGCCTGTTAGATTATGTGTTAAAAAAGAAAGGTGTTCGAGACAAATTCGAAATTCACTTTTTCTCTTCAAACTTAAGCCAGGGTGATACAGGTATGATTACCGACATCCTAGAGAAACGAGGAATAATATTAGATTATGGTTATGAACCAGAAAAATTTGTTGAGGGTGGTATGCTTGATGAAGATGGCACATTTAGAAAAGCCGATTTAATTCTTTTTTCACCTGGCATTACCGGCTCGGATCTGGTGAAGAATTCTTGTTTACCCGTTTCCAAAGGCGGCCAAATCGACGTCGATAAATATGGGCAGGTAATAGGTTTAAACAATGTTTTTGCAGCAGGGGATTGTGCAAGTCATGAAAACCCACCGCCATGGGTTCCGCACCAGGCGCATATGGCACAGCTTCGATCACAAGCCGCCGCAAAAAATCTTAGAGCAGTGCTTAATGGGAAACTATCAGAAAATACTTACCGTTATGAGTTGTCATGCATCATGAATATGGAGAATGATGCCTTGTGGTTGCATATGGCAAGTGATGACAAACCACCGTTCTGGAATATCTTTCCCCGGCATTCAAAAATGCTGATCAGTGTAAAAAACATTTTCGAAAAATTTTATTTATTTTATCTGAAATATTTGTAGGCTGATCAACTTTTGGATAAGTAAATTATAATATTCAATATCACAGACGAATGAAAAAGAGGTCACGCGAATATCGAAAGAGACTCCGTGACTTTGTTAAGTGGTTAATGGATTCTTATCCCAGCAGCGAAATAGAAAATGGGTGGAAGTACGAAAGGGGGGGGGTAGATTCTTATAAAACCTCCCAACTAGTTGATTTTTATCGTTTCTATTCACTCTAAATTAAATGGATTATCAATGATTACTTTAAGCCTAAAAATATATTTTTCTTTGATAGATAGAAATAGCCCACAAATTTATTGCACTCAAGATTATTCTCTCGCGGTGTCACTGACTTGTTAAATTAAGGAAAGTCATCATGCCGCGATCAGCGTGCTCAAGAATGTGACAATGTACTATCCAGCCACCCGATGTATTTTCTGTGGGAAATTTCCCACTGGCTGACACCCTGCCCTCACGATTAAGGTCGTTAAAGTTAACGGCAAGACGCATAATACTCCAGCTTCTTCCTCTAATTGTACCCGGTCGTCCGGGTACCCGTATGGTATCTTTATTTTCAAGGGTCTGAGCCTGGATAGTGTAATTGTTTGCTGGTGAATCCAGATCAACATATTCTGTTTCAATATGCTGAAAAGTAAAACCATGAGGGTGAAATGGATGATCGCCTTCGGTTAAGTTTTTTACTTCCCAAATATAAGTTCCACCTATATTTGCCTGCAAACCTTCCTCAGGTAAAAGCAGCTCGAAGGGCTTACCAACACCGTTTACCATTGTTGCAAAAAATGAAATATTGCCATTGGTATCAGGTAAAGAATGACCAAAAGTAACAGGTAGTGTACCCTGATTTTGAGAAGTATCAATGGCTGTAACTGTCCGCAAGCTGGAAGGTGGAATGTAATTTTGTACGTTAGTACTATCACCGACCAGTTTAAATTTCAAAATGCGAAAGGGCAAAACGCTGCCATCAATAGTTGTGTCGTGTATGATGCCAATGGTTCCGTCATCATTGCGTACCGCACTGTGGCGGCCGCGCGGAAAATCATGCCACTCAATATAAGCGTAATCTCCTGGTTCGCCATTGGGTGTAAATATGATTTCAGCGCGTTCCCCCGGAACCAATAATACACCAAGACTTGGGTCAGGGTTTGAGGCTAAGTTAGATAAATCCCCTAGATGGCGCGGGGCTGGTTTTGAAGAGGATTTCACATTGTTGTCAAGTATATTTATTTCTGACATTACAGTGGGGCTGGAAATTAATCCCGCGTCACCACCAATTCTGTGTGCCAGTTGTCCTGGGATACTGAGTCGAAAAAAACGAGAATTCGCAGTATTAATCAGTCGTAAACGTATTGGTTCACCGATTTCAAGTTCAACTGTACTTAATTCGGTTCGACCGTTTACTAAAATATCAAAAAGGCTTTCTCGGCCATTTAGTTGTGCGCTTGCATACTCAACAGGATCTGTAGGATACGGTGGTGCTACTTGACTATTTTCATCCAACAGAATATCGTCGAGTAACAAAACAAGTTCTTTTGCTGGCAAACCCAGGGCTTCATCTTCCACCGGGTCTCTAACAATTAACGCACCATACAATCCTTTTTCAACTTGTCGATGAGTTTGAATATGCGGATGATACCAATAAGTAGCCGCTTTCAATAATTTGAATTGGTAAGTAAAAGTACCGCCATTTGCCGTTACAGGCAATTGCGAAATATTGCTGCCATCCATGGTGGCAGGTAGTTCGACGCCATGCCAATGAACCGTTGTATCCTCTGGCAATTTATTTGTAAAGTGAACGATTAATGTATCGCCGACTTTGCCTTCAATCATTGGCCCAGGAAAAAATCCGTTATAAGTATACATGTTGGTTTTAATACCAGGTTTTAATTCGATTTCTTTTTCAATGGCTTCGAGATTAAATTCGATAATGTTAGAGGCGGGATTAATATCAACCAGCCGCTCTAATTTAACTTCCGATATCAATTCTTTGTTTACCGGTGTTGACGTTTTATCTGTGCAACCAAACAAAAACAATAATATGATTAGATTATTCAAAAAGTGACGCAATATAATTTTCTTATGCATTAATTTCATTTTTATCATAATGATTCTCCCCCGAGTTCAATATTCAATTCCTTATAAAATGACTATTAGCTAAATTTTTATAAATTTATTCCATGATTAGGTTAAATCTCGACATTCCTCCTGTGGTTGTTCGAATTCAATCGTTGTATGAGCAAGTTCGAATTCAGTCAATTGCTTTGCAATCGTTTCTTTCGTTTTTGTTTGTAGTACCATGTTTAGTGGTTGATCGAGCACCAAATGCGCAGTTAGTACATGCCGTTCACCATCGAGAGACCAGAAATGAAGATGATGAACGGTGATAACATGATCTATCTCAATTAATTTATGATATATCGATTTACGCATGATCTTATCAGGTGATGCCTGTAAAAATAGTTTGATAGTAATAGATAAATTTCTCGCGACATTAAATAAAATAAATAGGGTAAAAGAAATAGACAGGACGGGATCGAGAATAGGCCAATCTACGAATAGTAAAACAACACTAACGATTAAAACCGCAACCCAGCCAAGTACGTCTTCCATTAAATGCCAATTCAAAACACGTTCGTTTAGTGTTTTACCTTTACTCAATTTTAACGCAGCATATCCATTAACAACCACACCGAGGATGGCAAGCCACAACATACCCTGTGCATGTGGCATTACCGGCTCAAATAAACGAGGTATGGCTTCCCAGAGTATCCATGCTGACCCCAAAATCAAAACAGCACCATTGATTAGCGCACCTAATAACGATAGTCGACTATAACCGTATGTAAAATGACGGTCTGCTGTTTTGTTGCTGAGTTTTCCAAGAATCCAGGCTAGACCGATTGATAAGGTATCGCCAAGATCGTGTACAGCATCCGCCATTATGGCTGTACTGTTAGTTAACCAACCACCGACAAATTCGATGATAGTGAAAAAGAAATTTAAAAAAAACACGAGGCCAATACGCTTTGAGGCATCAACAGGGTCATGACTGTGCATTAGTAATCCTGACTATCAGAAATTGAAATTGAATTCGATTGTTTCATTTCTTGTTGTGCACCTTGAATGATCTGTTTTGCACCTAATAAAATAACGATAACAACAATGCTGCCGATAATAATATCTGGCCAACGACTATCAAGACTCCACACCAAAGCGCCAGCGCCAATGACGCCAATGTTGGCAATGACATCATTTTTCGAAAATACCCAGCTGGCACGCATATGAATATCGCCTTCACGATGAGCCATGATTAGACGCAAACAAATAACATTGGCAACCAGGGCAATTAAACCCATACTTATCATTAACAAAGACTCGGGCTCGCTGCCAAAAACCAATCGTCGAACAATTTCCAGCAGAACCATAAAACCAAGTAGTGTTTGTAATACACCACTCATCATAGCGGCTTTTGCTTTTACCAAAGCAGCTTTACCA
>Ga0316206_1002650_pt1 | contig 11560 bp, 13 predicted proteins | sample 6monthpyrite_MG_FD_204942 | JGI IMG/M metagenome (GOLD analysis project Ga0316206, IMG submission 204942) | Microbial mat bacterial communities from mineral coupon in-situ incubated in ocean water Damariscotta River, Maine, United States -... | ecosystem: Environmental > Aquatic > Marine >...
CATTGCGGAGCACGCAATATTGTTATCACAGATATTAATGAATACCGTCTGGAGCTGGCAAAAAGTATTGTGCCTCGTGCTATCGCGATAAATGTTAATGAAAGCGGTATTACTGATGAATTTATGCAAAGCCTCGGCATTCTGGAAGGCTTTGATGTTTGTCTGGAAATGTCTGGTTCACCAGAGGCCTTCAGAGATGCACTTGATAAAATGATTAATGGTGGCAGTATTGCTATGTTGGGTATCATCCCTGATGGCACAGGCATAGACTGGACCAAAGTTGTTTTTAAAGGCTTGTTTATTAAAGGTATCTATGGACGTGAAATCTTTGAGACCTGGTATAAAAGTGTGATGATGGTGCAGAGTGGTTTACCTCTGGAAAAAATTATTACACATCGTTATCACTACACTGATTTTCAAAAAGGATTTGATGTGATGCGTTCAGGTAAGTCCGGAAAAGTTATTTTAGACTGGGAAATGTTATGAGTTTTTTAAGTGCAAAAATAAGTCTGACTAAAGATCTGGAAAAAATTAAAGAAGATGGTCTGTGGAAGACCGAACGTATCATCGACTCTGAACAACAAAACGATATTACTCTCGCTGATGGCAGTGAGGTTATTAATATGTGTGCCAATAACTATCTCGGTTTGGCAAATAATTCAGATGTGATTGAGGCAGCTAAAAACAGTTATGATCGCTGGGGCTTTGGGCTGGCTTCGGTTCGTTTTATTTGCGGCACTCAGTCTATTCATAAAACCTTAGAAAAAAAAGTATCAGACTTTCTTGGGATGGAAGACACCATTCTTTATGCTGCCTGTTTTGATGCTAATACAGGTCTGTTTGAAACTATCTTAAATAATGAGGATGCAGTGATTTCAGATGAGTTAAATCATGCATCTATTATAGATGGTGTGCGCTTGTGTAAGGCAGCACGCTTTCGTTATCGAAATAATGATATGGAAGACCTTGAAAATAAACTGAAGGAAGCTAAAGCAGGCGGTGCACGACGACTTCTAATTACTACTGATGGTGTGTTTTCAATGGACGGAACCATTGCACAACTGGACAAGATTTGTGATCTGGCGGATAAATATGATGCCATGGTTCATCACGATGATTGCCATGCTGTCGGATTCATGGGTAAAACTGGTCGGGGAATTCATGAATATCACAACGTGATGGATCGTGTTGATATCATTACCGGAACGTTTGGTAAGGCGCTCGGTGGTGGGTCCGGTGGTTATACTTCAGCTCGTAAGGAAATAGTCGATATGCTTCGTCAGCGATCCCGTCCCTATTTATTTTCAAACACGGTTGCACCGGCAATCTGCGCCGCATCATTAAAAGTTCTGGATATGCTTTCAGAGTCAACTGAATTACGTGATCTGCTTGAAAAAAATACACGTTATTTTCGAAAAGGAATGAAAGCAGCAGGGTTTGATATTTCAGAAGGAGATCACCCGATTGTTCCGGTGATGCTGGGTGATGCCGTATTGGCACAAAAAATGTCTCAACGATTATTAGAGAAAGGTGTTTATGCTATTGGGTTTTTCTTTCCTGTCGTTGCAAAAGGCAAAGCAAGAATACGCACACAGATTTCAGCTGCTCATACAAAAGAAGACCTGGATACAGCAATAGAAGCATTCGCTACAATTTATTCTGAACTCAGGAGCTAACTTAGATCTACGTTAAAGGTAACGTTAATAGAACATGTCTATTATATATTCTATTTATTAAGCCTGTTGAATAGAAGGCTGGCTTGTTTGAAATAGATTATGAACTGGAGTATTAGATGAAAACGTGTAATTTATGCTGGACTATATCAACTGCTCTGGTGCTTATTGTTATTGGAATGGCTTATAAATTTTTTGTTGTTGGGTCTGTTGTACCTGATACTGATGGCAGAGAGGCAATAATACTTGAGTCCACTGAGCGTGATTTAGTTCGGGAAGAGATGCGTATGTTTCTGTCGAGCATACAAAAAATTACAGGTGCGTTATCAGTGGAAGATATGGAAGCGACTGCTAAAGCAGCTCGTGAGGTTGGTGCTGCTTCCCAGCAAGCAGTACCAGGTACCTTAATGGGTAAGTTGCCAATGTCATTTAAAAAATTGGGTTTTGATACTCATTCAAAATTTGATGCACTGGCGCTTGATGCAGAATCGTTAGGTGATTCACAACATAGCTTGCAACAGTTATCGACGTTAATGAAAAACTGTATAGACTGTCATTCGATATATCAAATTCAGAGTAGTGGAAAATAATTATTTAATATTATGGCAACGAACCAAAAATAATCACGGGTTGTTCAGGATGCAATGCCATTTAAAAGAAAAAGTGTGTCGATACACTGAGAGTGATGTTTACGCATTCACTGTTTCAGACAGATGATATAATTGAACAACATCATTTGTTACGCAGGGTAGCAAGACTGATTGATGAATGAAAAATCAAAACAACTTTAAATCAAAATTGTGGCGTATTATTGTGGCTAATCTGATTAAAGCATTTCAGCTCATTGTAACTGGACATTCGAAAGGAAAAATAGCTTTGAAAGGTTTTAAGTAGGATCTTATAGATTTAGGCTTATATGTTATTCAGCATGTTAATTATAAATAACTGAAATATACGGGCTAATAACATAAACATTAAATGATATTGCAAATACTGTTCCGGAGTGACTTTACATGTTACGAGTTATGGTGTCATTGCTCATGTTTTATCCTTTTCTTATGGCTGATAATGTACTGGCTAATTCAGATAATATTCATATCAATCGTATAGAGCTTGATGTTGTTTCACTGTTTAACCCTGCAGGTTTTTCTTTTACTGCTAAAGGATATATCCGACAGGTTTATAACAAGGATCAATTACCGCTCTGGGATGGATTGTATTATCAGGTGGCTGCGCAGCTTCGAATAACACCAGCCTACAGAAGAGCCGGGTTACAAATCGAATGGATGCCAATTGCTATTGTGCAATTGCGTGCTGAATATGACCGCTTATATTTCAGCGGAAAATTTGGCTCACTGCTTTCATTTTCATCCAGTGATAGTCTTTTTGGAGATGATGAGATAGATGCGAGAGATGGTGAAGAAATATCAGCCTATGGTACGCGTACGGCTGTTCAGTTAACGCTACGTGTCAAATCTGGCAACACCATTATCCGAAATGTTACTGATATTATACAATATACGTTCCCGGGTGATGGTCCATATTATCTTGAGCGTGAAAATGAATTATTAATGGCAACAAGTGATGATGTGTTATCCAATCAGTTATTTTATTTAGTAGAGAATAAAAATGGTTCAGGTAGTCGTTACTTTGGTCCCTACCATGATTACCTTCATGTAGATCAAAGCTCCTTAACTCGTGAACGATTAGGTATTACCTGGTTGCAGCAATATAATAAAACACTGGTAAATTTACTGAACCCACGTATGTATGTTCAGTCAGGCGTTTATTTGCAGGATCCAAATAGGGAAGATGAGTTTTATATAATTGTCGGAATAGGTGGCGATATTGAATTTTAATGATTATTATTTTAAGCGGAATAACTTAGAAAGGTGAAGAATATGTTAATTCATAAATTTTGGAAAATATCATCTGCCTTGTTGCTGGCCGGCTATGTGCTAAATGCAAGTGCTGCAGATGTCATAAATGAGAATAATATTGGCATGGAGCTGGCGCGTGACATTGCTAATGAAACTGTATTGGCTTGTAGAAAAGATGGCTATCACGTCAGTGCTGTTGTAGTTGATCGGTTTGGGCTTGTTCGCAGTATGCTGCGAGATGACAGAGCATCGAGGTTTACGCTGGAGATTGCGGAGCGGAAAGCAAATTTAACGGTCATGGCCTGGGTTGATAGTGGACCCTTTAGTAAAGCACGTGGTGATATTCAGCAGGAGTTGAATCATATTGACGGTATCATTGTCATGGAAGGTGGTATTAAAATCGTTTCAGGAGGCTTCAATATCGGTGCGATTGGTGTGAGTGGTGCGCCTGGTGGTGAAAAGGATGCGGCTTGTGCGAAGAAGGCTCTAAAGAAACTGGAAGAGCGAATTAGCTTCGCTATTGAATAATAATTTAGCCAGTGTTGCTAAAGACGATATATATTGTCTTTAGCAAGGCTATTAATGAAGATTGAATTCAATCAATTCTTTTATGACGCTTCTGCAGTTTGTTACTTTACATTGCTCGGCATATTGACAAGAGAGTTGCAGGTTATCGATCTTTGATTCATCTATATCCATCATGGATACGAGTGTAATTTCCTGCCTTTCCCGAATCGATTTAGCTTTTTTCATTAAATCAATGGTGTTAATGCCTTCGACAAAGCGTTTACGTGCATATAATGCTATGTTGTCGAAATCGTAGTTGCCAAGACAGTATGGGTTGAGGTGTGCCATAGGTACTATCACTTTTTAGTTATTATTATCGTGTCAGAATAAATCCTTTATTTCTGGCAATATTTGACTTTGATCAACAAAATAGATTAAAAACAAATGAGAATTGCCTTTATATTGATTAATTGCTGTTAGTAGTTATCAGATTAATAAGATGCGAGGGATGAGCGTAAACCAATTCTATCAGCAAGCTAATTAATAGAAATGGGCTGGGGGCTGTGCAAACTATGGTAGCTTGCGCACTTTTTATGATGTTTACATGGGTGAATTATGGATAATGAAAATGTTCAGGATTGTGAACGACTTTGCGATGCGTTATGGAGTCGTGTTGATCATACCGGGCTTGATGTTAGTGCAACCCGTAATGAAATGGACAATACCGTATCCGTCAGGCTGTATTTGTTATTAAGGGGAGTGAGTACTGATACCTATAATCTTTTAGTTGAGCCTTATGATAATGGTTATTATAAAAGAGCAGATGGTAAATCAACGCCATATGGTATTTTTAAACTGGCATTTGTACAAAAACGATTACGATTTAAAAAAGATATTGTCTCGGTAAGGCATGATCTTGATTACTATTTGGGTACAGACAGAGAAATAGCAGATAAACGTTATAGAGATCTGCAGCTAGAAGTTGGTTATAACAGATTTAAAACAGCATTTGAGTATCGTATGTTGAGAATCTTTGGCGGTGCAGCCTGGCGCTCCCACGAAAAAGAACGTCAAAAGACCGAAGGGTATGGTACGGCCGATTATATAAAGAATATTCCCGTATTTAGAGAAGTTGATAGGAAGGATTGAGAGAGTTTTATAGTCTTATATTTTTTAGCAATTATCATTTGAGACCGTCTTCTATCATTTGTTTAATTATTTTTCGGCAACTGGTGACCTGACATTTCTCAGCATATGCACAGGTGAGTTGCAGGTTACTGACAGCCGCATCATCAATATCCATCATCGCGACCAGAGCAATTTCTTCTTTTTCTCGGATTGTTGATGCCTGCTGCAATAATTCGATGGTGCTATAGCCTTCAAAAAAACGTTTTCGGGCATATAGTGCTATGTTATCAAAATCGTATTTGCCAAGGCAGTCAGGGTTGTAATTAGGCATGTGTGTGTACGAGTTACTCATAAGCTTTATAATAGTTATGCTTAGAGGATAATCCTTTTTTTCTGCAAAGAGATTGATATCGGTCAATAAAATATAGTATGTCTTCAATAAACCAGCCAGAGCAGCATGTCGGTGAGAAGGCTTATTTTTAAAATAGTCGGTTGATGATTAATTTTGCAAAGGAAATAAAAGCGTTATTTTATGTAATTACGGTTTTGGTTTTTATATGAAAAACTTTTCACCAACTATAAGAATTAATCATAATGACAAATAATAATCATCAAAAACTATGTATCTATCACGGTAATTGCCTTGATGGTTTTGGTGCAGCCTGGGCTGTTCGTCATGCTTTGGGTGATGAGGTCGAGTTCTATAAAGGCATACATCAGCAGTCACCACCTGAGGTTGGCGGACTTGATGTTATTCTGGTTGATTTTTCCTATAAAAAGAATGTACTGGAAGAACTGTTAAAGACAGCTGCCAGCATTACTATTATTGATCATCATGTCTCTGCAGAAAAAGATTTAGCTGATTTATTAAAATCTAAAAGAATCCTTGGTAAGTTTGATATGAATAAGTCGGGTGCAATGATGGCCTGGGAATGGTTTAACACAGGTATACCGGTACCCAAACTTATTGAACATATTCAGGATCGCGATTTGTGGCAATTCAAACTTGAAGATACCAATGAAATTCTTGCTGGTCTTTCATCGTATCCGTTTGATTTTGAACAATGGGACCGTTTTATGTGTGATGTTAACAATGAGATTGACAGTTTAAAACGGGATGGAAAAGCCATTGTACGAAAATTACTAATGGATATCAGTGAACTAATTACATCGGGTGTCAGGCGCATGAGAATTGGTGGTTATGATGTACCTGTACTCAATGCATCATCGGCCTATGTTTCTGATGCTGGTAATATTTTGTCAAAAGATGAACCATTTGCTGCCTGTTACTGGGATCACGCTAATGGTCGCTCGTTCAGTTTACGAGCCAGTGAAGCCGGTGTTGATGTTAGTGAAGTGGCTAAACAATACGGTGGTGGTGGTCACGTTAAAGCAGCTGGTTTTACTGTGGATATTGGGTGGGAAGGCGAGTAACACAATAAACAGGCGATTATAGATGACAGTTAAACCATGACCTCTGTTATGTATATGAAAAATAAGCCTGTTTTACTAAAATCAGGTAAAGTTAGCTGATGTAAAAAGTTGTTGTTATGATGACCGCAGTTAACGATAAGGTATTGGTATGGACAATAAGATCAATAAGCTGACAACCAGTCAGGAGCAATCCGGACTGTTAGGGGAAGTTTTAAACAGTCTTGAACCTGTACTGGGTTTTTTTAGCGACTACCCGTTTGCGGTTTCTTTGGTTGTATTAAGTATCAGCTTAATAGTGGCAAAGCTGGCAACGATCATTATGGATTCTGTCATTGCCAGACTTGCCAGTAAAACCAAAATACAATGGGATGACGAGCTGGTTAAATTACTCCATCGTCCCGTTTTCTGGACCTTGTTTTTAGTTGGATTGTTAGCGGCCGCTTTACCATTAAAATTATCTATAACCTCTTATGAAGTCATACAGTCGGTAGTAGTAACAGTACTGATAATTTTATGGACGCGTTTTCTGCTCAGGTTCGTAAAACTAATACTGCATTCAATGAGTGTCTCAGTGCAGACACAATCGCAGGGGCTTATTCGATCGCAAACTCAGCCATTATTTCAGAATTTGGCATACATCATTATTTTAATCTTTGCTATCTATCTGATTTTCCGCTCATGGAATGTGGATATGACGGCGTGGCTGGCATCAGCAGGTATTGCCGGTATCGCAATAGGTTTTGCTGCAAAAGATACGCTGGCAAATCTTTTCTCTGGCGTGTTTATTCTTGCTGACGTGCCTTATAAAATAGATGATTATGTCGTGCTTGATAGTGGTGAACGTGGCAAAGTAACTCACATAGGTATTCGCAGTACACGATTGCTTACCCGTGATGACGTCGAAATAACCATTCCCAATGCAGTGATGGGTAACACCCGAATCAGTAATGAGTCCGGCGGTCCGCATGAAAAGTTTCGGGTTCGCGTAGCAGTGGGAGTAGCATATGGTTCAGATATTGATCAGGTAAAAGCATTGCTCATGGATGTCGCTACTAAAGAGCAACAAGTTTGTGATGATCCTGAGCCCAGAGTGCGTTTCCGTAGTTTCGGTGCATCCAGCCTGGATGTTGAATTACTGGTCTGGGTGGAAAACCCTGAAGTACGTGGTCGTGTGCTGGACGCACTTAACACAACAATTTATAAACGTTTTAATGCTGAAGGTATTGAAATTCCATACAGTAAGCATGATGTGTTTATTAAAGAAATGCCTGAGTTTAAGTCTGAGAGTGGTTAAAGTTTTTAGGTTAAGAAATGCTAATAAAAGAAAAAGATAAAAATCAGGAGCAGGTTGATTATTTAACAGATTTACTGGAAAGGGATTTGTCGTCTGAAAAAAAACAGATTATTGAACGCGAATTAAAATGCCTTTATTCAGGAGATAAAGGAGAAAAGACTTCTGCCTACTATCTTGATTTTGATTTTAAAGATTCTAAAAACTGGGCGTTGATCCATGATCTTCGACTTGAGCATAATGGGGATGTGGCTCAGATTGATCATTTGTTGATTGGCCGGATGATGGATATATATGTTATTGAGACAAAGAATTTTTCTTCAGGAGTAGCAATCTCTGATGAGGGTGATTTCTCTTATTTCTATAGTAATAAACCCATTCCGATAGCTTCACCAATAGCTCAGAATGAGCGCCATATTAAATTACTGGACCGGTTTCTTAGTGAGAATAAACTTTATCCAAAGCGTTTAGGTGTTGCTCTAAAACCAAGCTATCGAAATATTGTACTGATATCACCTGAGTCCAGACTGACGAAACCTAATAAAGGTGTATTTGATTGCAGTGCTGTAATGAAGTCAGATAAGTTCGCAAATTATTTTAAAGATGATATGGATAGTGACAATACATTAAATTCTATGGTGAGTATTGCAAAAGTTATTTCAAAAGATAGCTTACGAAGTTTTGCAGAATCGCTGGCATTTTGTCATGAGCCATTAACAACAGATTACAATAGGAAATTTAGTCTTGATATTGAAGATGTTAGCAAGAAGTTATCAGCTGTAAATGAAGAAAATACACCCGCGTGTCCTAAGTGTGGTGGTGAGATGGTGAAACGTGCGGTAAAAAAAGGAAAAAATACGGGTAAGGAATTTTGGGGGTGTAAATCATATCCAAAATGTAAAGGTACGATTGAGCTTGGCACAAGTATTTCAGAAGAACAAAGTAAAGATGAAATAGAAAGCGTGCCTGAGTGCCCTGAATGTACTAAACCTATGGTTCAGCGTGTCGCAAAAAAAGGCGATAAAAAAGGTAATACTTTTTGGGGTTGTTCTGACTTCCCTAAATGTAAAGGTACTTTAAAAATTAAAGAAAGCACTGTATCTAGTAAAGCAACTGTAGCAAAAATTAGTGAAACACCGCGTTGTCCTAAATGTGCTGAACCGATGGTAAAACGGTCATCAAAAAAAGGTGATAGTATTGGTAAAGAATTTTGGGGCTGCAGTGCATTTCCTAAATGCCGTGGTGTGGTGCCAATCGATAAATAACCGTAATCTTTTCTGGAGTGACTGATAATGAAGTTAAATATCCTTACAAAGCTAGTTCAAATATTATCAATTTATTGTTTATTCTTTCTCGGAATATCTTCTGCGAATGCCGTTAATGTAAAGATAACGCCACTGGGTAGTCACGATGGTGAGTTCTGCGCTCGCGACCGCGCATTACTTTTTGAAGATCCGGATGGTACACGATTACTCTATGATGCAGGGCTGACTGTCGCTGGTCCTAATGACCCTCGTTTAGATAAAATCGATGCAGTTCTGGTGAGTCATATGCACGGTGATCATGTCGGTGCGTATCATATTAAGAAAGTAAACGAAGGCGAGTGTGGTAAGCCTCAGGCAGTGATTAATGCATTGCCTAATACCAATGCAGTCAATATTGCATTATTGAAGAAATCAAAAATTATTACCGGCAGTGAAATGCCAAAGTTTTTTGCGGGTAAATTAAAAGCGTTGGGCGGAGACCCGAAAAACTCTCAACTGGTCCGGTTTGGCGGTGAGCGAAAAATTGGTGGTGTGTCGATTACAACGGTACAGGCTGCACATTCTAACGGTATTGCTGGTGGTATGGTTGGTGGTCAGTTAGGAACAATGCTGCATGCCGCAGGGTTAACTGCTTATGCCGGACCACCAACAGGCTATGTTTTAACGTTTTCAAACGGGCTGGTTGTTTACTTATCTGGTGATACCGGTATCACTGCAGAGCAGGATACAGTTGTTCGACAACATTACAAAGCCAAGCTTGTGGTGATGAATATTGGCGGTACCTATACTAATGGGCCGAAAGAAGCGGCTTATGTTGTTAATGAATTGATTAAACCCAGAGAGGTGATTGCCTCGCATGCGAATGAAGCGGCAACTAAAAATGGCAAGGTTATAAAAGGTACGCGTACCTATACCTTTATAAAAGAAACCGATGTGCCGGTCAGGGTTCCGTTAAGCGGGAAGGTTATGGAGTTTGATCGTGCAGGGAGATGTCGATCAGGTTGTTAAGTTGGCGCTAAGAAAAGGACAATTACAAAGGGGGTAACAAGTGTACCCCTTTGTAATATCAGGCACAGATATTTAGCTATCTGTTTCATCGACATCGATTTGACCACTAATACGACGACGGATATGCGACCAGCACATACCGGTGGCAAGCAAGCAGGCAATAATAAACAAAATAATATATGAAACGGCACTGACTGAATTCGCAGGAATAATATTCAGGTCAATGAGTAGCCAGAGTGATATGCTAAAGAAAGCAATCGCCAGCACCACACCAATCATGCCTAGTGAACGCCTGGTTGCTCGAATATAAATAGCCCAGCCTATTACCAAAACAACACCGACAAACAGCTTGAAAATAATGTTGCCGGAGTCTGTGTTTAAAACCCAGTCAATAAATGAATACCCACTTGGATTGTAGCTTGCAAAGACGATAACTAATGCAATTAGAAAGCGGAAACCGATACCAGCCCATGACATTTGGTTAGTATTAGACATAATGACTCCTGCGATAATTATTATGATTGTGAATTATTATCTAAGAACTATAGCAGTTTTTTATTCAGCCAGGGAATGCTTGTTTTTAAGGTAATTTAGATGACGATATATATTCTTCGATGAAGAAGTGCTTATTAATGGTTCTGGTTTTCATCATTGATATTAAATAAGAAATTATTTTTATCATTCATCTGTTGTTTGATTATATTAAAAAACTCAATATATTCATGATGTGGGACGTAGTGAGATAAAGTTTTCATCGCATCAATCGCAATATCTGCATGTGTTTTTGCAGTATGAGCATCACCACTTCGTGCCAGTCGATGTGCTGAATGAGTATGTTCCCATATGCTTCTGCGTAATCTCGCAGCCATTGGCGGGTCAGACTCCAGTGCCTTGTTGTTTTTAAAATACAAAGACAGTCCATCGGCTGGAGGCGCTTTTTTATCAGGGTCTTCTTCAGGTATTGTTGGGTTTGATTGTTTTATATTCAGTTCAATTTGAGCTGATATAAGATGCTCATCAACGATGATGTTATCTGTTCTGCTGATATCAATAATAATCTCATCGATTAAATCATGTAGTGTTTCACCAAATTCATGGTGATGGTTAGTAAGAGCATTTGAATTATAAAGACGTGTTCTGTTTTGCAGTGAAAGATTGAATAGTTGTCTATAGAGTTTTTTCAGTTTCTGGAGAAGAGATTCACTTGAATTCATTTTTATTTTCCCTCACTGCTCTTATAGTGCTTCCTAAATATACAGTATGCTCTGATAAGTCTTTTGCCATAAAACAAACTTTACTCGAATAACATGTCTATATTATTTGGGAGTTATGACTTTAAAAAGCTGTATCTTATCCAGTCTGATCTCAAACAGG
>Ga0316206_1002653_pt1 | contig 11549 bp, 10 predicted proteins | sample 6monthpyrite_MG_FD_204942 | JGI IMG/M metagenome (GOLD analysis project Ga0316206, IMG submission 204942) | Microbial mat bacterial communities from mineral coupon in-situ incubated in ocean water Damariscotta River, Maine, United States -... | ecosystem: Environmental > Aquatic > Marine >...
ACAAACCCTGATAGGCAAGCTGGTGTTTGCAACCGGCTTTGTTGTGTTGCTGGTATTTTTTGCATTGGGCTGGCGTGAGGCCATTATTGTGGGTGTAGCCGTGGTGATAACACTTGCAATGACACTGTTCGCATCCTGGGCATGGGGGTTTACCCTGAACAGGGTTTCGTTGTTTGCACTGATATTTTCTATCGGAATTCTGGTGGATGATGCCATTGTGGTGGTGGAAAATATTCATCGTCATATTCAGATGGGCGGCAAAAAACTGGTCGAGGCCATACCGCTGGCAGTCGATGAGGTGGGAGGGCCTACAATACTGGCCACGTTTGCTGTGATAGCGGCATTGCTGCCGATGGCATTTGTAACAGGTTTAATGGGGCCTTATATGAGCCCGATTCCGATTAATGCCAGTATCGGGATGCTGATTTCACTTGCAGTGGCATTTATCATGACTCCCTGGCTGACCTATAAAGTTTTGTATGGTGTTGAGCATGCGCATGATTCCGGTTCTGGCTTACAGGATAAACTTGATCGGTTGTTTGATAAAATAATGCGGCCTTTTTTACAGGGTGAGAAAGCACGTCGTAAACGACTTGTATTAGGCCTGGTTGTTCTGGTTCTGATTGCGGCATCTATCGGGCTTGCGGTGAACAAGACGGTGGTATTAAAAATGCTGCCTTTTGATAATAAATCTGAATTTCAGATCGTTGTAGATATGCCCGAAGGTACCAGTGTAGAACAGACCGCGGCAGCGATGCGTGATCTGTCCCGGTATATTGCATCGGTGCCTGAAGTGGTTGATTATCAGGCATATGCCGGTACAGCTTCCCCGATTAATTTCAACGGTTTGATTCGTCAGTATTATTTACGTGAAGGTTATCCTGTCGGTGATATTCAGGTTAATCTGGTGCATAAGTCATTGCGTGATCGCAAGAGCCATGAAGTTGCGCAGTCAATGCGCAAGCCCTTGCAACAGATTGGACGTCGTTACAATGCCAATGTGAAAGTCGTTGAAGTACCTCCGGGTCCTCCGGTTATGTCACCACTGGTTGCCGAGATTTACGGTCTGGATTATCAGGGCCAGATTGCGATTGCAAAAAAGATTCGTAAGGTCTTTGAAAGTACACCGGATATTGTCGATGTGGATGACAGTGTTGAATTTGCAGGTGAAAAACTGCTTGTGCACATAGATCGGCAAAAGGCTGCTTTATTGGGGATTTCCCAGAAGGATGTGAATGATCTGATTTATGCTGCCTTACATGGCGTTGACGTTACTTACATGCATGGTGAAAATGTCAAATATCCTGTCCCTGTCCGACTGGAGTTAGCCGATGCACACAAGTCATCTATTCATGCAATACTGGATCTGAAACTGCCCTCACTTGAAGGGAAAATGGTGCCGTTAGGTGAACTGGTACAGGTTGAGAAAACAACGCGCCAGGTAAGTATTTATCATAAAGATTTGATGCCCGTTGTTTATGTCACTGCAGATATGTCTGGCAGTCTTGATAGCCCGTTGTATGGAATGTTTGATATCTCTTCACGGCTTGAAGAAACACCGGTTATACTCGGTAAGCCTATACAGCAAAACCTGCTATCAGTACCAAAAACGCCGTACCAATACGGGTTAAAGTGGGATGGCGAGTGGCAGATTACCTATGATACTTTCCGTGATATGGGGATAGCCTATTCGGTAGGGCTGCTGATGATCTATTTACTGGTTGTTGGTCAGTTTCGTTCTTACATTGTACCTCTGGTTATCATGTCGCCGATCCCGTTAACGATCATTGGCGTGATGCCCGGTCATGCGATTATGGGTGCGCAATTCACAGCAACCTCAATGATTGGCATGATTGCATTGGCGGGTATTATTGTACGTAATTCAATCCTTCTGGTTGATTTTATTAACGAAGAAGTACGTAAAGGAGTGGACTTTAAAGATGCGGTTGTTCGCTCCGGCGCGGTGCGTGCGAAACCGATTATTCTAACCGGGCTCGCAGCCATGCTGGGCGCATTGTTTATACTGGATGATCCTATTTTCAGTGGTCTCGCAATTTCATTGATTTTTGGCATACTTGTATCCACTGTGCTCACATTAATACTGATACCCGTTATGTATTATGCTGTCATGCATAAGCGTATAGATAAAATTATGGCTTAATAGCGAAGTATCAAGCATTAAAACGCATGATTCATTTAGTTGATAATTGTGTGACTGGAAATAAAAGAACTTATAAATCAATAGTATAATAAGTATTTGTGTGTAGATATAGTAGTGAAAGCCCTTTGTTGATTGCATTTCGTGAATATAACTGGGGGTATAATTTTATTTTATGTTAATTTTTGTTAATATATCTGGCTTCCTATCCCTAATTTAAAGAGATGCTTCATGGCTGACCGAAGATTACAAGTTTTTCATACCGTTGCTCGATTACTGAGTTTCACTAAAGCTGCTGAAACTCTGCATATGACCCAGCCAGCGGTTACCTTTCAAGTGCGTCAGCTTGAAGAGCATTTTAATACGCGATTATTTGATCGTACCCATAATCGCATTAATCTGACCGAAGCCGGAAAACAGGTTTTTAATTACGCCGACAAGATCTTTGTGTTATATGCCGAAATGAATAATGCAGTACGTGAGGTTACGGGTGAAGTGAGTGGTGCCCTGATTATCGGAGCCAGTACCACGATAGCTGAATACATGTTGCCTGCGTTGCTTGGTGACTTTAAAGCAAAATATCCAGATGTTACGGTGCATTTGAAAGTGTCAAATACAGACGGTATTGTGCATATGGTAGAAAATAATGATATTGATCTGGGTGTTGTCGAAGCACCCGTGAGCAACAAGAACCTGGTTGTCGAAGTCTGTCGTATGGATGAGCTTGTAGGCATTGTTTCTCCACAGCATGCACTCGCAGAAGCAAAGATTGTTTCTCTGGACGAAGTGGTGAAGCATCCTTTCATTTGTCGTGAAGAGGGTTCAGGTACACGTGAAGTGTTTGCTGAACACATGCAGGAAAATGATGTAAACAAATCAGATATGAATGTTTGCATGGAACTCGGAAGCCCGGAAGCAGTCAAGGGTGCAGTTGAAGCAGGTATGGGAATATCAGTAACTTCACGTGCCACAATACTCAAGGAATTAAAGCTGGGTACACTGGTTGAATTACGTCTGGAGCCACCTCTGGAACGACCTTTCTCGTTTGTTCATCAAAAACAGAAGTTCCGTCATCGCGCCATGGATGAATTGCTGGAGTTTGCCCGACAGTATTGTCATGACCACCAGAACCTGGGTGACTGAGGCTGTTACGTGGCTAATAAAGCCGAAAAGCAGTTGCTGGAATTTTTTTCCGGGATGGATGAACCACGCCAGACCGCGTTGCTTGAATATGCAGCATTCTTGTATGAACGTTCTGATTGTAAACCTGAGCCAGTTGCTGAACCGGAATTTATCCCGCGACCAAATGATGAAACAGTGATTGCGGCAATAAAACGTCTTTCTGAAACATACCCGATGTTAGATAAACAATATCTTATGCATGAGATTTCCGGATTGATGGCTCAACATATGTTGCAGGGACGTGCAGCATGTGATGTGATAGACGACATAGAAAAAGTATTTGAGTCTAGCTACCAGGCATTACTTAAAAAACAAGGGTAATTTCATGCAGGTCATCAAGGACTGGTTTCAGCGTTATCTATCCAACCCCCAGGTTATTATCCTGTTGTCTTTTCTTTTTCTGGGTTTTGTTATTATTCTTTACATTGGCGATATTCTTGCGCCGGTGCTCGCAAGTATCGTGATTGCCTATTTACTTCAGGGCGTGGTTAGAAAACTACAGGATGCTAATGTTCCACGTTTGCCGTCGGTTCTGATTGCGTTTACCGTATTTCTTGCCGTGTTGTTATTTATTTTGATTTATCTTATTCCGGAGCTGACGCAACAAATTTCCGAGCTGGTTCCAAAGCTGCCAAATATAATCAGTAGAGGGCTGGGTAATTTACAGTCTTTTCTGCAGCAGAAAATGACTATTGATGAAAAGCAGGTCGCCGAAGTAATTAATAATATTAAAAGTGAAATCAATAATTATGGTCAGTCCCTGCTGGTATCCATATCAAGTTATATCCCGGACCTGATCAGTTTGACTATTTATCTGGTTTTAATGCCATTGCTGGTTTTTTTCTTCCTGAAAGACAAAGATCTGATGAAACAATGGGCAAGTGGCTTTATGCCCGACAATATGGAGCTTAGCACTGAAGTCTGGCGGGATGTTGATAGGCAGATAGGCAATTATGTTCGTGGCAAAATGCTGGAAGTCATGATTGTCTGGGTCGCCTGTTATATTGCTTTTTCTATTATGGGACTGAATTATGCGATGCTGCTCGCAATGGCAGTCGGCTTCTCTGTCATTATTCCCTATATTGGTGCGGTTGTGGTTACAATCCCTGTGGCGCTGGTGGCTTACTTTCAGTGGGGTTGGGATGCCCAGTTTGCATATTTGATGATTGCCTATTTCGTGATTCAGGGAATCGATGGCAGCATTATTGTGCCATTATTATTTTCAGAAGTGGTTAACCTGCACCCGATAGCGATTATTATTTCTGTATTGTTTTTCGGTGGACTATGGGGTTTCTGGGGTGTCTTTTTTGCAATCCCGTTGGCGACTGCTGTGCAGGCTATTATCAAGGCCTGGCCGAGAGATGCAGATCGGGAAATTGTGACCAGCACCTGATATTGTTTTTTACATCCCTGGTATCATTTTCCCCGGGTTCATAATCCCTTCGGGATCAAATTGTTTCTTGATATTACGCATGAGCTGTAATGTTGCAGGGTCGATTTCACGTGCGATGAAGTCACGTTTTACCAGACCAATGCCATGCTCGCCAGATAATGTGCCATCCAGACTTAAAACCAGATCAAATACTTTCTCAAGGCATTGTGCAGCACGTTGTTCTGTTTCAGTTGTATCAACATCGGTCAGCAGATTTACGTGTATGTTGCCATTGCCGGCATGGCCAAAATTGACAATCGGGATATTATATTCTTTTGATAATGCCTGCAGGCCATTCAGCAGTGGGGGGATATTTGAAACAGGAACGACAACATCTTCGTTGATTTTTTTTGGGGCAATTTTTCTGAGAGCAGGTGAGAGTGCCTTGCGAAGCTTCCAGAGTGATTGTTCTTCCTCCGGGGAGTTTGCTAACCGTGTTTGCAGACATCCATCATTGTTTGCTGCATGTTGAATAGCCTGTATTGCATGATCGATAGAGGCATGTGTGCCATCAACTTCTACCATTAGCAGCGTGATATTTTCCGGCAGGTTCAGGTTTGTGTCATCACGTATCATATCAATAGCATGTTGATCCATGAGTTCCAGTGAGCTGGGTGTTACAGCTTGCGCCATAATACTTGATACAGCATGTGCGGCGCTGTCGATGTCTCGGTAAACAAGCTGCATGATCTTTCGGGTTTCAGGTAACGGTGTCAGTTTTAATGTCGCTTCAGTGATGACTGCCAGTGTACCTTCCGAGCCGATAAGTAGTCGGGTCAGGTCATAGCCGACCACGCCTTTTGTTGTACAAACACCTGTTTTAATCACATCGGCATTGCCAGTTATTGCTTTCAGACCCAGTGTATTATCGCGAGGCGTTCCGTATTTTACCGCATGAGGGCCGGCTGAATTATAGGCCAGATTACCACCAAGCGTGCAGAAAGCAGAACTGGTAGGATCGGGTGGCCAGAAAAAACCATATTCAAGCGCGGCATCCTGAATGGCTTTATTGGTGACGCCGGGTTCAGCGACAAGATAGCGGTTTGCAGGATCGATACGAAGTATTCGATCCATTCGTTCCAGTGAAAGTACCAGCCCTCCTTTGACTGGCACAGTTGCGCCAGTGGTACCTGTTCCACGTCCTCGGGTAACAACGGGGATATTAAATGTTTTACAGTGTTGAATGATTTGCTGAACTTGCGTAGTTGTTGTCGCAAAGACGACTATGTCTGGCATGACTTGCTGTCTGCTGTTGTCATAGCCATATGGCCAGCAATCGGCGGCTTCGGTTAATATGTTTTTTGTATCAACACTTGATTGGATTAGTTTGATAAATTCGCGAGGCAGTTGCATCTTCAGGAGTGTATGGCAAAAGAAAGATGTTTGCCAGTATCGGTCTGGTTAAATTATTGGCAGGTGAATGTTGTTTTTCCGACGGTTACCATGCAAGTTGCGGCAACCATCGGAGGAGATGAGTTACTTGATATACTCAAATATCTTGACGACTTTTTGTACACCTTTGATGCTTCTGATGACATTAACAACGTCATCAGCTTCCTGCTGGTTGAGCAAGCCCATTAGATAAACTGTTCCCCGTTCAGTGACGACCTTGACGCGGGTAGGATCAAAGTTTTCATGGTTTTTAACTTTAAACAGATTGGTTTTAATCTTGGTGGTGACCCAGGTGTCGTTACTACGTGTTCCAATTGAACTGGGTGCAGCGATTGTTAGTTCGTTATGAATCTTGCGAATCTGTGGTACCTGCTGCACCAGCTTTTCTGCGAGGTTGCGAAGTTCGGGTGTGGGAGTCTGCCCACTCAATAACACAATGCCATTATAGCTGGTTACACTGACATTGGTATTTTTATCAATTTCCGGATTGTTTGAAAGCAGGTCATAGGCTTTGAGTTCGATATTCTGATCTTCAACGAAGGCGCCTAGCGAGCGCCTGTCATGTACTGCCGATACAGCGCTACCACCCGCAACAATTGCGCCTGCACAGGCTTGTAAAAGTGAAGTAATGGTAATGATTAAAAGGCTTTTGTATATAAGGTTCATTGATTCAATGCTCCATTAAGAAAACATATCCTGATCTATTGCATCACAGAGGCAATGGATAACGGTCAAGTGTACTTCCTGTATACGAGCGGTTCTGTGCGCTGGTACACGGATTTCAATATCATTTTCCAACAGTAGCGAGGCCAGTTTACCGCCATCTTTACCTGTCAGGATAATACAGGTTAAACCATTTTTTCTGGCGGCTTCGACCGCCCGAGTAATATTGGCAGAATTACCGCTGGTTGTAATGCCAAGCAGTATATCACCAGATTGTCCTAATGCCTCTATCTGGCGTGCAAATATATAGTCATATTGATAGTCGTTGGCGATAGAGGTTAACGTTGAGCTGTCTGTGGTCAGTGCGATAGCGGGCAGGGCGGGGCGCTCTTTTTCAAAACGATTAAGTAACTCGGATGAAAAGTGTTGTGCATCTGCAGCTGAACCGCCGTTACCACAACTGAGTATTTTATGGCCGTTTTTCAAGGCGTTAATCATTGTTTCAGCAGCCTGTGAGATTATTTCCGGTAGAGATTCCAGTGCTGCCTGCTTGGTTTCTATACTGTTCTGAAAGTTTTGCTGGATAATATCTATGGTTTTCATGGAGTGATCGCTTGGGCTGTTTTCAGGAATGATAATAGGACAAATTGGGATGGTATTCAATTATTTAGAAGATTTTAAAAGGCATTTTTTATCCAGCATATGTCTGCACTGGTCAGTATTCCCTGAATGGAAATGACATCAAATCGGCATGGGCTTTCGTTTTGAGAATGCTTGTTTAAATAAACCTGCGCTGTTCGTGTGAGTTTTTGCTGCTTGCGATAATCGATACTTTCAGCGGCTGAGCCAAAACGGCTAGTACGACGATAGCGCACTTCAATAAAACATAAGGTTTCCTGATCACGCATGATCAGATCGATTTCACCAAGTTTGCAACTGAAATTAGCCTGAATAAAGTGCAGTTTTTTTTGTTCCAGATATTGGCGAGCCAGTTGTTCGGCATCCTTACCGATTTTGTTCGAATCTTTATGCATGCTGTGTTCCCTCAGGGCGTCTCAGGTTCTACAGGGGGCTGGCTCGGGGGTACTGGCTGAATATCATTGAGTGGCTTAATACGTCCACGGCTGAATTTCCCCCATTTCAGAATCCGTAGAATCTGGTTTTGCTGGTTCAGGTAGAGTTGGCCAGTGATGCCTGTATAGCGCTCATTCGGGTTGTTCTGTAACCATTTAATCTGTCCAAGCAGGTGGTAGCTATCAATTCCGAGTGCATACAGGCGACTATAGTTAGCAACTGACTGAGGCCATAGTTGCTCGAACTGCAGATATGCCGGATCTTGCTTGTACTCAGGTGAAATCAGCCAGGGTATATCGCAAAGGGTTACATTATTCATATCACGGTTGGCCTGTATATTTTCCAGTCCATTGTACGCATGTGAGGTGCTGTATACCGGAATATCAGCTGCATGATGGAAGCGAAGTTGGGGCGTGATTAATCGGGCCTGTCGTGGAAAAGCAGCCATAAAGATAAAATCGACATCCTGTCTGCGCCGGGGCTCAAATTTGACTTCAGTGGGCAATGAGTTCTTGATGCGTTGATAGCGCAACTGGCTTTCATTCAGGTTAAGCAGTGCCTGAATGGGTGTGGACATGTCACTGTTGCGAAAGTCATAGCGCGTTATCTTCAGTATGATACCGCCGAGTTCCTGAAAACGTGTGCTGAAGGCTTGTGTCAGGCGGTCGCCCCATGCGCCTTTGGGTGTAATGATTACAGTACGAATCAAACCCTCCAGGCTGGCACGTTCTGCAACCTGTCGTGCTTCATCTTCAGGGCTTAAGCCATATTGAATAAAATTGGTGTTGCCCGGTTGAGTCAGTTCTGTTTGATTCAGAGTGATAATCGGAACAGGTAAAGGTTGTAGTCGGGCAAGTCGGGCAACCTTGAGTTTGTCCAGTGGTCCGATGATAATTTCTGCTCCATCGGTTACGGCCTGTTGATAGACTTGCTCTATATTCATACCTGGTTTGTTAGTATTGTAGATGCGAACACGTGTACGTGACTGGTTCTGGCCACTCTGGTAGTAGGTGGACAGAAAACCATCACGAATAGCTGCCGCAGGCTTCGCCAGTTTGCCAGTTAGTGGTAGAATGAGCGCAATTTTTTCCGGTCTTTTTATTGCCCGGTAGTGACTCATGAGTTTTTCCAGAATACGTGCGCCGGCAGGATGTCCGGGGTAACGAAGTTTCCAGGTTGCTATGTCCGTTTCAAATTGTTGTGGATTAGTAATTGAAGTTTTACTTATGCGCACCAGTTCCATCCAGCCACTGAGTATATCGGGTGGCGGCTCAATGATGAGTTGCTGTAGTGCAATCGGTGTAAGCAGTCGCAGATTGCTCCAGATCTGCTCGCGGTTTTGTTCAATCAGGTCAGCGCCGCTAAGTAAAGCTTCGAGCATGATGCGTTCACGTGCTCCTTCCAGGGTGTTACCGGATGCTTGCCACGCACGTGCGCGAAGTTCATGTGTGATTGCACGAACCGGATCAGGCAAGGTATTGTCTGTTCCCAGCAACTCAAGCACTTTTTCAGGCTGGTTTTCATACAGATATATTTTTGCTAATGACTGGTTCAGGCGAATACGTAATACCGGTTTGTCAGCGCCGACCTGAATTGTCTGAAGTAATTTTTTTGCGGGCTCAATCTGGCCTGCTTTGAGCAGGTTGTCGATGGCCATAACCTGGTATTGAAAGCGTTGTGATGGTTCGGAGGATTCAGCAAGTTGTATCAGTAGTGCCGCAGCTTCGGCAAACTTGCCCTGTTGCTGATATTGCAGAACTTCAGATGGTATGGCTCCGGGTCTGGCGGGTTGCTCAATTATATCCTCGCGAATTTCGCCACAGCCACCTGCTATTAATATGAGTATTACCAGCAGGGTAGCCGGAACCAGTCTGAATAGAAGCGTCAGTGATTTCATGCGGGCATTATCTCAGTTTTTTGACTGGCATGGTATGATTTCATTAATTTCATGAGACGTGGTAGATATTCAGCAGAAAATCCCGGAGATGTTGTGTCAGATAGTGCAGGACAATTATATATAGTAGCTACCCCCATTGGTAATCTGGGTGACATTACCCGGCGCGCAGTGGATGTGCTGCAGCAAGTTGATTTTATTGGTGCTGAAGATACGCGTCATAGTCGTCAGTTACTTAATCATCTGGGCTTGAGCAAGCCGATGGTCGCGCTCCATGAGCACAATGAGCGTGATCGGGCGGGGGTGCTGTTACAGCGATTGGAAAATGGAGAAAGTATGGCATTGATATCCGATGCCGGAACACCGTTGATCAGCGACCCGGGTTATCATATCGTCAGACAGGCACGTGACAGGGGTATCAGGGTTGTACCTGTCCCGGGAGCCAGTGCACTTATTGCCGCCTTGTCGGTATCGGGCCTGCCAACAGATCATTTTCGTTTTCAGGGCTTTTTGCCACATAAATCTTCCGCGCGCCGCTCGGTGCTGGAGCAACTCGCAACTGAGTCAGTTACACTGGTCTTTTATGAGTCCAGTCATCGCATTAAAGACTCGATTGCTGATATGGCAGATGTTCTTGGTGGTGAGAGGGAAGCTGTTATCACGCGTGAACTGACAAAAACATTTGAAACGGTTCTGGGAAATACACTTGAGGAAATTCATGAGCAGCTGCTTGCAGATAGTAACCAGTGTAAAGGAGAGTTTGTAATTGTTGTTCGTGGAGCAGAAGCTAAATCAACGGGTGCTGATGATGCACAGATCATAGTATTACTGAAATTGTTGCTGGAAGAATTGCCGTTAAAAACAGCAAGTAAAATTATTGCGAAACACTTTGGCCTGTCGAAAAAAGATATTTACAAAACAGGGCTGGATTTATAGTTGTTAATTTATTGTAAGGTATTTTTTATTTTCAGGGTGTAGAAGAAATATAAAAATCTAAATAACTCATGCTGGAGCAAATTCATCCGAGAAAATGACTCGTGCTCTTTGTAATACTTTATTCAAAATAAATGATCCATGTTACAATCCATCCTGAAGTCGGCCAGACAGTCGCTGTTTGCTTTCGGGTAAGCAGAGGAAAGTCCGGGCTCCACAGGGCGAGATGCCAGGTAACGCCTGGGAGGCGCGAGCCTACGGAAAGTGCAGCAGAAAATATACCGCCGATGGCCTTCGGGCACAGGTAAGGTTGAAATGGTGCGGTAAGAGCGCACCGCATTTGTGGCAACATAAATGGCATGGTAAACCCCATCTGGAGCAAGACCAAATAGGGGGGCGTGGGTTGAAAAACCTGAGGTGTGGTCCGCATTGTCCCCGGGTAGGTCGCTAGAGGTATGCAGCGATGTATATCACAGATGAATGACTGTCCACGACAGAACCCGGCTTATCGGCCGACTTCTCTATTTTCCCCGTTAAATCCATTATTTAATTAATAAACATATAGTTACATAACGTTTATTAACAAACCACTCTAACAGTGTACTTCAAGCACATGAAACAATAGAACTTTGTTTTAGGTATCTTCATGCCTCATCTGCTCTTAACGAAAAATCAGCTAAGTGTTTGTATCTAAAATGATCTTTTAGAGATTCCTTTCCCATATTTCCTTGACAAACAGTCATTTTCACACCAATATTGGGTAAATATGGAAAATAATGTAGAAAAGTGGAAAAAAGTGTAATGTTTGGTCGGAGAGTCAG
>Ga0316206_1002654_pt1 | contig 11549 bp, 14 predicted proteins | sample 6monthpyrite_MG_FD_204942 | JGI IMG/M metagenome (GOLD analysis project Ga0316206, IMG submission 204942) | Microbial mat bacterial communities from mineral coupon in-situ incubated in ocean water Damariscotta River, Maine, United States -... | ecosystem: Environmental > Aquatic > Marine >...
GCCTAAAGGTCTTGACTATATGGAGTTTAATATTCACCGATATATGAAGGTAGAAGGATATACTGGGCTCATTAGTTATCAGTTTGCGTATCGATTTAGTATTAAAATGCCAAAAGAAGTGCAGTTCTTTAAAGAAAATAAAAGTCGCTGGGTAAAAGAGTTTGTAAAAGTAAAATTTGAAATTGACTTTAATAAGTAATAAGGTACAAGGTCTGCGAGATTAGATAGTTATATGTATCAGTTGAATTATGCTTTACATGATTTTATGTAGTTGAGAGCTTGAATTTTTGAAATGTAAAGTGGACTTATCGTGATTGTTACTGCAACGCATATAAAAATTAAAAATATTGTGGGTTTTTTTCGTTTTATACCTCGAGTTAAAAATATTAGAGTGCAGCTCAACAAAGCTGAGGGTTTGATTTTTGTAAAATTTAACGGCTTTCGAACGCTTACAGGTTGGGAAAGTTATGAAGCATTAAAGGCGTTCCGCAATAATAGTCACCATCTTGATGCAATGAAAAATGTAAAGTACATGGGTCAATCAAAGAGCATTACATGGGAAGCTGAAGTGGAGCCTGACTGGAAGGAGGCAATTGAAAAACTTAATAGTGTATCGTATTGATGCGCTATATAGCGCATTGAAGCATTCTATACTGTTAGCGAAAATCAAACATAAGCAAGGCGTGGCAAGATTAAGGTATCTAATATAGCTTAATCAACCGCAGCAAAGCGTACACTGTCACCAAGACGAATGACATCACCATGCCCTGACAGGGAAGTAATTGCAAGCAAGTGCTCAGCCTGGATCAGAGTTACCTGACGTTTACCACCTGGTTGGCCTTGCAGGCGATGGTCACCTTGCAACCCCAGCCCCGCGATAACGTCTGCTTCTAGTACTACTTGCATGGCTTCACGTTTAACGGGACGCACACCAACCCATTCCAGTAAACCGGTTTGCGGAAAGGAGACTATGAGTTCGGCTATGGTTTGTGGCGTATCGTTCATATGTTAACGTATAATAAGTTAGTTTAGTTAATCATCCAGACGTTTAAAGATTATATTAGCAACCACGTTGTGCATCCGTGCAGTAGGATGAATTTCATCAAAGAATACATAGCTGTCAAAGTTTATTCCAAAATTACAGCCAGCATTGAATACTTGATTCTCAGAACTAAAACAGGCATCCGTCGTATTAGAAAAACCGTATTTGGCACCATTTGCTAATACTTTATTTAGAATTTTATGGATATCAACTTTAGTGATCTCAATATGGAATTCTTTTTCAAGTTTGCGTAAGTGGTGAAACAATTTCCGATTATATGTGTGACTGTAGCGTGAAGCGCGTTTAACGATACTGGTATCTCCAGTTAGTGCAGCCAATATACCTGATTCAGGAATTTTACCAATATCAGGTACATTCATTACCATGAAATGTTGTGCACCGGCTTCAATTAATTTTCTAATATTATCCAGTTCACCGTTCAGTGCCTGCTGAATAATCTCGCTAGATAATTCATTTGGGCTATCCCGTGCATCCCGGATGTCGTCACCACCAATAAAAACAATATATAGATTATCTGCTGCTGCAACGCCGCCATGATTGGCGAGAAAGAGATTAACCTGTGAATCCAGATCAATCGGCTCTATACCAAATGCCCTGGCACGAGCAATAGCATAATTGGTGCCGGCTTCTGGCCCCGTTAAATGAAAGGATGGTAGAGCAGTTGCACCTAGTAACGCAGTTAGAACTTCGACCATAACCGGGCCATTGCTGACACGATTGTTGTAGTAAGGTGGATTAGGAAATGGTCCGGTTAATGCGGCGAGGTTGCCGGTGTCAGAGAGACTGTCGCCAAAGATATATACTTTAGAATAGTGCTCGTCGGCGAATACAATACTGGTATAAAAGATAAAAACAAGAATAGAAAATAGTGTTGTTCTGATTTTATTCATATCGAACCTTTCCCTGAATGTTGGATGTAATAAAGAATAGTATTATACAAATAGCATCACTTGTCTCCTATTTGTTCAGCTGGATGCTAAGCACTTTATGTAAAGTCGTTTATTAGAACTTGTTTAATTGTTCTAGTTATTATTGCATTAACCTTTCTGCTGAGAACATAAAGCCTGCACAGAATTGATTAGGTCTTGTTCTCTATACCGTCCTTTAACAAAAACATCACTCACATTGAGCATCGTATCGGATATTTCATGTGCGGAAAATACTACGATAGGCATTGAAGAATTATTGGCAGAAAGTTCTATAATAAGCTCGGAACCCGAGCCATCAGGTAACGTAAAGTCAACTAAGAGTAAATCAAACTGGTTGTCGCGAAGGAGCGTCCTTGCCGCTTTCAGGTTTTGAACGGCAGTTATATCGGCTATATTTGAAAAGATAGCTACGATATAATTCTGTAAATCCAGATCATCCTCAACGTGCAGAATACGTTTTTTTTCTTCGCTCATCCTGAACCTCTATTTGTAAAATGGGTCATGCTAAATCGAAAAAATACTTAAATAATTTCTGGTAATATTATAGTTTAGCTTATTTTTCGAATTACGAGTTAAGATATTATAGGTTTGTGCAAAATAAGGAAGATAGCGAGTTATTCTTTAATTTTTGATCATTCGCTCTCAAGGAAAGCTACACGATGCGCTCTTTATACTTAATAATGAAAATAATATATAGTAAGAAAACGATAGTGGCAGGACGTATTACCATTTATCATTTAAGTAAGGTTTTAGAGTTCTAATACATCCCAGCATCCAGTCAGGTACGTTCCATGATTTTAGAACAAACAATCATTATTGCAGTACTCATAGTTACAATGGCTATGTTTTTGTGGGGACGCTTGCGTCATGACATAGTGGCAATGGGTGCCTTGATCGTTTGTGTATTAGCTGGGCTGGTGCCAGGTAGCACAGCGTTTGCAGGTTTTGGGCATCCGGCGGTCATTACCGTCGCCTGCGTACTTGTTCTTGGTTATGGTTTACAGCTTTCCGGTGCCATGGATGTGGTGGCGCAACGTTTTATTCCTACTAACTCTGGACCGGTTATCAGTATACTCGCACTCATTGGTCTGGCGGCTTTATTATCTGCATTCATGAACAATGTTGGCGCACTGGCACTATTAATGCCGATTGGGATTCAGATGGCAGGAAAACAAAATTTGCCGGCGGGTAAGATTTTAATGCCATTAGCCTTTGGCTCAATTTTAGGAGGCATGGTTACCTTAATCGGTACACCACCGAATATGATTGTTTCGGGTTATCGGGAAGCAGCCGGGCTGGGAAGCTTTTCAATGTTTGATTTTGCGCCAGTAGGTTTGGCTGTTGCTGTTGCTGGCATACTCTTTATTGGCCTGGTTGGTTGGCGGTTGGTACCAACGCGCAAGCAAGCAGATAGTGGTAACTTTGATACCGGAACGTATCTTAGTGAAGTTCGAATTGAAGAAGGGAGCAAAGCCGAGAATAAGAATTTATATGAGGTTGAAAAATTACTGGATGAGTCCGACGCACAGGTGGTTGGCTTAATCCGTAATGATTTTCGAATCTCTGCGCCAAATCCGCACCGCGAATTAATTGCTGGCGATATTCTAGTGATAGAAGTCGACCCGGCAGTATTACCGGTGGTTCTAGCGAGTTTGGGTTTAAAGTTTGAAGAAGGAGTACAAGCAAGAGCAGATGACGAAGAGGCGTCCACGGAAGAACCTTCCAAGGTAGCACTGGGTACGCATAAAACAAGCGTCGAGATTGATGAAAAGAAAGTAGTAGAAGATAAAAAGTCTGCTAGCGAAAAAAATAAAACAGACGAAGTGGTCATGCAGGAATTGGTGGTGATGCCGAATGCATCACTGATAAATCGCTCAGCCACTAATATTGAATTGCGTAGCCGTTATGGCATAAATTTATTGGCCATTTCACGACAAGGTCGACGTTCAATTCGACGTTTGCGCTCTACACCTTTGAAAGCCGGTGATGTGTTATTGATGCAAGGCGTGCCTGAAGCTATAGCGGGTTTTGCAGCACAGTTTGGTTGCTTACCGTTGGCGGCGCGCGATATACACGTTCCCAAGAAAGGGCTTGCACTTAAAGCCGCATTGATTATGGGGTTTGTGGTGGCCGCCGCCGCATTGAACATCGTACCAACCGCTGTCGCTTTTGCTACAGGTGCTCTTGTGTTTGCGATAACGGGTATTGTTCCGGTTCGTTCTATTTATACTTCGATCGACTGGTCGGTGGTCGTGCTACTAGCTGCGATGTTACCAATTGCAGATGCCATGGCATCAACCGGTGCGGCCGATATGATCGCCCATGCATTACTTGATAATCTTGCACAAGGACATCCGATTGCAGGTTTGGTCGCGATATTAGTGCTAACAATGTTTTTGTCAGATCTAATGAACAATACCGCTACGGCCGCAGTAATGTGTCCCATTGGTATCAGTACGGCTGCGCAACTCGGTGTTAGCGCAGATGCATTTCTGATGGCCATTGCAGTGGGAGCCTCATGCGCATTCCTTACACCAATTGGCCATCAGAACAACACGTTAATCTTGGGGCCGGGTGGTTTCCATTTTGGTGATTACTGGCGCCTGGGTCTGCTAGTGGAAGTGATTGTTGTTGCTGTGAGTATACCTATGCTGTTATTGGTGTGGCCGCTGTGACATTGTAAAAATTAATGCACTGAATCCCACGCCACATAGTTTCTTGATTGCGCCGGTAATAAGTATAAAATTCTATCAGGTTGTTAAGTATACTTTAACCTCAACTTTACGTGAAGTTGCGTCCTCGTTAAATACACTGGCACGAACGTAAGGCCCCATTACAGGAACGCGTAAGATGTGGGTTAGGTCTGTTCCTCCAATCCATGGTATGCCGTTCGTTGTTGTAAGATCATTTGTTTCACAATGAAGTGCTTTATGACTGAAATTGCCCGGGTTGAAGCAGTTGTCAAAATTAAAAAAATAACTTGTTTCACCGAGCACACCAACGCCATAAACGAAATCATTCAAAGAAAAACTAAGCTCGAGTGTAAACCCTCGTTGTGTCGTACTGTTGAGAGCTTCCGATATTACATATGCATTAATCGTTCGATAGCCATCTATGTTTAGCATATGGTAACCCTTACCGGTATGCCCATTTACGCTATCTTGTGGAAACAAAGTCATTATCTTTGTACAAGGTGTTTCACAGGTATTTGGAAAAATCGGTTTTTTTGCTAATGTTTCAATTAAGCTTATATTTTCCTCTGGTAAATAGTAATTCCAGTCTGGGCGAGACTTATGTGTAGTCTTGATATAACTTGTGCTATCTTTTTTTGTCATGACGACCTCCTTGATATATTCATTCATCCCTTACTGACACACTATATGCTTATTTGTACTGATTACGATTATTGATAATAAGTATTCTTAGTAATTTAACACATTTAATCTGGTTGCATTGTGCGCCAATAGAAAATCATATTAATACGTACAAATACTTATGTAATAAGTCTTTAATAGTTAACTTGTGATAGGCCTCTCACGCAAATGTGTGATTGTTTGATCTCGGTCAAAGTTATTCAATGAATTTACACTTTATTATTAGTGTTGTATATCTACCATTTCATAGAGGATGTCATGAGAAAAATAATATCAATAATTGTACTTAATACTCTACTTACAGGCTGCGTTTCTGTAACGAGATTTGACGAGCAAAAAACTGCGCTAGAAGCTTGCCAGGATGAGGCAAATAAAAATACTCAAGCATGGCAGGTAGAACGTTCAAGTCTTGAAGAAAACCTGAATAAAATAACAGGCGAACGGGATAGTTGTCGTAACGATTTATCACAAGTTGAAACCTCAGTGCAGGATGTAGAAAAACGCGCGAATGAACTTCGCCACACATTACAGGATGAGATTCTTTCGCGTAACGTTGAAATAGAAACTCTCAAAGGAAAGTTGTCGGTGCATGTACTTGACCGCATTCTGTTTAAATCCGGTAGCGCAGATATTCTTCCAGATGGTAAAGCACTTTTAAAGAAACTCGCCGGTTCATTAGCCGCTACTGAGGATTATATTCGTGTTGAAGGGCATACCGATTCTGTTCCTATTGGCGAACAACTTAAGGCTAAGTTTTTTTCTAACTGGGAATTATCAGCCGCGCGTGCAGCAAGCGTGGTACGCTTCTTTGAATACGGACATAAAATTTCACCGTTACGCTTGGAAGCAGTCGGTTTTTCCCAATATCGTCCTGTAACAGAAGGTAAAACGGTCGAAGAGTTACAACGTAATCGACGGGTTGAAATTATCCTGACTCAGCCACGTAGTGAAATAACGAAATAAACTTTATAACAGTAAAAAGCATGGGCGATGACAAATTACAATAATTTGTCTCGCCCGCTATTACTCGTAATTTGAAGATTAGATTCAACTCTAGTAAAGTTCAGCGCTATGGTTTCAGTAGCGAAAAAATAACAACACTTGTGAAACGAAATGTTATTTCATTTCCATTGACGGATGAACCGATACCACCTCATAGGGATGAAACGCGGGTTGGGCAACAGTGAATACAGTCGCCATATTCGGTGCTTTACCTCCCTGAATTAGTTTTACAACGGCATCGACAGACGCCTGATCTTCCCATTGCGCATACACTACCACATGGTCACTGTTGAGGCTCCGGTGAATATTCGCTGAGATAAATCCGGGCTGGTGTCGCATCGTCTGGTTCATTCCGGCCTGAAGTAACTGAATAGTCTCAGCCTGCTTGCCGTGTGCCGGGGTAAGTACATTTATCATTGTTAAAATATGCGCCTCGGGATCAATGGTGCTGCTTACCCTTGGCCCATTTTGTGCGTACACAACGGCTGTAATACTAGCGGTAAATAATGCGGCAAGGATAGTGGAGCGGAAGGTTATTAGAGTATAAGTTATCATTTTAAATCTCCTTAGTTATTGAATATTAGGGTTGTTATTTCTATAGTGTTCGCTATATTATTTATGCTGCTAACCGAAGTCAAGGATTATATAGTGACCACTACAAAAATAACTCGTAAACGTGGGCGACCTGCCGCTTTTGACCGAAACGAGGCTATCGATGCCGCTTTAGAATTATTTTGGCAAAAAGGATATGACGGTGTTGGTGTTGCAGAACTAGGCGAAGCAATCGGAATTAATCCGCCCAGCCTCTATAAAGCATTTGGGAGTAAGCATGGTTTGTTCGAAGAGGCTGTACAACGCTACACTGCTGAAGACCGAGGCGGATTTCTGCCCAAGGCATTAACGGGTGCAGTAACACTAAAAAATGCAGTGAGTAACATTCTTGTCCAAGCGGCGAAATCGTACACAAACCGGAAACATTTACCAGGTTGCTTAGTATTGAGTGGGACGAGTAATAGTACTGATAGCCATGCAATGGCCACGACGGATGCTCATCGGCGAGCGACGAAAGTCTACCTGGCCAAAATCTTTTTGGACTATGGGGCACAAGATGCGAATAGTTTGGCGGAATATGTTCTTATCGCCATGGCGGGTCTATCAAGCGCTGCACGTCAAGGTACCAGTCGGAACACGCTTGTAAACACAGCAGATAACTTTGCATCAGCCGACATTGTTTCTCAAAATGCCGGACAAAAAAAGTGAAAGAGATTGCTAGGTGATAGCGATATTATTAAGAATAGATGTGCATATGTTCATGCTGGTGCGGTAAAAATTCTGCTATGCAAACTTCGAAATTAATTTCTATCTGAGATCAATCATAGTGGGTGTAAAGCTATCTTTTAATCCATTAGGAATATTGATTAAATATTCCAGTTTATTTCGTTTTTGCTTTAAATAAGGCTTAGCCCTTTTGTGTGCTTTACCAACAGCCGATAACGATGGGCCGGTTGGGTCGACAACCACGTAATTCCGGCCATTTATATTTATTGTGTCGTCTCCTTTATGCATTGGAATGTCGAGTGCTACAAAAGCGTGATTTGGAATAAATACCATTGCCATGTTTACATTAGGCAGCAATGTCCGGAGTAAGGTTGCCAACGCGGTCGACTTGGTGTCGCAGTCCCCTTTATTAATTGCAATTAAAGTTAACGGTGGAACAAATCCCAATCCTTCCATTGCATTACGTGATTTTAAGTGGTCATAAGGTATCGACTGTAGAAAATTTAATACATAGGTGATGACTTCCCGATTAGAACGGCCATGTGTTCGCGTAGCTATGGCTTTAGTAATAGAGCGGGCATTTAAAGTGTCTTGAAGAATAACGTGCAAGAAATCGACACGTACTTTAACTTGCAATTTAGTTGATGTTGTTTTTATAAAATCAGCCACATAAAATTTTTCTTTATAAAGTTCTGGAATGGTTTTATAAACCATGTCTTCGCTGTGAAGTTTATAAGCAAGTTTGTGCTGCTTTGTTAATTGTTTCAATTTTGAACGGGATTCTATCGTTAGTTGGTTTATAATTTTTTGAGCCTGTGGTTTGGAAATTCGTCCATCTGATGAAATGCCCCCACTTGCCATTAGCTTTGCCGAAGTTAATTGTTAGCCCCTCAGGTAATTGTGCCGCACGCATTTTTAGATAGCGATTAAAATCTTGTTGTATTTGAATATTAAGTTGAGTGTTTGAGGTGTCGCTGATTTGGCGAACTTTATTAGCCACTTGCTTTGATAATGCAGTACGTTTCAGGCGAGTAAATCGGTTATTAGATTCGATAATTAAATTATTACCGAGTGTAAAAGATAATGTTTCAGTTTTACCTGATTTAGTTGAGAAAGTATATTGATAAAAAGTCTGTTGGGTTTGTTTGGTTTTGTTAAAGTGTAATTGTTTGGAAAGAGCGGGCTCACTGTATGTGGCTATGATTGATAAAATAAATAGCGAATAGATTTTACTTTTCATTTAAAGGGTTAAAACCATACTAATAATAGAGTACTTGCTAAAATTCGTCTTAAAAATTCATAATATGCTATTAACGTAATTTTGTAAAAAAATTTGTTTTAGGGTTAAAAAGAGCGCTGACAATTAACACACCATGTGTATTGTTAGTTGTCAGCGCCCCATTTTACAGGTGAGTTATTTACCTCCGGTTCCCATCTCACCCTTCGCTTTAGCAGCACGTAATACAGGGTAATGTTGTACGAAAACATTATCTTGTTGTGCGTTTGGTGTGTGACATGCCAGACATGCGCTTTGTGGTAGTTCGCTCGCTACTTTCTTCAGGCCCTTGAAGTCTTCATTGGTAAAGCGGAAGAAGCCCCAGTTACCATTGGCTTTAGGGAAGTGTTTTTTACTTTTCACCATGGCCTCTAAACCAAGATATTCACCCATAAAATAGCCGTTACCGCTGAAGGTTTGTTTACTACCAACGCTGACTAACTCTTTGGTAATAATCGTTCCATCGCGGAACTTCCCTGACTTCTTCCATTCAGCCCAACTTGCTGGATCAATATAAACATTATGAAACTCGGGAAAAGCAGCCTTACCATTGTTTAGCTCATTAGGCGTAACGGGGGCACCGACATAAATCCATTCCCGATAGCCGGTAGGGCGAACTAATTCACCTTTGCTGTTAAAATTGGCGCATGTTTTTTTAGTGTCAGCCTTACAGATTGGGGCAGCCTGTACGGGAGCAAGCATACCCGCCAACAGTGTGACAAAAGCTATTCCTGTTACAAAATTATTTTTCATTATCAGATTCCTCAAGTTATGTGTGCTCATTGCACAAGTAGAAGTCTGTAGTAAATATCAATACGATGGGTTACTGTAAATACATAAAAAGTAACTAAAAGTACCGTTAGGAGTGTAAATGGATAAATTATCTCCGTTATTTTCCCGTTTTAGCTTAAGCGCTCGGGTGTTCTATTCCGGAAAGCTGTGTGGAATCTCCAACTTTGAAGCCACAGAGGGTATCGGGCATTTACATCTCTTGCGTCAGGGCAGCGTGAGCATTTCTCAGCAAAACAAAAAAATAACCGAAGTAACCCAACCATCCGTTATTTTTTACCCGCGCCCGCAACAGCATCGCTTTCAGGTTCAACACCAAGCAGGTGCAGAACTGGTATGCGCAGAAATTGACTTCGGTGTAGGTGTGGGCAATCCTTTAGTGTGTGGGTTGCCGAAACTTATGATTATTCCTCTTTCTGAAATCAAAGGATTAAAATCACTACTGGATATCATGTTCGATGAAGCGTTTGCCAATCGCTGTGGGCGACAGGCAGCGGTAGACCGACTAACAGAATTTTTTTTAGTGCTACTGCTACGCCATGCTATCGACACACATCTGGTTGAAATAGGAATCTTTGCAGGACTTGCGGATACACATCTCGCCAAAGCAATAACTGCGATGCACGAACGACCGGAACAGCCCTGGACGTTGGAAGAACTGGCGAGTAATGCCAACATGTCCCGAACCCGCTTTGCAGTAAATTTTCGAGACACAGTGGGCGTAACTCCACTCGATTATCTTACCGACTGGCGAGTGAGTGTTGCGCAAACATTACTCAAGCGTGGCGAGCCTCTGAAGATGGTTGCGCCTATGGTGGGCTATGGAAGTGCAACTGCATTAACGCGCGTTTTTAACAAAAAAGTCGGCGTAACCCCTGCTGCCTGGTTATCTGCACAAACCATTAAATGATAAATTTTAAGGGTAGACATTATAAATGAAACCTTCAAATAAGAAATAATAATGGAAATTAAGTACCTCTTTGTATACGGCACCTTGCGCTATGCGATAGCATCTAAAATGCACGATGTATTAAAAAAGTATTATAAATACTTTTCTGACGGTTTCTTGAATGGAATGCTATTCGAAATACAGGGTTACCCAGGATTTGTCGAGTCGGATGACGCTAGCAAAAAAGTTTACGGAGAACTGTATGAAATACTAAGCAGCGACGAATTGTTTGCTCTACTTGATGAATATGAAGAATGCTCTGACAGATTTCCTGAACCACATGACTATATTAGGAAAAAGTTGCCTATTAGCTTGGTAAATAGTGACAAAGTTACGGCGTGGGTTTATGTTTATACTTCTGGTGTGACAGACCTAATTCAAATTGAATCGGGAGATTATGTAACATACAGCAAGGTGACATAGCTAGATTAGATTTTAAAACCTTTTGCGAGAAAGTAGAGTAAATAAATTGTTTATCCCACCTAGAATTGTAATCACCAAAAAGTGCCCTAGGTGCAAGCTTCGTTATCGATGGAGAGAAAAGCAATGTACACATTGCAGCGAACTTAGCGATAATGAAGTCGAAAAATTAAAATCAAGATACGCAGAAGAACACAAAGGAAATGCGCAATTAGGACGATGGTTTATTTTTTTAGCGGTGTTAATAACAATGGGTCTAGCGCTATTATAGATAACCATAACTCGATATGAGGCAATGTATAGCATGTGGTGTAATTAATTATAATGAATACAATGATTCTTTCGTCAGCGGTTACAAAAATAACAGTATTATGAATATGGTAAAGCGACAAAAATGAGTAATGCATTAGAGCTACATGATTCACGTATTAGTCATATCGAGTTAGACAATGGCATGATGACTATTCAA
>Ga0316206_1002655_pt1 | contig 11547 bp, 12 predicted proteins | sample 6monthpyrite_MG_FD_204942 | JGI IMG/M metagenome (GOLD analysis project Ga0316206, IMG submission 204942) | Microbial mat bacterial communities from mineral coupon in-situ incubated in ocean water Damariscotta River, Maine, United States -... | ecosystem: Environmental > Aquatic > Marine >...
TATAATATAGATAAGAATTACTTATAAGTTAATTATCAGGATATTAAGGTCCATTTACTATCACCCATACGAGTGGTTTTCAGGGTTTTTTGAAGGTTATTTTTAATACTCTCAGTATTTAGCGGCAGATTTATGATTATCTTTAAACAGATGAATATTTATATACTTTAGGAGTTTAACGTAATTGGCGTAAGAAAATAAATATAAGGGCATTTAAGCTTTAAAATGGACATGAAACGTCCTCTAAAAATATATTACAATCTACTAAATTCAGACATGAAAATATTATTATTTTAACAAATTCCACCCGAACAAATGATTACAAACAAATAATATGTGGTTATATTTAAAGAAGATAAATGACGTACGGGAAAGTGTAGTTAATACACCGGGCCCAAGGAGAAGTATTTATGTCTAAAATATCCAACAGCACAAAAGAAAGACGATTCAGCCCACGGGCATCTATTAATGGCGAGATAAAATATCGCTTACCCGATGACAGTAATTTCAGCTCTGGAATCTTGATCAATGTAAGCCAAACCGGTGTTTTAATCGGTTTAAAACACAAAGTATCTGATGATGCTGTTTTAACCGTATTAATGGAATCACACCTGGATGATGAACCTCCTGTTGAATTATCAACAGAAATTGTTCGTGAGGCCAGTTTTTGTGAAAATCATGCCTATTGTTATGGTTGCAAAATTATTGATGTGAAAGATTTTTAGCTTTATAAGAAATCGATTCGTTTAAAACTAAGAATTGCTAATTAGTAAAAAATACTTTTTATAGTTTATCAAGTTGTTCAGCTTCCAGCAGCTGAGCCTGTTTTATGACTTCGCCCTCACATACTTTTAACATAAGCGCACATTGCTTTTTAGTGTTCTGATTTTCAAGTTCAGCCATTATTTTGTAATGTGCTTCTATTGAAGTTTTCAACATCATACGTAAACGTCTGTTAATTAAACCAACACCTGTTTTCAAAAATGTTTTATCAAAATTATCTGCAGCATTTAATAATGCATCACTCGCTACTAAATTGCACTCTGAATTAGGTGTTTTTGGATAAGCTATAGCCGCAAACTCACGTAAAGAAGTACAAATAATATTTCTCATTTCTTCACTACAATTTATTTCTATATACTGAGGCATGCATTTAATCCATTAAGTATAAATGACAAAACTAATAATCATTGAAAGCAGAATAATTTTACTTCTGACTGGATTCCAGCTCAGCTAACTCACGATCTCTTATACCCAGCAAATATAAAATCGCATCCAGGCCCAAATTAGCAATAGAGTGTTTAGCCTGCTCTTTAACAAGTGGTTTAGCATGAAAAGCTATACCTAACCCTGCAATTGCCAACATAGGTAAATCATTGGCACCATCTCCAACGGCTATAACCTGCTCAGTACTGATACCCTCTTGCTGTGCAATCTGCTGTAATAATTTAGCTTTCATCTGGCCATCAACAATTTCACCTTTTACCTTTCCTGTTAATTTCCCATTGTCAAAATCAAGTTGATTTGCATAGACATAATCAACGCCAAGTTTTTCTTTAAGGAAATTAGCAAAATAAGTAAAACCACCAGATAGAATGGCAACCTTATAACCAAAATGACGTAAATGACTTATCAATCGAGCAGCACCTTCAGTAATAGGTAGATTCTCAGCTATACCTTTTAAAACTGATTCATCCATACCTTTTAACAAAGCCATACGTTGTCGAAAGCTTTCTGAAAAATCAATCTCACCACGCATCGCAGATTCAGTAATAGCTGCAACCTGCTCGCCTACTCCAGCAGCCTTAGCTAACTCATCAATTACTTCAACCTGAATCAATGTAGAGTCCATATCAAAACACACCAGACGTCGACTACGGCGATAAAGATTATCTTCCTGCACCGCAACATCAAGATCTAACTCCTGAGTAATATTCAGGAATTTAGCGTGCATTGCCGGCACATCCTGTACATCGCCACTCAAAGTTAATTGCACTGATGCTCCACGAGGTAATGAGGCCTGATCCTCTTCCGACAATGAGAGTCTCCCTGAGAGACGACTAATTTGCTCGATATTAAAACCATGTTCGCCAACTACCTCTGTCACCTTGCTCAAATGTTTCGCGGTGATCTGGCTACCTAATAAGGTAACAATGTGTTTCGCCTGTCCCTGAGCGTTGACCCAGTGCTGATACTCATCTTTTGTAATTGGTGTAAAACGAACATTAAGATTTAATTCATGAGCTTTGAACAAGATATCTTTAAATACTGAACAGCTGTTAGCATCTTCTGGTGATTCAATTAAAAAGCCTAATGTTAGACTTTCATGAATAACTGACTGACCTATATCCAGTACATTTATATCATAACTAGCCAGAATACCTGTTAAAGCCGATGTTAAACCCGTACGATCCTGACCTGAGATAGTAATTAAAACAACCTCTGACATTTACCACCCCATAATATGAATTAGTTTTATATAGTGTATAGATACTTAAGAACTATAAAGAATCTGATTATTTTATCAGATTAAAGGCAAGAATTAAAAAAGGCGACGAAAAAAGGCACATTAAGATTAAATTTCAATCCTGGCGGTACTTTTCGTGCTGACGATTCAGTGGCACCAGCCTGAACGCTTACCGCCATCATATGGTCTGCCATGTTTGGCCAGGATTAAAGCGTCTGCTAGATTTATGCCATCAACATAAACTTCCGCTAGTATTCGAAAGTACTTGCCTCGTTTAATATTTCGCAGCTCGATATAACTTCCGCTACGTAAAAACTCAACCGTAAACTGTTTTGCCAGACGAGCCGCCTTTTTCTCTGACTCACATTTACCACGAATTTCCGGGGCGTCAACTCCCATAACCCTAACCGACATACGAGAACCGATGATATCCGGCCAGGATTTGATATTTACCCTGAAGGTATCAGCATCATAAATACTGGTTACCTCTGATACCACCACATTACCAAAACGTTTATCTGCAGCAAAACCAGCAGATGAAACTAACATAAACAACACAACTAAATACTTCATACCACTCATTAAACTAACTTCTACTATGTAAACTATACCTTGTTACATAGCAAAATAAAATTACTAACTATGCTGAAAACAAAAAATTAAAGCCACTTAACTTTATCAAATAAGTATTTATCATGTATAAATATAAAACATTATTTGTATTAATCATTCACAGATTAAAACTGAATAGCCTTATTGAATGATAAAATTATCTACAAGCTGCTCTTATTTATTCAATCGTACTATTTAATAAGCGTCTATTTCATCTCCACCTACAATCTACTTAATAGTCATTAACTCTTAACTTAAACTCAGTTATTCTAATAACCAGCGAACACACTCAACACGTATTCGTGGTGTGTAATACAATTTTAAAGTCATATCAAATGACCTTCTATTTAAATTTTACATAAGCATCGTTAACATGATTATTACGTAACTGTAAAAATATAATGATATGAGACAAACTTAATACCTGTACAAGAAACCCAGGAATAATAACCATTGGGAAAGCCATCATCAATTCACTATTTACACCATCACTTTGTGCCAGCAATGCGTCTGTTCTTGTTAATAAACCTAATGACACTGCAATTACAAAATCAAGTAAACCGAATGTATTCCATTTATAAATAGCCCTCTTATTTACCCCCTCTTTACGTTTCATTAAATTAAAAGCTAGAAATACAGCACCTACTGCAGTTAGTGCATCACCTATGCCTGCTACATACGCAAAAAGAGTTGGCAAATGAGCAAACATGTTTAGCATAATGAAACCTATACCAATCATACGCCAGCTACTTAACATAATTAGAAAACGCATATCTATACCCAGTAAATATTCTCTAACTGCAGGCACACCACGATAAGCCAGAGTAAATATTGTGTAAGTAGCGATAAATGACACAATCAATGTTATTGGTGCTTCATTTGGTTTAACCGAATAAGCACTATTCATACCTAATGCAATAATGATAATAAACCAGCTCAAAACAATGCCTCCCATTATTAAATGTCGCTTATCGACAGACTCATCAACCTGCGCTGCGATCGTATTCATATTTTTCTCCAGATTTATAAGAACCAAGTAACTTGCATAATGCAAGTTACTTAAAGAATACACAGGTGACTTGTGTTTTGCAAGTAACTATATGTTAAACTCCACACATGAGTAAAAATTTAGCTGCAGCCACTAATTCCAGGCATTTGAAACGCTCAGAATGCCCCATTACAAATGCCCTTGAAGTATTAGGTGATAAATGGACATTGATTGTGATAAGAGACCTGTTTGCAGGTAAAAGAACCTACAGTGAATTTCAACAGTCAGCAGAAGGTATACCAACTAATATACTAGCAGAGCGCCTCAAACGTCTGGAAGCATCAGGCATAGTAAAAAAATTGCCTTATCAGGAAAAACCAGTACGTTATGAGTACCTGCTTACAAAACAAGGTAAAGGTCTTGCCGATGTATTGACCGCACTTAAGGACTGGGGGCTGGAGTACATACCAGGCACAAACACCAGGGTAATTGATGAATATATTGAAGGTCAAAACGATTAACACGATTATTTACAGTAATGTTAATAACTTACTCACAGCAGTTTATAATGCTCTATCGAGAAACTCAGGAAGCGAAGCTAATGACACTTGAGGCTGTTTAACGAGATTACTTATACTAAGGTTTCAATCTTTTTTTATACATATCGTAAAACGTATGATTAACCACGTTTTTTACGATGCGAAAAACCTTTAATATCCCTGACAACTTCATTAAACGGGAACGCCAGAACATCACCATAGCTAGCCTCTGCCTGGTGCATTACATCCAGGACATCAGGTGCAGCATTAACCTGTCCAGACAAAACTCGTTGCATACCAATTAGGCCTCCACAACGAATTTTCATTAACTGCATATGGGTTAGTTCCTGGTCTGGCTGACTAATGCCCAGTATAAAGCGGGATTGTTCTTTTAACACATCGACCAGATCATAACAGCCTGCTAAATACTGATCCGATTTTAAACAGGTCATTTTACCAGCACAACGCTCATCTAGATTGGCATATTGGCATTGACACCAGTTTCCGATAATAGGTTTTGAAAATGGACAAAGCGTTTTTTTCATACTTTATGATGCAGTTATATATAAGTACATAAACGTAACACAGACATTATGTCTAAAAAAGAAATTAATGCTGCTACTCGTCTTATTGAATTTTATGGAACTATTTAAAAGCTAATCAACATTAATCAAGCATCAACTGGCACAACAGTTTAAACTACGCACCATGAATATACTTGAAATACCACAGGGTAAATTTACCCTAAATCGCTACCCTGTCCGTCAGAATGAGCAGTTACGTGCCTGGGATGCTGCAGATGAATACATACTTTTACACCTGCACGAACAGGGTCTACTTACTGACTCATCTAAAGTTCTTATATTAAACGATGCATTTGGTGCATTGAGTATAAGTCTGGCTGAATACTCACCCTGCTCAATTTCAGACTCATATGTGTCTCATCAGGCTATTATTGAAAATGCCAGAGTCAATTCAATAACACCGGAACAAATTCTTATTCAGAATAATTTTCAATCAGTGAAAGGTATTGTTGATCTTGTCGTTATAAAAATACCTAAAAATCTGGCGATGCTTGAAGATGAGTTATTCCGCATCCGCGATAACTGCGATGAGAATACCGTTATTCTTGCGAGTGCAATGAGCAAACATATCCATTCATCAACGCTTAAATTATTTGAGCGTATCATTGGCACAACCACAAGCTCTCTTGCTCGTAAAAAAGCCCGGCTGGTTATGTGTAAACTTAATACAGAGCTCAAACCGGGTAAGTCGCCCTACCCGAGTCAGTATAAGAATGATGTAACTGATGAAAGCTACTTAAATCATGCCAATGTATTCTCACGTGAAAAGTTAGACCTTGGCAGCCGTTTTATGCTTGAGTACATACCACAGTCAAATCACTACACGAAAATACTCGATCTAGCCTGTGGTAATGGAGTGTTGGGCATAACCGCTGCTCATCTTAATCCGATGGCAAAAGTGAGTTTTGTTGATGAGTCTTTTATGGCTGTTGAATCTGCAAAGTTAAATGCCAAACAGTTACTGGAAGATGATTCACACTGCGAATTTAAAGTAACCGATTGTTTACAGGGCATAGAGAATGATTCTCTTGATTTAATTTTAAATAATCCACCTTTTCATCAAAATCATGTTGTAGGTGATTTTATAGCCTGGCAAATGTTTAATGAAGCAAAAGACAAGTTAAAAACAGGTGGTGAAATAATGATAGTGGGTAATCGACACCTGGGTTACCACATAAAATTAAAGAAACTATTCGGTCGTTGTGAAATGATCGCCAGCAATAAAAAGTTTGTTATTTTAAAAGCTATAAAGACATAAAATTGCTCATTCAAACTCTTCTACAATAAAATCCACAAACGCACGTACTTTAGCAGTAAGGTATTGCCGATGTGGGTATACGGCGAATACATCAAACTTAATTTCGTCATAATCATCTAAAATCACTTTCAGCTCACCATTGCTTACTTCTTTTTCACAGGTAAATAATGGCAACCTTGTTATACCTATGCCATGCTTTACCATTTGCACTTCTATTTCAGCACTATTACACAAAGCTCGCGCTTCAACATTTATACTTTCCTTTTCACCATCTTTATAAAACACCCATTGTGTAGGTGCGGGTAATAGAGAATAAGCAATGCAGTCATGTTGTAATAAGTCTTCAGCGTTTTTGGGGCTGCCTTTTCTTTTCAAATAATCAGGTGATGCCACAACCACCGATCTTGATGTGGCAAATTTTCTAGCCACTAGATTACTGTCTTTGATTGCACCTACTCTTATCACCACATCATAACCTTCAGCTACTACGTCTATTAACCGATCGTTAAATTCAACTTCAAGTTTAATCTCTGGATAACGATGCATAAAACGAGGTAAAACATCGAGAAGATATTTAGAACCAAAACTACCCGGTGCATTTAAACGTAATAAGCCGCTAGGCTTTTCCTGTAACTGGTTAATAGAACGTTCTGCGTTCTCAGCATCAATCACGATTTGACTGCACTGCTCATAATAGGCACGGCCAGCGTCAGTGAGACTAATAGTACGTGTAGTTCGATTAAGTAATCGGCTCCCTAGGCGTTTTTCAAGCCGACTCACTTCTTTACTGACAAAGGATGTTGAGTGACTTAGTGCATGTGCAGCTGCAGTAAATGATCCAGCATCAATTACTGCTACAAAAACTGCCATACCATCCAATATATCTGTATTCGCCACCTTCTTAACCATTTCGCTTTATTACGCCCTATATGGAAACAATGCATTTCTTTATAGCACATTTATCCACATATATGAATCAATTAAACTGATTACATAATTAAGTCACAACGGTTTATAAACCATTAAGGAGAAACAGATATGAAGGTATTAGCATTTGCAGCAACAAGCAGCAGTAAATCTATCAACCACCAATTGGTGAGTTATGCAGCTAATCAAATTGAAAATGCTGTTATTGAAATACTCAATATCAATGATTACGAGCTCCCCCTGTTTAGCGAAGACAGAGAGACAGAGTTGGGTAAACCAGATCTAGCAAAAAAGTTTCTAGATAAAATAGCTAGTAATGATGCATTGATTATTTCATTTGCCGAACACAACGGCTCATACACAGTTGCTTATAAGAATCTTTTCGACTGGGCATCTCGAATTAATTCTAAGGTTTTTCAGAATAAACCAATGATTCTACTTTCAACATCACCTGGCCCTGGTGGAGCATCTAGTGTACTAAACACGGCAGTAACATCAGCACCATTTTTTGATGGTGATGTGAAAGCCAGTTTTTCTGTACCCAGTTTTTACGATAATTTTGATATAGAACGGGGGCAAATATCAAATAATATTATTAACGAAGAACTTATAAAATCTGTAAATAGTTTGACATAGAAAACGCAGACATAAATTTAAATTCTTATGGAGTAAATTATGAATATTTTAAAACGTGATAGTTTAAAGGAAGGTGGTTTTGCTGGATTAAGAGAACATCGACTGATAAAAGAACCCACACTGTTTGGGCCACAGGAAAATCATGATGGTAGCTGGCCAGGAAAAATTAATAATTTAGGTAACTTTGTTTATCTCGCTGATGCGCGTTTTCAACCACATGGTGAAACCCATATGCACAGCCACCATGAAATGGATGTTATATCAGTAATGGTAGAAGGAAACATATCTCATGAAGGATCATTAGAACATGGAAGAGATTTAACACGTAATGATGCGCAGGTTCAACGAGCTGGAGGCGAGGGTTTTTCACACAATGAAATAAATCCAGATGATGTGTGGAATCGCTTAATTCAGTTATGGGTTTTACCTGAAATATCAGGTCAGGCTGCTGAATATAAAGTATATAAACCCAAACCAGGAAAACTAACTAGAATTTATGGTGGTGATAACGACTCAGCAGATTTTCCCGCGAGCACTAAAATTGATACTGGTATATTAACAACAGGAGATAAAGTTGAAATCAATAAGCCTTTTTTAGCATACATAACACGTGGTTATGGCTTAGCTAACAATCAAACAGTAAAAGATGGAGATTTGATAAAATCAGATTCACTAAAGTTTACAGCGCAAACGGATGTGCAGCTAATAATTGTCTATGTATAATTTTAATGGAACAACCTTTCAGGCAGGGATTATTAAATCCCTGCCTCTACCTAAAAAATCATGTTCCACAAAAAGTATTTTCAACCACTTGCTCTGGCTCTGGGGGTAACATGTATTTTTCCAGCCCCTCCTGCAAACTATACGGATTTTCTAAAATGCTATGCAACTCGTGAAATAAAGTAAAATCATTATTATCTTCTGCTGCTCTTATAACTTCTTCAATCAGATGGTTTCGAGGGATATAAACCGGGTTTACTGATTGCATACTTAGCTGACGCTCTGCATCACTTGTTGTATGTTCACTAAGACGTAACCGCCATTTAACTAACCAGCTTTCTATCACTTCCGGATTATCAAATAACTTTTTTAATTCTTCATCTAATTCAGAATACGTTATATTAAGACGTGACAGATAAAAGAACGTTAATGTGAAGTCTGCATGATTCACCTGCATGATTTCTAATAACGATTCGATAAGCCTCTTATCGTCTAAATCATCACCTTTACTATTGGTTTTAACTAAACCAATCTTTAGACGCATACCTGTCAACCAGGTTTTTTCGTAACTCGCCTCATAAGATTGTAAAACTTCCTTCGCTAGTTCAACAGACTCCTCAGTAGTCTCTGCAAACAGAGGTACAAGGCATTCTGCAAGCCTTGTTAAATTCCATAATCCAATGGAAGGCTGATTACTGTAGGCATAACGACCTCCTCTATCGATAAAGCTATACACCTGATTGTGGTTAAACTCATCCATAAACGCACAGGGCCCATAATCAATTGTCTCTCCTGCAACCGACATATTATCGGTATTCATAACACCGTGAATAAAACCTAAATGCATCCACTGGGCGATTAATTTAGCCTGGCGCTCAACTACCGATTTAAAAAAATCTAGATACTGATTTTCCATGCCTTTAATATTTTCATAATTACGTTCAATTACATAATCGGCCAATATCTTAATGGATTTAATATCACCCTTTGATGCAAAATATTGAAAAGTTCCAACACGAACAAAACTGGAAGCTATACGGGTTAATATCCCCCCGGGCCCAAGCGTTTCACGAGCCACCTCTTCACCAGTTGTTACGGCCGCTAAAGCTCGAGTTGTGGGCACATTCAATTTATACATTGCCTCACTTACCAGGTATTCACGTAACACGGGGCCTAATGCAGAACGACCATCACCATTACGTGAATAGGCTGTTCGACCTGAGCCTTTTAGCTGTACGTCATAACCACTTCCATCAGCTTGATTCAGCTCTCCTAAATAAATAGCACGACCATCACCCAGCTGAGGGTTAAAACTGCCAAACTGTGACCCAGAGTAAGCCATAGCCAGAGGCGTTGAATCTTCAGGCACCAGGTTACCAGCAAAAATCATAGTTGCTTCAGCCAGATTGATATCATCAACTGATATTCCCATCATGGAAGCCAGTTTCTTATTAAACTTAATCAAAGCCGGAGCCATGACGGGAACTGGATTAGATTGTTTATAAAACTGAGTACCTAAGTCTAAAAAGCGATTGCTTAATGGAATGTGTTTCACATTTATCCCTGATGCCGGAAGAATTTAAGAATTAGTTATAGTTTAACGCGTATATGAGAATAGATAGACATAGAGAATTTGTGGATTTACTCAATTTTTCAATGTGTTTTTCAGGATAGTTTCTATATAGATTCGTTATCTCAGATTTCACAGCATAATATTAGCAGAAGAAAACAGTTCACATGAAACGACATTGAAGACGTTTAGATACAGGAATTAGAGAACTATATATTGAACAATGATCTAATAAAACATTATTTAGTACAGCAGACTCTCCATTAGCAAAAAATTAACTCAATAGAAAATATATTGTGGTGTAATAGTATAAGATATTTCCATTAATTTTAGAAAATATGTTTCATACGAATAAGCTTATTTAGCAGAATACTTGCTAGCATAGGCATTCTCTAATTTAACTATAGATTTCAAAAAATCTTCATCAAACGTCATCCCAGAAGTAAGCAATAAATTCAATTCAGATCTTGCATTATATAAAATTAATTTTAATACTTCCATGTAAGATTCTGACAATTTCATCTTCTTCAGGCTTTCATTTAAATTGCTTTCAAAGCCGAGATATAATTCTGATATATTAATTGCCTGATTATCAAAATTATCACGCATTCTTTCAAAAGCTGAATGCGTTTTTTTAAACACATTGTAGATGTTTTTATTCAATACATCTAATTCTGCAGATTTATATAAAGAGTCAATTCGAAGGTTCGCACCAACGCACACTATTTTTAAAAACTTCTCTAGTTGTAAATTCTTAGCTTGATCCGAAACGGGCATATTATTTGCGAAAAAAGTTATATTATCCATATAAAATATAATAAAATCATCATTTTTAATTAACTTGGACTCACCATTAAATTGAGACATAATTTTTACAGCCTCATCTTGCATTTTAGTATCCAATGAGTGAATTTTTGATTCTTTATCCGTAATTATTTTAACTGTGACATTTAGGTCTAATCCTTCAACCGAATGAAATATTGAAGCTACCACATCACGATATACGTCAGCGAGTAAATTTTCTTCAAAAAAGGAAAGCAATCCGTCGTTTAAATTTTCACCTCGATCAACACTGTCAGCAAACGTATCAGGCAACCCGCTTATTCTAGTTTTTAAATATTCAAGTTGAGCTTGTTCTTCATATAACTTAACTTTTTCGTTAGCTTCAATCAGCTCCATATGTAGTGAAAAAAAATTCTTCTTAAAGACCTCCAGGTTTGTAACTCTTTCTTTAAGATACTTAATC
>Ga0316206_1002656_pt1 | contig 11542 bp, 12 predicted proteins | sample 6monthpyrite_MG_FD_204942 | JGI IMG/M metagenome (GOLD analysis project Ga0316206, IMG submission 204942) | Microbial mat bacterial communities from mineral coupon in-situ incubated in ocean water Damariscotta River, Maine, United States -... | ecosystem: Environmental > Aquatic > Marine >...
TCATGCCCTCCAGACGTAGGATGATTCAACCAAATGATTTACTTCTTTTAGTAGGTGAACCGGAAGTTTTAAAGTCTGTGTATAGGGCGATTAAAAGAGAACTTGGACAGTTCCCAGAGCCGTTTGGATCCAATATATATCTGTATATAGATATGGATTTAGTGAATCATTTAACAATTCAAGATTTAGTTAAAAGAGCAGTGTTTGCTCATAAAAAATTTAAACACAATTTAATCATTAAAATAGTAAATCCCAGCGATATAGAGATAATAGAGTTTATCAAAGAGTATTCTTGCGATAATATTGTTGTTAATATTAAATATGATGCTATTGATTTGAGAACATCTTTCCATAATGATATAAAATATTATCATGTTGGACTTGTAATTGTTTCTAAAGATATGTTTGCTAATCAAGTGATGAGGAATACTCTTTATGAAGCGCATGTTCCTGTTTTAAAAATATCTGACAGGTCATTCTCTTCCGTTAAAGAAGCTGTGCTGATTCTATCAGATAATCGTGATTTGGAAAAAATATCTTCTACTATATTTGATATTTCTGAACAGATGAGTTTTAATATAGAATTATATAACTATCTTAATGAACATCAAGATGCAAAAGAACAGGTAATAGAACATTACTACAATCTTTCTGCAATTTTTTCAAAGTCTATTAAAGTGAACAAGGAGAATGAAAATCCATTAAGAAGACTAAAGCAAAAAGATAACTTTATACATATTCTTCCTTTTACACACAAATTAACTTTAAATAAGCTTTATTCTTTATTTTCAACAGATAATGAAAAACTTTACCATAAGCTTGACGATTATCATCAAATTTTCATACCGGTTCAACTATAAAGTCTTATTTTTAGCGATTTATTAGTATATTTTAAGTATTATTTATACAACTATATAATTTATAAATTTGGATAAAAAATGCAAGTAAACATCTCTTTAAAAAAAGTTATTGATAACTCATATAATATAACAATTGATTCACTTCCTGAACTTTACTTTGACACAAAAGTTGCCATAATTACCAACCCAAAAGTTGCAGGGCTTCATTTAGCTTACCTCCTTTCAAAAATTTCTGCAAAAGAGCTTTATATCATAACTGTTCCTGATGGGGAAGAGTATAAAAACCAACAATCAATAGACACTATTTTAGAATCTCTTTTTAACCATCGCTTTAACCGTAAATCTATGCTTATAGCGTTTGGTGGAGGTGTTATAGGTGATATGACCGGCTATGCTGCCAGCATTTATCAAAGAGGCATAGATTTTATCCAAGTCCCAACCACCCTTCTCTCTCAGGTTGATGCCAGTGTTGGCGGAAAGACAGGGATGAATAACTCTTATGGAAAAAATTTAATAGGGGCTTTTCATCAGCCAAAAGCTGTTTATATCAATCCTTATTTTTTAACTACTTTACCTCCTCGTGAGTTTGGTGCGGGTGTGGCAGAAATAGTTAAAATGGCAGTTATTTTTAATAAAGATTTTTTTGAGTTTTTAGAGAGAGCTGATTTAAATAATCCCGACGTATTGCAAGAGGTTATTAAAAAAGCGGTTCAAACAAAAGCCGATGTAGTTGCACAAGACGAGAAAGAACATGGCTTAAGAGCCGCTTTAAATTATGGACATACTTTTGGACATGTCATAGAAAATGAAACGAAATATAAAACATATCTACATGGAGAAGCTGTGGCTATCGGCATGGTCATGGCAAATGAAACAGCTGTTAAAATGAACCTTATGACTGAGAACGAAGCGCTCAGGATTAAAAAGTTTTTGGAAAAATATAATCTTCCAACATCATATTTGATAGAAAACTCAAAAAGCTTTTATGACACATTTTTTCTAGATAAAAAAAGTTCTGATTCTAAAATAACTTTTATAATTCCTGTAGGAATAGGCGATGTGACAATCACAGAGGATATAAATATAGGCACCATAATGTGTGTTCTAAATAAGTTTGAGGGCTCTTGATGAAAAATGTAATATTTTTATTTTTAATTGCATCTTCCACACTTTTTTCCCAAGGCAAAGTAGATGTCAATATATCCAAAATATCCAAAGAACTGCAGATAAAGCAAATTGAAAAACAAAAACAAATTGATTTAGAACTTGAAAAACAAAATAAAGAAAAACAAGCAAAATTAACCGCCTATTTAGATGAATTAAATGATTTAGAAGAAGAAATATCTAAAGAAAAAGTTTGGAATAAGAGTTATGCGTCTTATTTAACATCTCTTGAAGTAAGAGAAAGTTTAGTGAAAATTAGAAAAAGAGTAAAATATTTAACAAGAAAAAAGAAGTCAATTAGCGAAAAAGATGAGTTGAGCGGTTTGATTTCAAAAGAAAAAATTCTCGCTTCTGAGATTGAAAAATTAAAACAAAAGGATAGCGCTCCTTTTTCAAAAATACTTACTCCTCCGGGTATTGATGATATACCTGTTGTTTCAAATCCATTTGATATATTTACCGGGATATCTCGCATAAAAACTCTAGATATTGATTTTAATGATTATGTAAAAAGAAAAGAGCAATTAAATGATTTAATAAATATTTTAACAAGGCAAATGCAAATTTATAAAGAAAGTTTGTTGCTAGATACTCAAAAAGACTATAAGAAAATTATTTCGGCTAAAGAAAAACAGCTTGAAATATTTCAAACAGCGCTGGATACGATGACTGTTACATCAAAGGTGTACCAAAAAAGACTTGAAATTGCTGAGATAAATATTAACAAAGGGGTAAAAGAACAATTTTACAGGCTGATGAAAATTGGAATTATCATATTTGTTGTGTTTTTTATCTTTTTCTTACTTAAGTTAGTGGTCAAAAAATATATAACAGACAATGAACGCTTTTATATGGCAAATAAAATCATTACCTTTACGAATGTAACACTCATTATCTTAATCCTGTTTTTTAATTATATTGAGAATGTTAGTTATTTAGTGACAATTCTAGGATTTGCTTCAGCAGGTATCGCGATTGCGATGAAAGATTGGTTTATGAGTATCTTGGGTTGGCTTGTGATTGTATTTGGCGGGAGTATCCATGTCGGGGATAGGATAAGGGTAGATATGGATGGAATGAAATATGTTGGAGATGTTATGGATATTTCACTTCTTCGTATGACAATACTTGAAGATATTACACTTACATCAATTTTACACAATAGAAGAGCTGGAAGAATTATGTTTATTCCAAATAACTATATCTTTACCAGAATGATAGCAAACTACACGCATAGCACGCTTAAAACTGTTTGGGATGGTGTCCATATAACAATTTCATTTGATTCAAATCATAAAAAAGCAATGCATTTAGCTAAAGAGATAACTAAAAAATACTCTAAAGGTTATACAGATATTACCAGAAAGCAGTTAAATAAGCTACGAAATCAATACAGTCTTAAAAATACAAATGTTGAGCCCAGAATTTTTTCTTTTATTGAGCCTAATGGTATATCCATTGATTCTTGGTATTTAACAAATGCTTATGCAACTTTGACTCTAAGAAGCGTAATATCTTTGGAAATTGTTGATGCTTTTAATGCTGAGGATGATATAACTATTGCATATCCTACTCAGAAACTACATATTCAAGATGAGAGAAAAATGCCCCCTTTTGATACAAATGAGGTTGTATAAATGAAAAGAATGTTCTCTGTCCAAAGGACTAACTTTACAGAAAATCATTTAGTGATTTACCTGCATAAGTCTTTAGACAAAAGTGAAGGGAATTTTTTGTGGACTTTGTTCGCAAAAAGGGAGACAGTATGAAAAAGGTATATTTTAAAACTTTTGGATGCAGAACAAATCTTTATGATTCACAAGTGATGATGAGTTCTTTAAAAGATTATGAAATAACACAAAACGAAGAAGAAGCAGATACCATCGTTATAAACTCTTGTACGGTTACTAATGGAGCTGATTCACATGTCCGCTCTTATATTGGTCATGTAGAGAAAAGCAGCGGTGCTAAAATCTTTTTAACAGGTTGTGGGGCTCATACCAAGGGTGAGAAGCTTCTCGCAGAAAAAAGAGTACATGGAGTTTTTGGACAGAGTGAAAAACAAAAAATTGATTTTATGCTCTCTCAAGATAAACCTTTTTATGACCCTGGAGATTTAAATCATATAGACGACAGTGTCGTGGATGACTTTATAGGTAAGAGCAGGGCTTTTATAAAGATTCAAGAGGGCTGTAACTTTCGTTGTTCTTACTGCATAATCCCCTATGTACGCGGTGATGCAAGAAGCATGGATGAAGGTCGTATATTGGAGCAAATCTCTAGACTTGCACTCAATGGTTTTGGTGAGTTTATCCTAACGGGAACCAATGTCGGCAGTTATGGGCAAGATACTAAAACATCCCTTGCAAAACTGATGAAAAAAATATCTAAGGTTCGTGGGGTTAGACGTATTAGACTTGGCAGTGTTGAGCCTATCCAGATTACAGATGAGTTTAAAGAGATACTTGATGAGCCATGGTTGGAGCGACACATTCACATAGCACTTCAGCATACTTCACCTCAAATGCTCAAGCTCATGAACAGAAGAAATGTTTATAAACAAGACAAAGAGCTTTTTGAACTTTTACGTGATAAGGGTTTTGCGATTGGAACTGATTTTATTACGGGTCATCCGGGAGAGGGCGATGCTCTTTGGGCTGAGGCGATGCAAAATGCTAGAGAACTTCCTCTGACACACTTGCATGCGTTTACTTATTCCAAAAGAGATGGCACACCATCTGCATCCATGAAGCCAGAAATCAATGGAAACATTGCAAAAGCAAGACTTCATGAACTCCAAGAGTTGATAGCAGAGAAAAATTTTGATTTTAGAAAAGCTTACAGTGGAGAGTTGGAAGTTCTTATCGAGGGTGAGAAAGATGGTTTGTACCATGGCTTTGATCAGCACTTTAACAAAATCATTATCGAATCAAATGAAGACTTAATTGGCAATTGGATAAATATACAACACTATACTGCAAAAGGAGATAGTAACTATGTTAAACTCTAAATCAAATAGAGTAGCACTTTATGTATCAGCCTTCATAGTGGTGGCTTTGGTTTTATTTGCACTCCTTAGAGATAATGCTGATCCAATTACATTAAGAGATGCTACGAAGATACTTCAAAACCATACTGTTAAAAAAGTAATCGTTACAAAAGAGTATTTTTACTTACAAACACAGAATAATAACTATAAAATAGCATCTTCTCAAGTTACTCCAAAAATGTTTATAGATTATAAAGTTGATATTGAAACAGGTACAAATGTAATCGTATACCTACTCTTTTTAGTTTTGTTTTTAGGTCTTGGAAGCTTAGTCTTCAGATGGTGGCAAAAACGAAGAGATTCTAGTAGTGATTTTGGCTCTCTTGGCGCCAATGTATCCTCTATTACACATGACAGTACCCCTGTTGAATCTATAAAAAGTGATGTAACTTTTAGCGATATTGGCGGTATTTCTGATGTCAAAATCGAACTTGAAGAGATTATAGATTTTATAAAAAATCCAAAGCGTTATAAAAGTTTTGGAGCATACATGCCAAAAGGTGTGCTTTTAGTTGGTCCTCCAGGTGTGGGTAAAACTATGATAGCAAAAGCCGTGGCAAATGAAGCAGGTGTTCCGTTTTATTATCAAAGCGGAGCTTCATTTGTACAGATATATGTAGGTATGGGTGCTAAACGGGTGCATGAACTCTTCGTCGCTGCAAAAAATAACTCCCCCTCCATTGTTTTTATTGATGAGATTGATGCCGTCGGTAAAATACGGGATGGACAAAGAAATGATGAAAGAGAAGCTACCCTTAACCAGCTTTTAACAGAGATGGATGGTTTTGAAGGTTCAAGCGGTGTTATAGTATTAGCTGCCACGAACAAGATTGAAGTACTGGACTCTGCACTTTTACGTGCGGGTAGGTTTGATAGAAGAATTTTTGTGGAACTTCCAACTAAAAAAGAAAGAGCAGCTATCCTTTCGAAGTATTTGCAAAAAGTTCCGCATGAGTTAGATATTCAAGCAGTTGCAAATATGACAGTTGGATTTAATGGTGCCTCACTTGCAGCCCTTGTAAATGAAGCAGCATTACTTTCACTAAGACAAAAAGATTTTCATATTACGATTGAGCATTTTCATCAGGTCAAAGACAAGGTGTTATTTGGTAAAAAAAAGCTTCAAATACTCAATGATGAACAGAAAAAATACCATGTAACGTATCAGGCGGCAAAGGCCATTTGTGCTACTTACTTTGACATTTCATTTGAAAAGCTAATGCTCTCAAATGAAAAATTGACACCGACAACAAATGATTCTCTTATAAAGCATGAAATAGAGTTAAGAATAAAAATGCACCTAGCAGGACTTGTTGCATGCTCTATTAAATACAATGAGCATTCAAGTTCTGCTAAGAGCGACTTGGACGAAGCCAAAGCGTTTATTAAAAAAATGATAGATGAGTATGGGATGGGTACATCACTGATACCAACACAGCATGAAGAGGAGTTAATCATGAACCGACTTTATGATGAAACAAAGATGCTTTTAAAGTCTATGCCAAGTGTAATCCAAAATGTTGAAACTGTGCTGTACGAGAGGGAAAGCATTACCAAAATAGAGGTGAAAAAGTATCTTGATGAAATTTTATAGCGGGTTTTCTTTAAAAAATGAGTCATATTTATTTGAAAATTATCTCAACCATTCCCAGTACTGCATAGCTGGATTTAGTTATGGGGCAATTAAGGCTTACGAAGAGGTAAAGAAGAAGTTGGAAAAAGGAGATAGAGTAGATACTCTACAACTATTTTCACCGGCTTTTTTTCAAACTAAAGAGGAAAGCTTTAAAAGGTTGCAACTGCTTGCCTATAGAAAAAATGAAGATGTATATCTTCGCCAATTTGTAAACTCTTGTTTTTCACCCTATGCCAATAAAATAGTAGAGCATTCAGCTACAGTAATTGATGAGCTTGATGAACTGTTGTATCATGAATGGGATTTGGAAAAACTGGAAAAATTATCAGCACATGGTATAAAGATTGAGGTTTATATAGGAAGTGAAGATGCAATTATTGATACACAACAAGCAAGAGATTTTTTTTTAAAAGTTGCAACAGTTACATATATAAAAAATGCAAATCATTTTTTGCAAATAAACTAGAATAATAAGGACTAATATTGAGTGAAATAAAGATAGGTGTAATAACAGCAAGTGACAGAGCGAGCAAAGGGATATATGAAGATATTTCAGGTGTAGCGATTCAAGATACTATGAAAGATTATTTAAAAAGCGAATTTGAGATAGTTTACAGATGTATTCCTGATGAACAGGATATTTTAGAAAACACTATGAAGGAACTTTGTGATGAAGCAGGGTGCTGTTTAGTGGTTACAACCGGTGGAACAGGTCCTGCTCTTCGTGATGTAACTCCAGAGGCTACAGAAAATGTGTGTCAAAAGATGATGCCTGGTTTTGGTGAACTTATGCGTCAAGTGAGTTTGAAGTATGTTCCAACAGCTATTCTTTCCCGTCAAACTGCCGGTATCAGAGGTAAAAGTTTGATTATAAACCTACCTGGAAAACCAAAATCAATTCGAGAATGTTTAGATGCAGTTTTTCCAGCTGTTCCTTACTGTATCGATCTAATAGAGGGTCCATTTATAGAAACTAATGAAGATGTTATAAAAGCTTTTAGACCAAAAAGCAAATAATGTATGAATTAAACGGTAGATTTTTGTAAAGTATGAAGATTTGAAATCACTCCATTCTGTAAACCTGTTTAGCTACTTAACTTTTTTTTTCATCTTTTCATCTTTTTTGGATGCCCAAATGCTTACGAGAACCAAAGTAGGCATGGGAACATTTATAAATATCTCTGCAGATGAAAAGTATGCGGACTTTGTAGAAGCTGGTTTCCATATCATGAAAGATGTAGAACTTTCACTTTCCTCTTATAATCAAAATGCTCAGATTTTCAAACTCAACAAAAATAAAAAAACAAGTATTAACAACTATACATATGAAGCTTTAGCATTAAGTGGAAAATATTATGAGCAAACAGATGGGTATTTTGACATAGCTATTGGTTCCATCACAAAAGATTTATATAGATTTGGAGAGAAAGAGCGTATTCCAACAAAGAAAGACTTAGAAAATGCAAATATAAATTTTAAAGGCTTATCTTTTAATGCACATGAAGCTTCTATTGAGAAAAATATTAAACTGGATTTAGGAGGTATGGGTAAAGGGTTTGGAGTTGATAAAGTGGCTGATTATTTTAAAAGTAACAATATTTCAAAAGCTATAATCTCTGCAAGCGGAGATATCAGGTGTATTGGTACATGCCATATAGATATTCAGAACCCACATAAATCCGAGTCTTTTTTAGCCAGTTTTGATACATCAAAAAATGAGATGGGGATTAGTACGAGTGGAAATTACAACAGATATGTAAAATCTACAAAAAATAATCATCTTATAGATCCAAAGCTCAAAAAATCTGCACAAAACTTTATATCGATAACACTTATCTCTAGTATACCAAGTAGTGACTTGGACGCGTACGCAACTGCTCTAAGTGTTATGCCAAAGGAAAAAGCCTACAGTTTGTTACATGTTAAACCAATCGCTTATATTATTCTTCAAAGTGATAAAAAATTAGTGATTAGCAAAAATATAGACGAGTTTGTTAAAAATTTAAAAATATATTAATCCCTTATGCAACTTATGTTGCAGACAAGCCATCTATACTTTTCCTATAATAACAGTATCAAAACAAAAGGATTTAACATGTGTTTCAATGCAGGAAAAGCTGATAGAATTATCAGAGTAGTGGTAGGTTTAGGTTTAATTACATTTGGTTTATTGACTAGCAATTTTATAGTAGCTGGTATAGGTGCAATTCCACTTATTACAGGATCGATAGGATTGTGCCCATTTTATCCATTACTTAAAATAAATACTGGTTGCAAGAAATAACTATCAAAGGAACAAAAATATGCCTATTCGTTGTAATGGGTATTAAAGAAAATAGTTCACGAAAAAGCTCTTTGTAGTATAATGCTCAAAAACTCCCAAGGGCTTATATTTTGAATTTAGACAATTATGTATTTTACAACTTACTCGATAGCGTATCAAAAGAATTTTTGGACAAACATCTTAATTATGTAAAAGTATCCAAAGATAGTATTTTATTTTTTCAAGGTGATATTTGTGACAGTATTTTATTTTTAACATCCGGAAAAGTGAGACTCTATATCCAATCAGATGATGGAGATGCGATAACACTCTATCATCTTAGTGCCGGTGAACAGTGCATTGTTAATACCGCTTCAACAATTTCTCAAACAAATGCGATTGGTTCTGCTGTAACTATGACAGATATTGAAGGTTATCTTCTTGATGCTTCAAGTGTTAAACAACTAGCACACATGAGCGATGAATACCAAAGCTTTCTTTTTTCTGTATACACTCTTCGCATGAATGATTTAGCGCAACTTATAAATGACATAAAATTTAAAAAACTGGATGAACGAGTACTGCAATGGCTTGAAAATCAAAACGAAAAGTTAATCAATACAACACACGAGAGCATAGCAAATGAACTTGGAAGTACAAGGGTTGTGATAAGTAGAGTTTTAAAAGAGCTTGAGAAAAATGGTAAAGTTACATTAACTCGAGGAGCTATTGAGTTAACTTGTTATAAAGACGGATTGATACGCTAAAGAACTCTTTTTATTTTAAGTGTAACTTTTAGACCTTTCTTATTATATGAGGGACATTTATTAAAAATTTCATCAAAATACTTATCCAAGACTAATAGGATGGTTATCTAAATTTGACTTGTACAATACTTTTAAGAAGTAGATATAAAACCATTGTAATGAAACTTATATAGATAAAAAATGAAAATATTTTCAAGTAAATAAAAATTTCAGATATATTTATGATAAGAAATGGACTGAATATCTCAAAAAATTGGGCAAATAAGATTGTATACAGTAATATTTTTACAAATACTCTATTTCTAAATTTTGTAAAGATTAAAAAATGCAAAACCACCATAGATAAAAGAGCAAAACCAAAGATGTGCGCTAGAGCTAATTTTAAAATGCCACTATTGGTTTTGGTAGCCACGAATAATTCTTTATCCCCGATATAGTAATTCAAAGCTCTCTGGGCTTCAAAACCTATTTTTAATTCAAAAATCATATATCCGCTGATGAATAAAAGAAGTGTAAAAATGGCAAAATAAATAATAGAAATTTTGTATGCTCTATGCATAATGGAGTCTTTTGAGGGAGTAAAATGTACTAATAAGTGCCAAAATATGCCAAATGAAAAAAGTTATAACATAAATATTTATAAACTTAGAGCTGAAATAATAGGCCAGCGGCAAACTGATGAGAGAGGTTATTGCACTAATCATCATAAGATTCACTGCAAACATTGCACTTTTTGAGGCTTTTGAGAGTCTAATGATAATAGTACTTAAAGTAAAAATAATCATCATTATAAAAAAGATTTCTACATGCCAGAATTCTAAAAATGATGCTTCGCTTATAGGGTCTAAAAACTCTTCTTCATTACCAAACAGTGTCGATTGCAGGGCATGTGGAAATATTCCAAAACTATCATATTTTACAATAAAATCTGACAGAAGAAAGAACAGGATGAAAAAGAGAAAACCTGATAAAATTGGTTTCATCATACTGTCTTGATTTAAATCTTTGATAATAGTGAATTTCATTATTTCTCTTTTAGAGTTTCATTATAAAAAGCAAAAGCCACTCTAGAACCATCGGTAATACTTCTTGCACTCAATGTTGCGCCTGTTATGGTTGGAATCTCTTTAGAAATTCTTAACATTTTAGTCGTCCCAATATTCTGAAACTGGGAATTCCATTCTTTAGATGGTAAATATTCAACAGGTTCATTAAAGGCTATGATTTCTATGCCTTTTAATATGGATTCTTTAGTAATCATGTAAAGAACTACAGCATTTTTTGAACGAATTTTTTTATTTATTAAAATGCCATAACCAAGAGTTTTATTCTCTTGAACAGCCTTAAAAATTCTGAATATTTTAGTATCAAGTTTTACTTTTGCTGCTTTGCTTATTGCAGTAGCCTGCTCAGTTGAGAGCAAAATATTTTTTTTGCTTATTTTACTTTTTTGACCATAAGCATATCTCATGGCATCCACTGGAGATATTAAGATTTTTGCACTCAAAGGAAGTGCAACAACTAGCATGATATAAATAAATAATTTTTTCATAATTTCTCTTTTTTAAAAAATAAAACCCATAGATATACTTGCGGTATCACTATCATGAGATCCCTGATTTTTCATGGCATAGTCTAATTTTAGCACAACTTGCTCATGAGGAAAGTAGTTAATACCTACAGTAGTCGTTTTAGTTGAGTCTCCAGAGCTTTCATCTGCTCTTTTTTCTTCAGGATTCATACTTTCATATTGAACAAAAATCGGTAAAGAATTTGTTGAAGATGTTAAAGAAAGTAAATCAT
>Ga0316206_1002657_pt1 | contig 11539 bp, 11 predicted proteins | sample 6monthpyrite_MG_FD_204942 | JGI IMG/M metagenome (GOLD analysis project Ga0316206, IMG submission 204942) | Microbial mat bacterial communities from mineral coupon in-situ incubated in ocean water Damariscotta River, Maine, United States -... | ecosystem: Environmental > Aquatic > Marine >...
AGTGGTGCAGCACAACTGCTGGCTACATCTAATGACAGTAACTTCAATATCGAAGCAGACTGGGCCTACTTAAGTTACAAATATTCAAAAAAATCCAGTGTCAGAGCAGGTATGTTAAACCTCTCGACTTTCCTGATCTCAGATTACGCAAACATCGGATACCTGTATCCATGGATTCGTACACCGGTTGAAGTTTATCAAAACAATCCGCTTAAAAATTTCCTTGGTGTTGAATGGTTACATATTTCACGCTTTAGCAAAAAGTCTAAACTGACAACTCAGTTATTCATGGGTTCAGCTCAGGTTGAGAAAAACGGTTTATTATTCCGCGCGACAGATGGTTATGGTTTTAACTTCCAGTTAGACGTACCTCATTTCACTTTCAGAATTGGTGCAATCACACCGACTATTCAATTAGAAGGTCCGGATGGTTCAGGTAATGCTATTGATTATGTAGATCTGGATGATCGTGGATACATGTACACCGTTGGTGCTTCAGTAGACTGGAATAACTTCATTCTTTACACCGAATCAGTTTCTACAGATACCGAAGGTAAAACGCAGGCAATCTTCCCGAACCAGACCGGTACCTATGTAACCATTGGTTACAAAATGGGCGATTACACGCCACACGTAACGATTGGTTCTTCAGAAGGTGATATCTACACTGGCGCATTACCAACAGGTGTAACAGCAGCAGCAACACCATTAACACAAGATTCGATCACCTACGGTCTTCGTTACAATGTAAACAAAAGCGTTGCACTAAAAATTGAACACCAGATGATCGATCTTCAGCCAGGTCTGGGTGATGGTTTCGGAACGATTGATGCCAATACAGCGGTACCGGGTAGTGTTGAATCGTATTCGGTTACAACAATGGCTATGGACGTAATTTTCTAGACAAGGAAGATGATCATGCGATTAAATACAAAATTAAATTGCTTTAAAAACATCGGTCTTACAGTGCTGCTGAGTTTGTTTGTATTCTCAACAGCAACTGCAGCGGATCTAAACTTAAGAGTATTTAAGTTTCAACAAAAGGTCGCAAAAGGCGGTCATCCAAAAGCTCAGTTTAAACTGGCTTATATGTATGAAGCAGGTCGCGGCACTGAAAAAGATTTTAACCAGGCAACGCTTTGGTATAAAAAAGCAGCCAAACAAAATTTCAAGGCAGCTAAACATCGTCTGGAATTTATCAACGTTAAAACCAAAGGATTTAAAGCAAAGCACAAGCCATGGTTAAAGTCTCTGATTGATGATGCAAACAAAGGTGACGATAACGTACAGTTTTTATTAGCCAGCATGTATGAAGAGGGTATCGGTGTAAAACGTAACCTGAAGCAGGCTCAACGTTATTACAAACTAGCGACTGCAAAAGGTAATGCAGATGCTGAGTCTAAATTGTTCCGTATTGTTCAGAAAACAAATATGGACAGCGAGAATAATCAGAAGCAGCTGGCAGAAAAACAGGCAGCAAAAAAAGCAGCGGCAAAAAAGCAGCAAGCTAAAAAAGATGCTGAAGCCAGAAAGAAAAAAGCGAAGCAGTTAACAGCTGAAAATGAGCGTAAGCGTTTATCTGCAGAACGTAAAAAGCTCGCTGCAGAAAAACGCAAACTAGCTATGCAAAAAAAAATGTTAGCTAAAAAACAGGCAGAAGCTAAAAAAGCAAAAGATGCCGAAAAGCCAAAAAGCGTCGTTACTGCAAAGAAACAGGAAGAAGGGTTCGAGTCTGATCTATGTTCAGGCGCAGCTGCTCGTTTCAGAACACAATGTAACTAGAAACTTAGTTCATGTTCTATTAAAAAAGCCAGGCTTGAGTTATCAGTCTGGCTTTTTTATTTTGCACTGATTCAGTCATTGCTCAAGCTAATCGACTGACTTTTAAAATTACCACGGTTCCAGTCTATCTACTCTCAGCAGACGGATAACCACTCATCCTCTGTCCTCTCGTTATTATCTGTCTTATTAATCAATATCAACTTTTTCTGCTCAAGAATAACTTATAAAGGGCGTTGGTCTAAGTGTGCTATAAGTCACATTGTGGGGGTGTTTGAGCGCCCCGTCAGACCAGTAAAACATAAAAAAATGATTACGGAGGATATTATGTTCAATAAAAAATCAGCGGCATTACTGCTGTTTTCATCATGCCTGTCTGTTTCCAGCATGAGCTTTGCGGTCGAAATAACCCAGGCCACCATGCTGGCGAACTCCTGTGCAGCCTGTCATGGCACCCTTGGCAAAAGCCCGGGCGCTATTCCGGCTATCAATGGCAAATCGGCCGAGTTTCTGGTGCAGTCACTTAAAGACTTTCAGTCTGGTAAGCGGCCATCCACGGTTATGGGTCGACACGCCAGTGGCTATAGCGATCAGGAAATTCAGCTGATTGCTGAATTCTTCTCGAAACAGTAAAGGACGGCATCATGAGTACATATAACAGAAGACATTTTCTAAAACTGCTGGGTGGTTCTGGCCTGGCACTGGCAGGGCTCAACCCCATGTCGGCCTTTTCAATGAGCGGTTCGCCCTCAGCAAGAGTGATTGTTGTTGGTGGAGGCTTTGGTGGTGCAACCTGCGCCAAATACCTGAACATGTTCGACCCGGCCTTATCAATCACCTTGATCGAGCCCTCAAAGCGATTCAAAACCTGCCCGTTTAGTAATGCCGTGCTCAGTGGCATGCAAAGCATGGATAGCATTAGTCATGGCTATCAAGCACATGCAAAACGCGGCATCAACATCATTCATAATTCAGTGACACAAATAGATGCCGCTGCAAAAAAAGTCACGTTAAACAATGGTGACAAGCTTGAATACGATCGACTGGTGCTATCACCGGGTATCGATTTTAAATGGGATCAGGTGGATGGCATGACAGCAGCCGATGCTGAATTAGTGCCACACGCCTGGCAGGGCGGTCCACAAACTACAATACTGAGAGACCAGCTGGTGTCGATGAGAAATGGTGGTACCTTTGTCATGGCGCCGCCACCCAATCCATTCCGTTGTCCACCGGGGCCCTATGAAAGGGTTAGTCTGGTTGCACATTATCTGAAGCAACATAAACCCAAATCAAAAATATTGATTCTGGATGCCAAATCGAAATTCTCAAAACAACCGTTGTTCATGCAAGGCTGGGAAAAACTTTATCCCGGCATGGTTGAATGGGTCAGTGCTGATAAAGGTGGTCGCGTTGGTGAGGTTGATGTGAAAAATAAAATCATTCACACCGAGCTCGGTGACAAACATAAAGCCGATGTGCTTAATTTTATTCCGCCACAAAAAGCCGGTGCCATTGCACACACAGCAGGCTTAACCAATAGTGATGGCTGGTGTCCGGTTAATCAGCGAACCTTTGAATCCAAAACCCATCCGGGTATTCACATTATTGGTGATGCCGCCATCGCCGGTAAAATGCCCAAGTCCGGTTTTGCCGCAAACAGTCAGGGAAAAGTTTGTGCTGCTGCCATCGTCTCAGCGGTTCACGGTAGTAAAATGCCAGACCCATCCTATGTAAACACCTGCTATAGCCTGGTATCGCCAGACTACGGCATATCAGTTGCAGCGGTCTATCGTTACAGCAAAGAAAAAGGTATTTACAAAGTGAAAGGTTCAGGTGGTGTCAGCCCTAAAAATGCAGATGCTACTTTCCGTGCGCAGGAAGCGCGTTATGCAAAAGGCTGGTATGACAGCATTACATCTGACAGCTTTGGTTAATCATGTTTTATAACTAGTGAATAAAAAGGCGTGAGAAATCACGCCTTTTTATTTAGCTTTACTAATTGAATATTTAATCGATTATCTTATGAACAGAATGATATGATTTAATAATCGACAATAACCACGAGTTACTTCATCGTATTTTATGATGAAATCCCAACATACTAATCACTATCGATTCAAAAACAGCTTGCAGTTAGTTTTATTAATTTCAACGATGCTGCTTATCCTGAGTTTAATCGGCTGGTTGTTCGCTGGTAAGACGGGTGTTATCTGGGCAATGTTTATCGGCTTGTTCCTTTTTTTATCGATACCGAATATTTCTCCACATGCGCTGTTATCCATGAATGGTGCAAAGCCACTGAGCTATACACAAGCACCTGAAATACACAATATTGTACAATGGCTGGCAGAGCAGGCAGGTCTTCAACAAAAGCCTGAACTTTATTTCATACCTCGTAACACACTCATTGCCTACTCTGTAGGCAAGCAACCGAGTACAGCCATTGCTATCAGTAACGGCCTTTTGCAAATACTTAATAAAAGAGAATTAATCGCCGTCATTGCACATGAAATCAGTCATATTGTTCATAACGATATTTTGGTTATGCAAGTCACACAAATCATTCACATCATTACCAGTATGTTCGCATTAATGGCTTATCTGACCATCTTAATCTACCTGCCTGTTTTATATCTGGGCGAGCAACCCATGCCCTGGGTACTATTGTTAATACTGATTATTGCACCCAATCTTAGTGTGATGATACAACTAGCTATCTCACGCTTACGGGAATTTGATGCAGACATGGAAGCCGTAAAAATAACCAATGACCCTTTAGCATTAGCATCGGCATTACAAAAACTGGAGAACTATCAGCAGAGCTGGTTTCAAAGGCTAACAATGTCACACCGACGTTTATATATACCAAAAATCTTAAATACGCACCCTTCAGCAAAGGAACGAATTCGCCGCCTTAAAGAAATGGCAGAGAAAGGGCTTAATTAATTTTGTAATGCTTACTATTTAATGTGAGTGTCTGATAGTTTTACACAAAATAAAATAATTCATTTGTGTGAGTTTAATTACGTGCAATTTATGATATTAAATATATAATCTAAATTATGATTTAGTCATCAGAAATAAAATAATTTCAGAAAGACTAAAAAAGTGGTTAAGCACTCGCGCATACCCAAAAGGATTTTGGTTCTCCACTTATTAAAAGGCCTGCAATTTTTGCAGGCCTTTTAATTTGTCGAAAAAAAATTTTGGAATTACCCTTGCTTCTTTTATTTCTTACCGGTTATCTCAAGGTAAGAGTTATCTTTAAAAAACAAACGCTCACCATCCCAGCCGCCATAAAACTCTTTGTTTTTATAATCTAGGACAACCGTCTTGTTATACTTAAACTTTCCTTTATACCAAACCGTCTTATCATATTCATAATAAATAACACCCTGATAAATATCATCACCAGTGTTTTTATCGTCTTCAATAAAAACATATACCCCACCATCTAAACCACCAACCCACCATGAACCGGCAGGGCCATCAGAGTTAGGGGGCTGATAGGATTCGCAGGAGAGGAGGGTGGTTGATAAGAGCAATAATAAAACGATAGTGTTATTACTTTGCTTAGTTTTTTTAACGATAGAAAACATTAAATAGATTAATATTACTCAAATTGATCCAGGATTAGTCATCAAGGCTTATATTAATCTAATCACTGTTGAGCAGAGTGATTGATTTAAGATAAGTCTTGCTCTCTTCAACATAAAAACAGGCTTGAGTTAAATAAAGATGATTGTGCGAAATTCCGCCATCTAGAGAGAATTTGCAACAGCCATCGATACATGTGCTCATCGTTCTGACATTAAGATTATCTGAAAATGCGACTAACATCTACTAGCCAGCTCTTATATTGTTTATAACCAGTAATAGAAGATAGCTTTTTAGTTAGTTTCTTGAAGTGAATAATTTTAATAGATTTAATGTTATAAATTAAATCTATTGGTTGTTTTGGAAAGTAATCTTTATGAAGCCAAATAGCTCTTGTCAGCGTTGCCTGTTTTGTTGCTACTATCTATCATGCGGCCTGTGCGTTAAGTTGTTAGCTGAGTTGAAGTATCAATAGCTTGTACTGAATTTATACTAATAAAAAATACAATACTCTATATTTGTAAAATGACGTTGTGCTGCTCAATTTCCAGAGCTAAACTTAAGTCAGTTTTTTTGGAGGGATTCAAATGACAAAACTAAAAATAAACGGAAAGCTTGTCGACATCGATGTCGATAATTCAACACCTTTACTCTGGGTGCTGCGAGAACAACTCGGCCTCACAGGTACTAAGTACAGTTGTGGCATTGGCATCTGCGGTTCCTGCACGGTGCATATTAATGGTGAAGCGGTGCGCTCTTGCATGGTGCCGGTGTCTTCACTTGATACTTCCAAAGATATTACCACTATCGAAGGGCTCTCTTCGGATAACAGTCACCCGTTACAACAGGCATGGAAAGAGCTGGATGTGCCTCAGTGCGGTTATTGCCAGCCGGGCATGATCATGACTGCCGCGGCATTGCTGAACAATAATGCAAATCCTACGGATACGGATATTGATTCTAATGTCACTAACATTTGTCGTTGCGGCACATTCAACCGGGTTAGACATGGTATCCATCTGGCGGCAGATATTGCAAAGCGTGGGAGGTCATGATGAAAAAAGAAATCATTAATGTTTCTCGCCGCGAATTTTTTATTAGCTCCGGCAAAGTGGGTGCTGGTTTAACGCTGGGACTCTATTTGTCCGCTTGCAGCGATGACACTACGGTTGCAAGCAAGGTTGCGAGCGATGGTGTTAAAGCGCAGATTGATCCAGCTACGAAAGTACCAGAAGTGAATGCCTGGGTAATGATTAAACCGGATGATAGCGTGATTATTCGCATCGCCCGCTCTGAAATGGGGCAGGGTACGTTAACGGGTCTGTCACAACTGGTGGCCGAAGAACTGGAATGTGACTGGTCTAAAGTCAGCACCGAGTATCCAACACCCGGACAAAATATTGCCCGTGATAATGTCTGGAAGAGTTTTGCAACGGGTGGTAGTCAGGGTATCCGCGGCAGTCATTTATATGTGCGTAAGGGCGGTGCCGTTGCACGCCACATGTTGACTGAAGCCGCCGCTGAAATATGGGGCGTACCAATGACTGAATGTGTAGCAGCTAAAAGTGTTATCACCCATTTGCCCAGCGGACGTACAACCACCTATGGCAGTGTTGCCTCGCATGCAGCTGAGTTATTTCCGCCTGAACAAATCGAACTGAAAGATCCTAAAGACTGGAAACTGATTGGCCAGCCGGTTAAGCGGCTGGATACTGACGATAAACTTAATGGCAAACAAATTTTTGGTGCCGACCTGACATTACCGGGAATGTTGAACGCCAGCATAAAAGCATGCCCGGTATTTGGTGGCACGCTCAAGTCCTTTGATGCGAGCAAGGTAAGCAGCATGCCGGGTGTACGTAAAGTGGTTGCGGTTAATGATAATGCAGTTGCCGTGGTGGCAGATACCTGGTGGCAGGCAAATACCGCGCTGGATAAGTTGCCCATTACCTGGGACGAGGGATCCAATGTCAACGTCAGCAGCGCGTCTATCGATAAAATGCTGGATGAAGGTTTGACCTCAAAAGATAAGGTATTTGTCGGTAACAAAAACGGTGACGTAAACAGTGCGCTTAAAGGCGCAAAAAAAGTCGTTGAAGCAACTTACCGTTACCCTTATCAAAACCATGCGACGATGGAACCGATGAATGCCACCGCACTTTGGAGCAAAGAGAAATGCGAAGTTTGGTGTCCTACACAAAATGGTACAGCGGCATTGGAAGCGGCCGCTAAAGCTGCCGGTTTACCTGTTGAAAAGTGTGATGTTTACAAGCTCCACCTCGGTGGTGGTTTTGGTCGCCGTGGTTTTCAGGATTACGTGACACAAGCTGTGAGCATTGCAAAACAGTTACCCGGCACGCCGGTTAAACTACTGTGGACGCGTGAAGAAGACATGGCACAGGGTCGTTATCACCCAATTACCAAATGCAAAATGGTCGGCGGTATCGATGAAGCAGGTAACCTGACTGGACTGCATGTGCGTATTTCAGGTCAGTCTATTCTGGCGTCGGTTAATCCCGCATGGATGGTAAACGGTGCGGATATGGTCACCTTTCAGGGCATGTTGCCGGAAGGCGATCACGAGATCAGTTATAGCGTTCCGAATTTATTGGTGGAACATGCCATGCGTAACCCGCCGGTACCACCTGGTTTTTGGCGAGGCGTTAACATCAACCAGAATGCGATTTATATGGAATCGTTCATCGATGAAATGGCGTACGCAGCGGGTAAAGATCCACTGGAGTTTCGGCGCAAGTTAATGGCAAAGCACCCCAAGAGTTTAGCAGTGCTTAATGCGGTTGCTGAAAAAGCGGGATGGGATAAGCCAGCAGCTAAAGGTGTCTATCGTGGTCTTTCTGTCTGTAAAACCTTTGCCAGTTATGTTGCCGCGTGTGCAGAAGTGTCGGTGAATGAAAATGGAGAACTTAAAATTCATCGCATTGTTGCGGCAACAGATCCGGGCCATGCAGTTAATCCGCAACAAATCGAAGCGCAAGTAGAAGGCTCCTTTGTCTTTGGATTGTCGGCATTACTGTATGGTGAATGCACAATTAAAGGCGGTGCTGTCGAGCAAAGTAATTTTCATAACTATCCGTCGATGTTGCTCAGGGATATGCCCAAGGTCGAAGTTATCGTCATGCCGTCGGGTGGTTTCTGGGGCGGCATTGGTGAACCGACGATTGCAGTAGCCGCACCGGCAGTATTGAATGCTATCTTTGCGGCTACCGGTAAACGTATTCGTCAATTCCCGTTAAAGACGACTGACTTGCGAGCGGGCTAGCCAATGCAGCATTACGGAACGGACCATGACGTTTTACAAACCGCTCATGACTGGTTACAGCAGGGACATGAAGTTATTCTTGTCACCGTGTTAAAAACGTGGGGCTCATCCCCGCGGCCGCCCGGTTCACTGCTGGTGATGCGAGATGATGCTGTTGTCGCTGGTTCGGTATCCGGTGGTTGTGTCGAAGAAGATCTGATGCAACGCTATCGTGATCAGCAACTCAGTGACAGTTATCCTACCCGTGTTGATTACGGTGTGAAGCGTGATGATGCCAGCCGTTTTGGTTTGCCCTGTGGTGGTCGTCTTGAGCTGTTGATAGAAAAACTTCAAGACAACCAACAATTACAAAAACTGCTAGAAGCACTGCAGCAACAGCAGTTAATGGCAAGGCATGTCGATTTGCAAACCGGCAAGATAACATTGCAAGCTGCGCGGGCTGAGCAGGATTTTGTTTATACCAATAAATATGTGCGTAAAATTTTTGGACCGCAATGGGTCATGTTACTGATTGGTGCCGGTCATCTTTCACAATGCGTTTCACAAATGGCATTAATGCTTGGTTATCGAATTATCGTTTGCGACCCGCGCGAGGAGTATGCCCAAAGCTGGCAGCTTGAAGGCACCGAGTTAACAACACTGATGCCTGATGATGCCGTGCAATATTATGTGCAACAACCGCGCAGCATTGTGCTTGCACTAACTCATGATCCCAAACTCGATGATATGGCCTTGCTTGACGCATTAACATCATCGGCTTTTTATGTTGGCGCCATCGGTTCACAGCGCAATTGTGATAGCCGCCGACAGCGTCTTAAAGAACTTGGTATCACAGCCTCACAACTTTCACGTTTACATGCGCCGGTTGGTTTATCCATTGGCAGTCATACACCGCCTGAAATTGCAGTTTCAATTCTGGCTGAAATAACGCAGCAACGAAATGCTGAAAGTATTGCAGAAAAAAGCATCGTCAGTCTTGCATGAGTGACAAACCGGTAGGGGTATTACTGGCGGCCGGAAAAAGTCAGCGTTTTAACAGCAATAAATTGTTACATCCCGTTATAAATAACACACCCATGTTACTGGTGGCGGCAGAAAAGTTAGCCGCTGTGCTACCGGGTAGTGTGGTTGTTATCAACCCGGCACTAAAAACCTACACAGCACAGCTTGAGCAACTGGGTTTGCAAGTTGTGTTCAATGAACACGCCGAACAGGGAATGGGCAGTAGCATCGCTTGTGGCGTAGGTGCCAGCAAGGATGCAAGTGCATGGTTAATCACCCTGGCCGATATGCCGTATATTAAAACGGAAACACTAACCCTGTTAGCGAACAAACTAACAGAAGGTGCCTGCATGGTTGCGCCGCAATATAAACAGCAACGTGGACATCCGGTTGGCTTCAGCCATGTTTATCTGAGTGAACTTCTTGACCTGAATGAGGATATTGGTGCACGAAATATCATTCAAAAAAATCAGCAACAACTTGAATTAGTGTTAACAGATGATGAAGGTGTAGTGCGGGATATAGACTACCCTGATGATGTTTAAAAGTGGGGGCTTCAGTCGGGCCTCAAATTGCTTTGTATTTTCTATCTGAGGAATGAATGATGAATATGATCAGAAAAATGTTTGCGACAGTCTCTGGTGTCGTATTTTACCTTTCATTCTCTGCAGTGAGTTTAGCGAGTCCACAGGTTGAAATAATTGAGCTGGGTACGGCAACAAAAGGTGGCGGCTTTGAGTTGTTCGGCAATACTCTGGCAGCCGTTGTGAATGCGACGGGGTCGTCGGTTAAACTCAAGCCTGTTCCAACCAAAGGCAGTAAACAAAATCTTAAATTTCTTGCGCAGGGAAAGATTGTGCTGGGGCTGGTGGAAGGTAATGCTGCTCGACAGGCATTAGAAGGTATTGGCCGCGACAAACTCAATATGAAAGTACTATCGGTAATGTATCCAAACCCTGGGATGTTTGTGGTGCGTGCTGACAGCGACTACCGCAGTATTGAGGATCTTAAAGGCCAGCCCATTGCTTTTGGTACCAGAGCATCCGGACTGCGTATTCTGGTGAATGATGTATTGAATGGCCTTGGACTGGATCCCGCCAAAGACTTTCAGCAGATCATTCTTGATAAAGCAGCGGAAGGTCCTAAACTGGTGCTCGGGAAACAGGCCGAGGCTTTGTGGGGTGCTGGTATTGGTTGGCCCGGTTTTGTTAAAGTCGCCAACTCAGCGGTTGGCGGGCGGTTTATACCTCCAACGGAATCGCACATCAATAAGATCCTGAAAAAACATTCGCACCTGAAAAGAATGACTGTGCCGGCAGGAACCTACAAAGGACAGGATAAGGATATTCATTCTATTGGTTTGTGGTCACTGATTTTGATAAGCCCGACTGTATCCGAAGACACTGCATACTATCTGGCAAAGGCTATATACGATGGTGAAGCGATGATGTCGAAAAAACTAAAACAAGGTAGCTTTACCACTGCAAAACATACAGTTGAGAATGTTGATGCAGGGTTGTTGCATCCGGGTGTTAGCCGATTTTACCGAGAAATAAAATTATTAAAATAATTAAAATATACAGGCTCGTAATATTTGGTAGTAGAGTAAAAACTACTCTTCTTTGAAAGAGTAAAGTATGGCGGCCCCTTTTGTAACTGAAAAGATGAGTTTCAGCCGGAAAAGTTGTCGTTTTGTGAAAGAAAATGTAAGTTAATTGCTGTCTGCCTTATTTAAGTAATATTAGTAGATATGCAGTTTGTAATATACGTCACGGTGTTTTAAGTATGTGGAAATAGTCAATCTTTTAGATGGCGAAAAACTTGTGAACGTGTAGGGTGTATCTCCAGCCAGTTATGAGAATATTAGAGGGGGATGTT
>Ga0316206_1002658_pt1 | contig 11535 bp, 7 predicted proteins | sample 6monthpyrite_MG_FD_204942 | JGI IMG/M metagenome (GOLD analysis project Ga0316206, IMG submission 204942) | Microbial mat bacterial communities from mineral coupon in-situ incubated in ocean water Damariscotta River, Maine, United States -... | ecosystem: Environmental > Aquatic > Marine >...
CCAAATGAAGCCGGTATTTCAATGCAGGCAATCGAACACTTTGCCGGCAAGCTGCCATTGTTAGGTGTATGTCTGGGTCATCAATCTATCGGTCAGGTCTTCGGCGGAAAAATTATTCATGCCAAAGAAATAATGCACGGTAAAACTTCCATGATTTATCACAATGGTGAAGGGGTGTTCACCGGTTTGGAAAATCCCTATGAAGCAACACGTTATCATTCGCTGGTTATAGAAAAAGAATCCTTACCTGATTGTCTTGAAGTTACTGCGTGGACTCAAAACGAAGACGGCAGTATCGATGAAATCATGGGCGTGCGTCATAAAGAATTACAAATAGAAGGCGTGCAGTTTCACCCCGAATCAATCCTCACGCAGCATGGCCATGATTTACTGCAGAACTTTTTGAATATGTAAAAGCTTACGCCACAGAGGCACAGAGACACGGAGGTGTTATGAATAGTGAATTAACCGGGATGGTTATTGGTGCTGCAATTGATGTGCATAAAGAGCTTGGGCCAGGGTTGCTTGAATCAGTTTACCGTACTTGTCTTGCTTATGAATTACGTAAACGTGATTTATTTGTAGTAGAAGAATTTGCTTTACCAGTTATTTACAAAGACCTGAAACTGGATGATGCTTTTAGAGTCGATTTATTGATTGAAAATAAACTGGTGGTTGAGCTAAAAGCTGTTGAAAGAGTTTTTCCGGTTCACTCTGCTCAGTTAATTTCATACCTGAAGATGAGTGATATGCCGCAAGGTTTGTTAATAAATTTTAATGTTCCAGTATTAAAACAAGGTATAAAAAGGTTTGTTAATTGAAATAACTCTGTGTCTCTGTGTCTCTGTGGCAAACAAGTCTTACAGGCTTTATGGTGTCTAACTCTAAATCAACATCGGTTTTATTGATCACCATCATTCTCGCCAGTCTGTCGACAATCGCACCGTTTAGTATTGATACCTATTTGCCTTCTTTCCCGAGCATTGCTTACGAATTAAATGCCTCGTCTATTCAAATGCAGCAGAGTATGAGTTTATACATGCTCGGTTTTGCGATTATGACCCTGTTTGCCGGGTCGTTGTCCGATGCGTTAGGTCGCCGAAACATAACCATGGTTGCTTTGTTTGTTTACGCGCTGGCATCACTGGCCTGTGTCTATGTTAATGATATCGAGTCGTTTCTCTGGTTACGTTTTTTACAGGGAATGGCTGCCAGTGTTGGGGTAGTGGTTGGGCGGGCAGTAGTGCGAGATATGTACAGTGGTGATGCGGCGCAAAAGATGATGTCCAATGTTTTGCTGTTCTTTGCAATGGCACCTGCCTTAGCACCGATTATTGGTGGAGCTCTCGAAATTACTTATGGCTGGCGATCTGTTTTTATATTTTTAATGTTGCTGGCTGGTGGCGTTATCATTCTTGTGTATTTTAAACTGCCTGAGACTTTACCAAAAGAACAGCGACATTCTATGCACCCTGTTATTTTGTTAAAAAATTACAGTCATGCTATTACGCATATAAAATTTACCGGTGTTGCTTTTATTATCGCCATGAATTTCTCAGGTTTTTTTGTGTATATCACGGCATCACCAAGAATATTGTTTAGTCATCTGGGATTTGAGCCCGATCAATTCTATCTGATGTTTGTACCGGTTGTTATCGGCGTGATGGCGGGTTCATTTTTATCAGGAAAATTTTCAGGACGGATTTCATCATTCAGTCTGATTAAAGCTGGTTTTGTTATAATGGCAATAGCGGCACTTATAAATCTGCTACAGGCATGGCTATTACCAACGCTGGCGTTCACTATTATTGCGCCGCTCGTTATCTATGCAATTGGCATGGCCCTGAGTTTGCCGGCTTTAACTATTTTAGGTATGGATCAGTTGCCCGGGCACAGAGGTTTGGCTTCATCGCTTCAGAGCTTTTTGCATATGGGAACTAACGCACTCGTGGCAGGGCTTGTAACGCCGCTGGTATATAATGCAATCAATCATATTGCCTGGACGATGGCCGTATTTTTAATGGCAGGTGTCACACTCTATCTGTTGTTATATAAGGACTTAAAGCAATCAATGTTGCTTGACCCGGCATAGCCTGCACGAGACAATCTAGTACTAATTACAGATATCTGAACACAGACAAATAATAAAAGGGTAAACACGATGGATATGCCTGCTGCGATACGCGCAATGACAGAGCGCAAAGACCTGACCAATGAAGAAATGACAACGGTTATGCGTACGATCATGACCGGTGAAGCAACGCCTGCACAGATTGGTGGTTTTCTGGTTGGTCTGCGTATGAAAGGTGAAACAGTTGATGAAGTCACGGCGGCGGCATCAGTGATGCGTGAGCTGGCCACTAAAGTCGAAGTGGATAAAGAGTATCTTGTTGATACCTGTGGAACTGGTGGGGATTCATCTGGTTCATTTAACATTTCTACCGCTAGCGCATTTGTTGTGGCTGCGGCGGGTGGTCATGTGGCAAAACATGGTAATCGTTCTATTACCTCCAAATCAGGTAGTGCTGATGTACTGGAAACTGCCGGTGTTAATTTGAACGCAACCCCCGAGCAAGTGGCGGATTGTGTAAATAATGTCGGTGTCGGATTTATGTTTGCACCGGCGCATCACAGTGCAATGAAACATGCGATTGGTCCGCGTAAAGAAATGGCGGTACGCACCATCTTTAATGTGCTGGGACCGTTAACCAATCCAGCCGGTGCACCAAATCAGGTGCTGGGTGTATTTGATAAAGCATGGGTTGAACCACTTGCGCAAGTGTTAAAAAATCTTGGTAGCGAACACGTACTGGTTGTGCACGCTGAAGACGGGCTTGATGAAATCAGTACCGGTAGTGAAACACATATTGCAGAACTTAAAGACGGTGAAGTAAAAACATTTACTATTCAGCCGGAAGATTTCAATATGAAACGTGTCGGCCTTGAAGCAGTGCGTGCCAAAGATTCAGAAGACAGTTTAAAAATCATTAAATCGGTCATGGATAACAAAGAAGGCCCGGCAAAAGATATTGTCTGCCTGAATGCAGGTGCGGCTATTTATGTTGCAGGTCTTGCAGGTACATTGGCAGAAGGCGTAGCACGCGCTCAGGAAGTGATTGCATCTGGTGAAGTTAAAAGCAAGCTTGACGAACTTATTGAAATCACAAACAAGTAACGATATATTTTTGGTGGAAGTGTAAATGTCTCAGTCAGATATTCTGAATAAAATTCTGCAACGCAAAGTTGAAGAAAACGATGAACGTTCAAAAACAGTAACGATTGATGATCTTGTGAAAGAAGCTGAACTGGCATCAAAGCCTCGCGGTTTTATTCAGAATATGCGAAATAAAATTGCAGCTGGTGATGCTGCTGTCATCGCAGAAATCAAAAAAGCCTCACCAAGCAAAGGTGTAATGCGTGAAAATTTTGTACCAGCAGAAATCGCAAAAGGTTATGCGGCTAATGGCGCGGCGTGTTTGTCTATTCTGACCGATGAAGATTATTTCCAGGGTTGTACTGATTATTTAATACAGGCAAGAGCAGCATGTGATCTGCCTGTTATCCGTAAAGATTTTATTATTGATCCGTATCAGGTCTACGAAGCACGAGCGATGGATGCGGATTGTATCTTGTTGATTGTTGCAGCGCTGGATGATGCATCACTACACGGTTTATTGGCGCAGGCCAATCAGTTAGGTATGGATGTGTTAATGGAAGTGCACGATGAAGAAGAGATGAAACGTGCGCTGGAAACTGATTGTGAGTTGATTGGTGTGAATAATCGTAACCTTCGCACGTTTGAAACATCACTTGATACAACGTTACGAATGCAAACAATGGTGCCTAATGATCGCCTGTTAGTAACAGAAAGTGGAATTCATACAAAAGATGATGTCACGATGATGCGTGAGAATAATGTGCATGCGTTTTTGGTGGGTGAAGCGTTTATGAAGGTTGATGAGCCAGGGGAGAAACTGGCGGAGTTGTTTTTTTAAGTAATTTTAAATTTCGCTGATGCGGTATTTTTTATGTCTGTATATGACCCAAAGCAGGCGTCAGTAGTTTTTGCTCTGACCCCAGATATTCCGTGTCTAGTGCAAATACTTCAATGAAGGTACTTGTTTGTTCTCTTTCTATATAATTAAATAAAATATAAATATGAGACTTAATATGAAAAGGAATTTAATTTTGTTGATTTATTTCTTTATTGCGGGTTGCTCTGCCATGCCGCTTAATCCAGAAGCAAAATCTGTAAAATTGGTTTCTATTATCCCAAATTCTGATAAATGTAAGTACTTAGGTGAAGTCACATCTTCAGATGGTCGCAGCCTTTTTAGCATAAGTTCATTTAGAGGGGCGGCTTCTACAACCACTACGCTTATCGAAACCGCAAAAAACAAACTTCGAAATAAAACATATCTTATGGGGGGGAACCTTGTATATATGAAAGGGATAGAGAACCCTAATGAAGTTGTGGATAGCTTGATGGTTACTGTTGTTAAATTGGATGCTACAGGTAAAGCATATCGATGTGATAAAGATCATGGTTTTAATAACCCTAAATAAATAGCCTAATATTACGTAATTCCTTTTAATCAAAGAAGTCTTATTAACTAAAATAAGAATGAGAAAAACAAATATGATGAGAAATATAATTCTTTTACTGTTATTACTTGTCTCAGGCTGTTCAGCTATTCCTCTTAACGAAGAAGCTAAACATGTTAAATTAGTTCTTCTAGCACCTGATTCACCTAAATGTAAGTATTTGGGGGATGTGAAATCATCAAGCGGTAGCGGTCTGTTTAGTACTGATGCATTTAGAACGGCATATTCAACACAAGAAACCCACGTCGAAACCCTAAAAAATAAACTTAGGAATAAAACATATCTCATGGGTGGTAACTTAATATATATGGAGAAGATTGAGACACCAAATAGTCTTTTTGATACGTTAGGTTTGGCTGGGAAAAAAATAGCTGAAGGTAAAGCATATCGGTGTGATAAAGACTATGATTTCCATAATCCGGAAACATGGGAAGTGAAAGTTAAATAGAAGGTGATAAACGAGAATTACTAACTCGTAAGTTGGGTTGAGGTACGAAACTCAACAGGCTCAAATCAAAATCGTCGGTTCGCGCACCGGCAGGAGTGTTCATTATGTAAAACACGTCCATGTGTTTTACCCTTTGGGCTTGCGCTCAAATTCATTCCTGATGAATTTATCTTGCTCGTACAAAGTTCGTAGGTTGGGTTGAGGTACGAAACCCAACGGCTTATATAGATTAGATTCAAATCAAAAGCGTCGGTTACCGCACCGACAGGCGTGTTCATTTTCTTTGCTCGTACAAAGAAAACGAACCGTACTTACGTGTGTAGGTGACACGTAAATTATTCGCGCGATAGCGCACACAATATCTTTGGAAACACGCCCCGCTCCTTCGGCCTCATAAAAAGCATGAGGCTACCTTCCTCACTCCTGTTTTTAGGGAGTGATGAAGGTGCTCTCATTGTTTTTTAATGAGAGCTTGTGAATTGGGATGGCACTCTTTTGCTTACTTTTCTGTAGCTATTGACAGAAAAGTGAGTCGCCATAAAGGCGAAATCGAATGCTAGAAGGAGTTAGCGACAATAAAGAAGAGAATTATCTAGATAATGTCTTCGGCAGGCATTGCCGGTAATTCACATCAAAAAATAAAATATCAAAAAATAAATAAAATAATTTTGTAGAAAACAAAGTTTTATGCTTTAATCATTAACAAGATAGTTTTAAATAAAAACTAAATTCCAAAATTCGCCCGGTTCCGGTGTGATGACTTTCTATCGCTGTTCTTAAAATAAAAACAATTTCTTGTGCAATATCTGTGCAAATAAATTCACTGAAAGTAATTTTATTGTGCACGCTATAAATGAAAAGTCTCTTTAAATAGATCAATGAAACTTGAAAAAAATAAAATCAACAGCTTTAATATTGGTGTCACACTTTTCAAATAACTTAACTGAATGATTAATACTAACTCACAGACGAACCCTTTGTTAACTTCATCAAAACTATTGAAGAGGTGCCCGCATGGCTCGAAGAAACAGCCGACAGAAACAGAATAAGAAAAATAACTACCATCTTGATTATCTATCCGACGACAAAGTTGTTGTCGATTTAAAACGTAACGACCCTTTCTCCAAATCTCACGACAAACCTTCTTCGAAAACAAAACCTTTTAAGCCACAAAACGATGCGCAAAAACAATTTGTTTCTGCGATCAAATCTAATACAGTGGTTTTTGGTTTAGGGCCAGCTGGTACAGGTAAAACTTTTTGTACCGCCGCTGTTGCAGCTGAGTATTTGATGAATGGCATGATTGACCGAATTGTATTTACCCGGCCTGCTGTTGAAGCCGGACCAAGTATGGGTTTTCTACCGGGAAAACTAGAGGATAAATTTGATCCGTTTTTCAGCGCATTTAAAAACTGTCTGGTGCAGTTAATGGGCCGCGGAGTTGTTGATTGTGCACTAAAGAATGGAAACATCACAACGGAACCACTGGCTTATATGCGAGGTAAAACTTTTAATAATGCACTGGTGGTTTTAGATGAGGCACAGAACTGCACTGAGGCAGAACTGAAAATGTTTATTACTCGAATTGGTAAAGGAGCGTGCTTCGTCATTAATGGGGATCTTGATCAGGCGGATATTGGGCAGCACTCCGGTTTGTTTGGCACCATCAAACGGGTCGAAGCGGTAAGTCAGATATATGTGCATGAATTCGAGCACGACGATATTGTTCGCAGTGGTATCGTCAAGGATATTCTCTGTTGCTACCAGTAAAAAGGCTAAAGTCGATACAGTGATAACACTAAAGAGCCATTTGTCTTGAAAAACATACCTTTTATGCTTGGATCGGCATAGTGGAAGTAAAACGGACAAATTAATAACATAGAATCTTAATTGTTACAGAATTGTTTCTGAAAAAGGCTACCCTGGACGTGAGTTCAGGCACGCAAAGCTACCGGTCTTGAATAATCAAGATAGCGGGGTTGCCAGGTAAACGCATTATTGCGACATATCTTCTGGCAGAATCAACTGCATAAAGAGGATATTATGTTGCGCTCTCTCATCTCTATTTTAAATCTTGCTTCTTTTTTAAAAGGCTGTGCCATTACGCTGTCTGTTTTTGCTATTGCATCATGCGGCGGCGGTGGAGATGGTGGCTCTGGTGACGGCGGTACTGGTGGCGATAGCGTCAGCTACAAAATTTCAGTAGTCACTTCTGGTTTAACAGGCTCAGGTTTGGTCGTCGGTGTTTCTTCGGATGCTGGCACTGAGACAATGTCAATTTCAGCCAATGGTACTCGTAGTTTCGCACTGAGCCTGCCTTCTGGTTCATTGTATACAGTGGGAATTGGTACTCAGCCATCGGGACAGTCATGCAGCATTGGTGGTAGTTTTTATAGTACTTCTATGTCTAGTGATGCCACAGCAACGGTTTCCTGTGTTAGTACTTTTTCTGTAGGAGGCGGTATTACCGGATTAACAGGTGATATTACTTTAGCTTTAAAAAGTCCTAAGCTAGCCAATATATACGCCTACTTAAGTACGGATGGTAGTTTTGTTTTTAGTAAAAATATTGCGAATGGTGAGGCCTATGCGGTTTCTGTATCTACTCAGCCCGCCGGGCAAACCTGTCTAGTCGCAAACTCTGGTGGGATAATCGCCGGCAGTAATATCAGTAATGTCAGTGTCAGTTGTTCAACCAGTGTGCCAGGTTTTAAAGTTGGCGGTTATGTTTCGGGTTTTTCAGGTGTAATCAAGCTGGGGCTTAATGGCGTTGAAGAGCTTTCAACGACGACCAATGGCTCCTTTACCTTCGCTACCCCCATTCCTTCTGCTGGCACGTTTGATGTATCGGTACTTATAGCGCCTGAGGGTTACTCCTGTACGGTTGATAATGCTAGCGGTGTGATCAATAACTCAGATTATCCATTTGTTGATGTCGACTGTTCTGTTAATGGCATTAGACCCAAAGTCGATCCCGATGGTGCCTGGCTGGATACCGGTGAGACGATAACGGTCACTCTGAATGGAACAACTGACTTAACGCTGGATGACTGGGACTTCAGTCCTGTAGCCTTTTCTTCGAGTGCGGCATTAAACCCCGGTGATGATTATGTTGTCACGATAAAAACATTACCCCCTGGCAGGCTCTGTGTTTTATATGGCAGCGTTGGCATTATAAAAGAGGGTGTGGCTCCAATTATTTCAATGTCATGCGTTAGTGACACCAATGTGATGCAATCGATTGGTGGTTCAGTCACTAACCTTACAACGGATGGTCTGGTTATTAATCTTGATGGTCGAGAATCGTTAGCTATCTCAAGTGGTAGTACTTCCTATACTTTTGCTGAACTGCTTCCAGACTATACATCGCATACGGCATCTATTAAATCACAGCCAGCCGGTCAGATTTGTTCACTATCAAGCACATATACCTCTGTCTGGGGAAGCTCGGTTAGCGATCTTAATGTGACTTGTAGTAATGGGCCACATCAAATTGGTGGAAGTGCAATCGGTGTTACCGCAACTGGTTTATCACTTTCATTAAGTGGCGGTGAGACTATTAATGTGCCTGCCGATGGTAGCTTTAATTTTTCTACCCTGCTCAGCGATGGTATGAACTACACAGTGGCTATTGCATCACAGCCGGCAGAACAGGTGTGTTCGATTAGTAATGAGTCTGGTTATAACCTGATAGCATCAGTGAGTAATGTCCTGGTGGCATGTGAGGCTGCTGATTATGCGATTAAAACGCATGTTAGTGGCTATGCGAGTACTACGCCTTTATTACTACTGCTCAATGGCGAAGAAATATTAGAAGTCAGCGCGAATACTAAAAGCATTTATTACCCATATGATTTTTACCCGGTACCTTTCTTAAACCGTTTAAAAACAGGTGAAACTTACCAGGTGACGATTGCAGGTCAGCCTGAAGGTCAGCAATGTGAGCTCACCAGTAATACGGGTACCGTTGCAGGGTCGGACGTCAGTAATATCGGTGTGGTTTGCCAAAATGTAGCCACATCGGCCGGTCCTTACACGGTTAATGTGACGACTTCCGGCTTGCTTGGTAGCGGGTTGGTATTGCAACTTAATGGTGCCAGTGATCTGAGTGTTATTAATAATGAGCAACAGAGCTTTAGTACACAACTAGCAGATGCGGCTAGCTATAGTGTCACGGTGTTAGATCAACCGAGTGCTCCGCTACAACAATGTGACATTGTTAATGCGAGTGGTGTTATCAGTGGTGAAGATATTACTCATGTCAGTGTGCAGTGCGGTAATCCAGTGAAGGCGCATTATGCTACCAGCGGTGCTAACTGGCTGAGTTTTATTAAGAACGATGGCGCAAGTACAACAACCGCAAGTGATATTGCCTGTGATGCTGCTGTTGATACCGGTGGTTACGACGTTTGTATCAATGGTGGAGAATACGTCAGTTTTGTTATGCCAACGTTAGCTTCCTGCGTGAATATTACTGCTCAGGATAGCTTAAATGCCTTTAACTGGACTTGTGATGACAGCAATGGCGTGCGCATTATTTCAAATGGCCTGAAAACAGGTGTAACGCTGACAGATCTTATGGACTTTGTTGAAGAAGGTTTTAAAGATAATGTTGTCAGTGTTTATGATAGTGCAGTGCTAGTTGATGAGACTCAACCGGCGGCCTGGTGGAATAATCTGGTGCGTGTAAACAATGCCGGTGATTATGTTTATAGTGGTGAAATTAACCTTATCACTGCCGGTTCTGAAACGCTGACACTTGCTCACCAGACTGCTGCGCTGGTTCAACCGGGTGCCGTTTTTTACGGTAGCATTGCGGCGTCATCGAAGAATTATCTCTGGGTAGAAGGCGATGTCAGTGGTTCTATTTCGACGGGCATCAGCCTGGGTACTACGGTGTTTTCAAAAGTGCAAAATGCTGTATTAACTGGAAATAATGATGCGCTGAATATCAGTGGTAATAATAACGATATTCAAAATATTACTGCCAGCAGCAACACGGCTGATGGTGTGTATTTAAATGGTGATTATTTATCAGCTAAAAACATAACAGCCAGTAATAACAATGGCTATGGTATGTATCTTTATGGTGATTTCTCAGTAGTCGATAATATTATCGCCAATAATAACCAAGGTTCTTACGGTATCAGTATCACTACGAGTAATAGCTCAGTTACCAATCTGGTTGCTAACGATAATATCAATGGTGATGGTGTTAAATTGGTCATGCTTGATGGTGTTACAGCAGGCAATATTGTTGCCAATGGCAATGGCCTTAACCTGACATATGATGGTAATGGTATCGAAATTAGCGGTGGATCAACGACCTCAACAGGAGGGAATGTCGTCTCGAATCTGTCGGCGAGCCAGAATCAGGAATACGGCATATCGGCTGGCTATTTCGCTAACTCATTGTTATCCAATTTTGAGGCGAAAAATAATGGCGGTAGTGGAATGTACATTAATAACGGCCTTGCATCGTCTGTAGATAACATGGTTGCAATCGGTAATGCGAGTGACGGTATCCATTTCTTCCGCTGGGATAATACTCGTGTAGGAAATCTTGTTGCTACGGCTAATGGCGGAAGAGGCGTGTATGCTGATCAGTCAGATCAGTTGGTGGTTAATCAGGTTAAGGCAAACAACAATGGAAGCACGGGATTTTCTGCTACAGCCAATGACAATTTAGTTACTGCCAACGTATTAGCCAATAACAACGGCGCTTCAGGTATTGGATATTTTGGATCGTCAACAACCACTTACCGTCAGGTTTTGTTTGCTGGTACAGCTGTGAATAACGCTGCTAATGGTTTTGCGGTTACCCGAACAGACTATGTTAATTTGCATTCGATCATGGCGATTAATAATGGTGACGATGGTCTGGATATGTACACCTGGGGTGACTTTGTTACCGTCGATAATATTGTCTCGGCAAATAATGTCGGTTATGGATTTAATATTGATGCCAGTGACAATACATTTACTGGCCTGTTAAAAATGGGTAGCAATACACTGGGTGATTGTCTGGTCGGTAGTTTTGCAACTAACCCGGGATTTGTTCAGGGTGGACCAAACGGCAACCCTGATAATACCTGTGTGTTGAGCGGTGCCTCAGACGGTACGATTATTACAGCTATTGATGCCAGTGCCAGCGTGGTTGGTAAAGTGGTGGCAGATGATGTTCTAAATAGTGCTGATACGTCTGGCGCGGCTACGTTCGAACTGATTACTGACTGGATTATATTTGATAATGCACAGCGCAGCTGGGGCGTGGATGGTTCAGCATTTGCTAATACGGATAACACGGGAGCCTGCGATACCACGGGCGAAAACTGTCGCATCTGGGACTGGAGCTTGGCCAGTGCAGACACAGTTGCAAATAATGTGGTCGCTGTACCAGCTGTGACCGATGTGTTCACCATGACCTGGTCTGGTTATTCTGCAGTAGATCAAACGGACTGTGATACTAATTACCCGGGTTC